>Ga0335081_10004267_pt1 | contig 22564 bp, 26 predicted proteins | sample Lox_Sample_35_FD_206713 | JGI IMG/M metagenome (GOLD analysis project Ga0335081, IMG submission 206713) | Soil microbial communities from Loxahatchee National Wildlife Refuge, Florida, United States - Lox_Sample_3.5 | ecosystem: Environmental > Terrestrial > Soil > Wetlands | place: USA... | reverse complement strand
TTGCAAAAGTCTTTGTCCCGCTGATCGTTTCTGTCCCGCTCAGGTGCACGACTGTGTTATCGTTCGCCTTGGTCGCCAGTTCCGTATTCACATATTGCATGGAGACCGGCTGCGCTGCAGTCCCCGTTCCCGGCGTCGTCCGCACTGTGGCCAGGTCTGCCGGCGACGTCGTCGGGACCACCCAGTATTCCGTTTTCACCTCGCCCGGCCCCAGCTGGTAGACCACCGTGTAATACATCCCCGCCGGAGTCGCCCCTGCGTTTGGCGCCAGACCGACGTTCAGCGCTCCGTTTGCGCCCAGCGTGACGTTCGTCGTCCCCGCCGCCACTGCTGTTCCGCTCGCCGCTACAAAGGCCGGCCACGTGATCACCAGCGTGCCTTGCGCCGGCGTTCCGTCCGCCAGATACACCGTGTCCACCACGTTCGTCAGCGTCGGCCCGCTCTGCGGCATCGGAGCGCCCCCGGCTGCCGGCATAGCGTAAATCCGCCCGGAAAGCTTGTGATTCACAGCCCGATGCCCGAACCCGGAAGCCGGAGCCCAAAGCCCGAAGCCCGCAATCACCGCCAGCACAAAACAAAAACGCCGCCCCGCCGGACGGCATGTCTGCCACATAATTCCTCCATCACACCTCGTCGAACAAATTCCCCGTCATCCTGAGCGAAGACTTTGGGTGGCACAGCGCTTTCAGCGCTGCGATCCGGAACCCATTGAAAGCAGCGGAGCTTCAGCCCGGAACCGTGCCTCATCGGAGCCGCAGTTTTTACGGCTGGGGTGGAGTCAGAACACTCTCGCCCTCTGCCCGCGCCCCTTCAAAAACTCCTCCACGCTTCGCACGTAAACTTCGGCAAAATCCGCTACCGGCCGCCTCGCCTCAATCAGGTCCATGGCTTCATCGAGCGGCCATCCCATCACGCTCAACAGCGCCAGCGCCATCATGGGTGCGCGATGCACTCCCGCCGCGCAGTGTACGAACAACTTCGCATCCGGCCGATCCAGCGCCTCCAGCGCAAAACTCACGCCCCGTTCGAAGATTGCCGGCGGCTTCGACTCGAAATCGTCATCGATCGGATTCCAGCACACTGCGATGCCGTGCCCGTCCGCCAACGGCGTGTCATCGAACTCGATCTGCATGTTCAGGATGTGCGTGACCCCCGCCCGCGCCACCTCCGCCATGTTGTTCGCCGTCCAGATTCCGCCGCCAATCGCGATCCGGTCGGTCAGCCAGGTAATGTCCATCCCGATCCTGTGGCGCAGACGTTTTGCTTCGCCAAACTCTCCTTTTCGCGGAAACCGCTTCCCGGTTCGACTGCTCGGCTCCAGCCGCAGCACCGACACCGGCAACTCTTTTACCGTTTTCATTCTACGTGATCCACGGCTTTCCTCTGTCAGCCTGAGCGCAGCGAAGGACCTGTGCAATTCCCGCCAGGCACGCCCTTCTCATCCCGATCTGGGTTCCCCTTCGCCGATCGCATTTTCTTCATCACTCCCGGCTTCATCCTGTTCCTCGGCTTCTTTCGCCGAAGGAATCGTCGGCTCCGCCAGCCCGTTCAGCCGGTTCAGCAGCGTCTTTGCGAACGAATCCTCTTCCGGCTCTTCGCTCTTTGCTTCCGTCGCCGGATACAATCCCGCCACTTCGAACATGTATTTCGCCGAAGCCAGCGCACCCGTCTTGGCCACTTCAATCACCTTCGTCGCAATTTCGTCCGACGAATTCCGCACCAGGTTGCTGATGTTCTCCCGCGCTTGCGCCATGTCCTTCGGCCTTTTCGATTTCGCCCTGCTCCCCTGCTTCTTTTCCGGCTTCTTTGCCGCCGTTCTTTTGCTTTTTGACTTCGTTTTCTTCATGCCCCAACTGTCTCCCCAAAATGCGAATCCCATTGCCAGGAACTGTTTTCGCAAAATATGAAAGGCGCGCCGCGATGGCGCGCCTTTCAGCAGAGAATTTCTTTTTTCTTACCCTCTTAAATCCAGAATAGCAAATTGAAGGGGGAAATTGTGACATGGTTTTCAACTTTTTTTTCGCCACGTTTTCAACCACTTGCGAAAAAATCGCCCTCCAACCCCTCTTGACAAGATTTTTTTGAACTCGTCCGCTGCGCCTCGAAACCCCTTTGACCGGAATTTTTTCATTGCTGGTCCTCTCCCTCCCGGTTTTTCTCCGGCAAGATCGAATTTTCCCGCGGTTGTTGCGGCAAGACCTCCAGCAGCCGTGCCGCCAGAAACGACTCGCTCAGCTCATCCAGTATCTCCGGCAACCTCCGCTCAATCGTCCTGCGGGTGCAGCCCAGGAGTGCGCTCGCCCGCTCGCGGCTATACTCCTGCAAGACACAGCGAGCGATGATCTGCTGGTCGAACTTGCTCAGCCGCCCCAGGCAGCGTTCCACGTCGCGCACGAAAATCACCCGGTCTTCAAACGTCGTGACCGTGTATTGTGTCACTCGCGCGCGAAACATTTCCCGCCCCACAATCGAAGGCAGCCGCCCCGTTTCCACCGAATACCTCATGTAGCGTCGCAGCAACGACGTCGTCCGCTTTCGATAGAGCCATATATCCGGATTGCGGTCGAGCGCGGTCTCCCCTGCCGCGCCTTCCGGGCCCCGATCGCGGTTTCCGGGAAAATTGTGAACCGGCAACTCTCCGAGCCATTGCTTCTCCGGAAACTTGCCCACTGCCCGTCCACCGGCAAATCTTTCCGCCGAACCCTTGCCTCGTGATTCCTCAGGGACAACGCCGGCTTCACTCGGATCGCTCCCTTCACCTGCCGCGACAACCCAATCCACTCCCCAGCTCACGCCACACCTCCCATTTCCCCGCCGTCCAATTCGAAGCGCTCACTGCAGGCTTCGAAGTCTCCATCGTCGGCAAAGTCTGTTGGCCCCTTCGGCAGTCTTGGATAGGTAACCTCTTGCGGGCGCGCAAACGGTTCCGCCATCTCACCCGCGCAGCGCACGCAAAACATCTGCCTGCCTCCCACCGGACGAAGCCACAACCCTCCACAGCGCTCGCAATATTTCAGTTCCAGGCACAGCTCGTTTCGCTCTTCGTCTTTCTCCGCTTTCATGTACCCTCCGCTTGCTGACTCGGATACCTCACCCGGACCTGGCCTCGACGCTCCTACGTCGCTCCTCGGCCCGAATTGAAAAAAAAGCCCTGCGGCAGCCTCCGCATCCGCGGAGACTGCACGCAGGGCTCGTTTCGTTTACGACGACCTGCTTGAGCTATTTAGTTGTGAGAGAAAGACCTGATCCGGTTTTCTTGCGCTTCCGGTTTATAGTTCCCGACTTCTCTCCTGCTTCGCCCCGCCCTCACGCTGGCGAAAATATCCCTCTTCGTATCCCGACTTCAAAACCCTCCCATTTTGAATGATCACGCTCACCCGTCCCGTGAAATGCAGCGCCACAAGCAGCTTTTCGACTGCCGCCGAAAGCACTTCGGCGTCGCGCACCTTGCGGCGAAATTCGCAAAAGTTCCTTTCTTCGATAGAGTTGTCACTGCTCATGATGGCCAGAATCCCGGATGGAAAGTTGAGTTATAGGATTCCGCGATGGTATAGCTGCTGATTTTTGGCGTCAAGGTTGATATACCAAGCCGGCTGTGGAAAACTTTACCCAATAGCATTTTGCTATAGGCCGGTGCTATACTCCGAGCCATGAAATTCCGAGTGCTGCAAGACAACCTGCGCAAGACTCTTTGGGAGCGCATCGAGGAAGGAGATCTGACCGGCCTGCGCCTGGCCCAGCAAACCGGCTTCAAGCAGGCTCACATTTCCAACTTCCTGAATCGCAAGCGCGGACTCAGCCTTGAAGGCATGGACCGGGTGCTGGCGGTGCAGCATCTCTCGGTGCTGGACCTGCTCGACCCCTCCGAAGTCAACAAACGTGCTTCCATCCTGCCTCCCAGCGACGACGATTTCCAGAACGTTCTCATGACTGAAGGAACCGTCGCCGCCACCCAGCCCATCATCGTCAGCATGAACGTAAAAGAAATTCTAAAATTCAAGAAAAGCTTTCTTAAGAAGCTGCGGCCGGAAATCGAAGGCGACCGAGAAACCTGGGAGCGCTTCGTGCTCATCCGGGCCGATGCGCGCGAAGGCATGGGTATGTATCCCCGCCTGCTGCCCGGTGCGACCTTGCTCATCGACCGGCACTACAACTCGCTCAAGCCGTACCGCAAAGGCGAATTCAACATGTATGCAGTCAACAAGAACGGCGCCTGCACCGTGAAATATGTGGAGACCGCCGGCAATAACCTGATCCTGCGGCCGCATAATCAGGCCTATCCCATTGAAGTGATCGCTATGGAGGAAGGCAAGGCTGCCGGCGATTACATCGTCGGCCGCGTCTGCCACATCGGCATTGAAACCTAGGAAAGAGGCCCATTCCGACCCTCTTCCCTGTCAGCCCGGGTGCAGGCAGGGATCTCGCGGTTCCTTGTCATCCTGAGGAAAGCGAAGGACCGATGCAACACCGCCGCCGGCGCCAGCAAGCGCTCCGCCTACGTCGCGATACATCCGTCCTTCACCGCGCACGCTTGAGACGAAAGTTGTATTTTCCGTTGGGAGGTGCAGTACCCGAGACTGTCTGCGACAAGAAGCCTCGCTCGCGAACCGTAAGCGAATACCGAGTGCTCGGGGAATGGGTGAGACATCTGAAGATGAAAGCGCCCTTGCTTGTTACCAACCGCTGAGTCTTTGCAGGCATGACGCCCTCGTAGATAGGCGGATCGACCTGAAGCTCCACTTCAACGTTGGTCTTCGTCGCGTTTCGCCCCTCCATCGAAATCTGCCGGCCCATTACAGCTTTTCTCCCCTGGCAACTTGTCCTGGTAACAGAAATGTCTTGGGAAGTCTTCCCTGCCCGCACAATTTGAATGAGCCAAAATCCTTGAACCACGGGCCTTCGGGCACGCTGGGCTTCGAATCGATCCAAAGGCGGAGCCGGTTCAGGTCTTCGAGGCTCAATTTGCGGTCGTGCATCCGCTCGACCAGATGATCGCGGCGGGCTCCGGGCAGGCGCGGCCAGCTTTCGATCTGTGGCACTACTCACCAAACACGAAGCGCCCCAACTCGTCCCCCAGCAGCTTCACCTGTTCGGGATCGCGGGCGGCGCGGAACTTTTCGGCCAACTGGAAAAACGCTTTCTCCTTTTGTTGACGTGCCTCGATGCCCTCCTCAATGAGTTCCAACAGGACGCGGTTGTCACTTAAACGGCGCCGCTTGGCCAAGCGGTCGACCTGCTGTGCAACCTGCGCCGGAAGCGTCACACTGCGGCGAACTTTCCTCGATGCTGCCACTGCACCAATATACACCATTCTGGTGCCCTTTCATCCGTTCCCGTGCGCCGTCTTCCCTTCCAGTAACTCCAGCGCGTGCGGAATCAGCTCTACCACCGCCTCCAGCGATTCCGCCGCCCCCGCCGGGCTTCCCGGCAGATTCAGGATCAGCGCCTGCCCGCGTACACCGCATACACCGCGGCTCAACGCCGCCAGCGGTGTCTTCTTCGATCCCACGGTGCGCATGCGCTCGGCCACGCCTTCCAGCAGCCGGTCGCAAATCGCGCGCGTCGCCTCCGGAGTCACATCGCGCGGCGCAATGCCGGTTCCTCCCGTAGTTACAATCAGGCGCACTTCCCGCGCCAGCCGCATCAGCAGATTTTGAATCCTGATGGAATCGTCGGGAACAATTTCGCAACTCACCACGCGGAAAGAATGCTTCTTGAGCAACTCGGCGACTGCCGGTCCGGAAAGATCGTGGCGCTCGCCGCGCGCGCAGGAGTCGCTGACCGTGACCACCACGGCCGTGAAGGCCTCGTGCCTCGCCACCTCAGGTATCGAGGAGGACGTCTTCCTCCTCTTCCTTTCTCCCGCTGCCAGCGCCGCCCGGCGCGGGAGCGCCGGCTGGAGCAACTGGCGCGCTCGCCGCTTCCGCGCTCTCGCCTCCTGCATCGCGTTGCGCTTCGTCGAGCAGACGCAAGCCTTCCATCAAAAGGCCCTGCGTGTTCAATTGCGCGGTTTGCTGATCGGTCTTGCCGTCGAAATTGAGCTCGAAGTTGCCGCCCGTCCAGCGCAGCACCTTGAATACGGCTTCATCGCCCACCAGCGATCCATAAGTGGCGTGCTTGACCTGGCCCTCGGCAAAGAATACCTCGCAGCGTTCGCCTTCGTTGCTCAGGGTGAGCTGGCAGCTCTTGCGCCCCATCTCCAGCGATTGCATGAGGTCGATCACGTTCATCTGCGAAAGATTGCCCCGCACCACGCCGTCGGAGGGCGCGGTTTTGGCCATCTTTTCCAGGGCGATGCGGTCGATGGTGCGCTTGATGCGGCGCGTCGCTTCCTTCAGGAAGAACGGCTTCTCCAGGTAATCGTCGGCTGCATCCTGCGGAGAGAGCCGCTCGGCGATGTCGGCCTTGGCGGCCATCAGGATGGCGGAAAAATTTGCCGTCGCCGGCCGGCTCTTCAGTTTCTCGATGAGCTGGCGTCCATCCATGCCGGGCATGCGGAAGTCCACCACCAGAAGGTCGGGGGGATCGTCGACCGCCTTGAGCAGCGCATCGGCAGCGTCGTTTGCGGCAACCACCCCGGCCAGGGGGGTCAGCGCCTGCTGCAGCATCCCCAGCACCATGGGATTGTCGTCCACCAGCAGCAATTTGACCTGGTTCGCCATCTAACCTTTGTTTCGCCGGTACTCGCCGCTCTTCCCGCCGCGCTTGCGCTGCAAAACGACTTCGCGAATCTCCACACCCTTGTCCGCGCCCTTCACCATATCGTAGACCGTGAGAGCGGCGGTGGCGGCGGCAACCATGGCTTCCATCTCCACGCCGGTTTCAGCCGTGGTGATAACTTTCGAGGTAATAGCGACGCCATTCTCGCATAGCCGCACCTCCACATCAATGAGCGAAAGCGGCAGCGGATGGCACAGGGGAATCAACTCCGCCGTGCGCTTGGCCGCCATGATCCCGGCCAGCCGCGCCACTTCCAGCGCATCGCCCTTCGGATTTTTCGGCAATGCTTTCACCACGGCCGGCTTCATCGCCACAAACGCGCTGGCTTCCGCCTCGCGCCGCGTCGGCTGCTTGCTCGAAACATCGACCATGCGCGCGCGCCCGGCGCGGTCGTAATGAGAGAGCCTCTTCGCCATCCCGAAGCTCTATCTTACATGGAGGCAACGATCAGGGAAGAGCGGACGCTCTGTCCGCCCAAGCCGGCTCACTCTCGCATCATGAGCGCAGTCCATTCGCCGGCCGCGATTCGCTCGCAATCCGGCGGAACCACAACATAGCAATTCGCTCGGGCAACGGCGGCCAGGTCGCCCGAGCCCTGCCAAGGGACAAGCTCGACCTGTGAGTCTTCGAATTCCCCGGCGAGAACTGCCGGCAGAAAGCGCCGCAAACCCGTCTTCACGCGAATCTCCGATTTCAAACGCGCGCGCGCAAACATCAGCTTGCGGGGAGACGCTCCTGCCAACGCTCTCAGCAACGGTTGTACAAAAAGATCGAAAGTCACCATGGTCGAAACCGGATTACCGGGAAGGCCAAAGAAATAATCGGAATCTTGCCCCGCCGAGGCATCTGCGCCAGTGGCAGCACCTGCACACGCCGCGCTGCCGAACACCACCGGACGTCCGGGCTGGATTTTTGCGCCGGCGAAGAAAAACTCGGCTCGCATCTCCGCGAGCACCTGCTCGACCAGATCATAACGTCCCATGGAAACGCCACCGGTAAGCAGCAGCAGATCGGATTGCAGTCCTTCCTCGATAAGGCGGCGCAAGGCGCGCGGTTCGTCGGGAGCGATGGGCAGGAGCATGGGCTCTCCGCCGGCTTGCTGAATCTGCGCTGCCAAGGAGAAGCTGTTGGAGTTGCGAATCTGTGTAGCCCCGGGAGTTGCCGCTACGTCTACGATTTCATCGCCCGTGGCCAGCACGGCCACGCGTGGACGGGTGAAAACCCTGAGCCTCGCCTTGCCGACCGACGCAGCCAGTGCGATGGCGGCCGGGTTCAGCGGCGTGCCGGGTCCGGCAAGCAGGCCGCCGCGTCGGGCTTCCGCGCCCTGAGGAACGATGTTTTCTCCCGCAGCGACGCCGCGCGTGATTTCGACCGTTTCGCCATGCAGGACTGTATGTTCGATCATCACGACCGCGCCGGCGCCGCGCGGGACTGGCGCTCCCGTCATGATGGAAACTGCCTGGCCGCGCTCCACGCTAGCTGGAACGTCAAAGCCGACCGAACCCGCTTTGATTTCTCCGGTCACTCGGAGCCTGGCCGGAAGCTTGGTCAGATCCTCCGTACGCACGGCGAAACCGTCGCGTGTGGCTCGCGGAAATGGCGGCATGTCGCGATCGGCGACCAGAGGCTCGGCCAGCACGCGGCCAGTGGCCGCAAGCAGGCCAACCGATTCCTCATCCGGCGGCTGGATTCGGGCCGCGTGATCTTCCACCACACGGCGGGCATCTTCAAAACTGAGAACCAGAGAGGGCGCAGGCTCGCTCGGCATGAAACGATGATAGAGGATTGCAGCCAACCGGAACGCAGTTTCAGCCGGCCGCGGATCCATATCGTGGGGCCGGGCACGAATCTTTTGTCGTAGCGCCGGCATCTTGCCGGCTGTCCCGAGGCGTCCCGCCCTCGGCCCACGCGGTCATCGCTAACTACGAATACACGCTGACGGTGCGCGCCAGTTCTTGTCCGAGCACCCCGGGATTGGTGGCAAAGGAGACACCGGTTTCCAGATCGACCAACCGGTCGCGGACCAGCTGCGCGATTTCGCCATCGAAATGCTGCATGCCTTCCGCTGCCCCAGCCTTGATGGCATCAAGCAGCGTCTTGCCTTCGGGCTCAGTCTTCTCGATGCACTCGCGGGTGCGGGCGTTGGATTTGAGAATCTCGACCACAGGAACACGGCCACTGCGGTCCCTCTTGGGCAGGAGCCGCTGCGAAATGATGTAGCGAAACGTCTTGGCGAGGCGCTCCCGCACGTTCTGCTGCTCGGCCGGAGAAAACGCCGTGACGATACGCTCGACCGTCTTCGCGGGGTCCATGGTGTTGAGGCTGGAAAGAACCAGGTGGCCGGTTTCGGCAGCCTCCAGAACGATCTCGATGGTCTCGCGGTCGAGCAATTCGCCCACCATAATGACTTTAGGCGCCTGCCGCAGAGCAGAACGCAGAGCGTGGGCGTAGCTGGGCGTGTCGCTGTGTAACTCGCGCTGGTGCACGGTAGAGCTTTTGTGGTTGTGCAGGAATTCGATTGGGTCTTCGATGGTGATGATGTGATAACACTTTTCGCGATTGATGCAGTCAAGCAGGACGGCCAGGGTTGACGACTTGCCGCACCCCGCCGGTCCGGTGATCAGAACGATGCCATCGCGCAGCTTCGCGACCTCGCTCAGGTGCGAAGGCAAGCGCAGCGAGGCGAGATCAGGGATTGCGGTGGGGATCACCCGGATGACGACCGCGCAGCTGCCGCGCTGAATGAAAATGTTGGCACGGAAGCGGGCCACTCCTGGCAATCCGTAGGAAATATCGCAGGAACCCTGCTCGCGCAGCGTGGTAATGGCCTGCTTGTTATCGCCAATCAGATCGACGGCCAGCCGGCGGGTATCGTCCGGAGTAAGCGAAGCCAGCCCCGGAATCTGCACCGGGATCAGCTGCCCGTAAACCTGCACTTGTGGAGGACGGCCGGGAGAAAAAATCAGATCGCTGATTTTTTCCGCGGCGCTGAGCATGGCATTCAGCAAGGCAGGCGTCGCTACCCGGCCGGCGCCGGAAAAACCTTCCAGAGAAACTGCAATCGGTGCGATGCCCGCGGCTGACATTCCGTCCTCAACTCAAGAATTCCGCACCACAGAAGGGAAATCAGAGGCAAATCCTGATGCCTGACTGTAACCGGTTTGGAGAGGAAAGGTAAGGACAGCAAGGTACATAGCCCTTGGTAACCAGATGGGAAATCTGAAACAAAAGGCGGCTGAAATCAGCCGCCGCTTTCGCCGAACTTTTCTTCAGGACCGACTCACTTCTTTCCCTTCTTTTTGAAACCGGTCTCCACTGAAGCGCCGATGCTGGCCAGCATCTGCTTGGCGGCGTCGGCGTATGAGCCGGTCGGCTGCAACTCCAGATATTTCTGAAAAGCCTCGGCGGTGCCCGGAGGCGCAACCATCTTGTCGCCCTGTAATGTGGCCTTGCCAATCATGTTGACGCCTTTCCAGTAATAGGCGTCGGCGCGGCTGGGGTCGGCGGCGATGACCTTGTCGAATGCCACGACGGCATCGTCCACTTTACCGGAGTTGGTCAGAACTGCCCCCGTGTTGAAGTAGTACTGCGCGGCATGCGTGGGATCGGACTGCGCAGCCAATGCATAGGTTTTCACCGCATCATCGACTTTGCCGTCCTTGGCGTAGGCTTCCGCGAGGTTGTTGTAGTAAGCCGCAAGATTTGCGCCTGCGTTTGGGTCCTTGGCCGTGCTGGCCTGCTTTATCTGCACAGCTTTCTCATAGGCTTGCACGGCGGAATCCAAACGCTTCTGCTTCTCGGCGGGATCGGTCTGCTTGTTGGCAGATAAGCGATAGGCATCGCCCAGCTTGAACCATATAAGGTCGCGCGTAGCATCGACCTGATTGGCGGCGGTCAAATCTGCGATGGCGCTATCGTAATCGCCCGCATCGGAGGCAGTCTTGGCAGCGGCCAGTTTTTCATTCAGCGTTTTGACCGTGTTGACTTCCTTTTCCTGCTTCTCCTTCTGCTCCTGCATCTGCTTTACCTGCTCCGACGTAAGGCCCTGACCTTTAGCCTGGTCCTCGGCTTCCTTCTTCAGGTCGAAGTCCTGGTTATTTTCATCCAACTGCACCTGGAACTTGTTGAAGTGGAACAGTTCATGGTTGGCCTTATAGTCGCCCTGCGACTTGTAGAGCGTCACCACATAGGTGCCGGGCGAGACCCCCAGCGAAAAGTATTCGCCCTTCTTGTTGGTTTTCAGCACGTATTTCTGGCCGTTATCCAGGTTCGCCCACACGACGATGCCATCGACGATTGGATTGCCCTGTTGATCTTTACAAACGCCCTTCACGGTCCCGGAGGCCTGGCCAAATAGCGGAGGCACACAGAAACCTAGCAACAGAACGGCAAATCCGAGAACGGTAAGATGTTTCTTCATGTTGGCCTCCTCGAGGCAATGAATTGCTTTGCTACGTCCTCTGCATCGTAACGATGTACGGAACCGGATCGCGCGCGCCCGCAACCTCGAACGCCCGCAGGCGAAGCACGCAGCTGTCGCACACTCCGCAGGCCCGATCCTGGCGGCTATAGCAAGACCAAGTTAAATCGAAGGGCGCGCCCAATTCAAGGCCGAGGCGGACAATCTCGGACTTGCGCATGCCGATCAGCGGGGTCACGATTGCGATGTTGCCCTCTTTCGTGCCCTCCCGGATCACCTCGTTAAACGCCTCATAGTAAGCCGGGCGGCAATCGGGATAGCCGGAACTGTCCTGCTCCACGGCGCCAATGTAGATTCTGTCCGCGCCCAGAACCTCGGCCCAACTCACGGCAACCGAGAGAAAGTGCGCGTTGCGGAAAGGAACATAGGTCACCGGAATGCCTTGTCCGGTGGTGTGCGAGTCGGGGACGGCGATGTTTTCATCGGTGAGCGCAGAGCCGCCGATGGCGCGCAAGGCCTCGTTGCGGACGATGAGTTTATCTCGAATGCTGAGGCGGTCGCAGATGGCCAGAAATGAGTCGCGCTCGCGCTCCTCGGTGCGCTGGCCATAACTCACGTGCAGAGCCGCGGCGTCGCCGTCGCGGGCGGCCAGTGCAGCACAGACACAGGAGTCCATCCCTCCGCTGAGAAGAACGACCGCGCGGGACTTTTGCGAGTGTTCCAAATCCTTCTAGACGCCCTTCGTCGCCGGATCCCAGATGAATTTGTGTAGCTGCAGGCTCAGGCGCGCGGGAACGTTATCAGCGAGCATCCAGACAGCAAGTTCCTGTGGATCGAGCAGGCAGTGCGAACTGTCGCGGGCGCCGCTGGCATCTTTGCGAAACGCGGGCGAAAAAAGCACGGCGTTCACGCGAGCGCCCAGGTCGTGCGCCTGGACGAAATCGCGGGCAAACTCGTAGTCGCAGCGGTCGCTGAGAACAAACTTTATTTCGTCGTGCGGCGTGAGCGCGTTGAGGTTCTCCAGGCGAAAAGAATCAGGCTCGCCCGAGTGCGGGCATTTTACGTCGACGATTTTGACTACCTCGACCGGAATCCGCTCCAGCGGCCTCTCGCCGCTGGTTTCGAGCAGGATGCGATATCCATCATCCAGAAGTTGCTGCAGCACGGGAATCAGCTCGCGCTCCTGGAGCATGGGTTCGCCGCCGGTGATCTCCACCAGACCGCCCTCCGGGCTCAGCCTATTCACCTCTTGCCGGATTTCTTCGCCTGTCATTCTGCGGCCGCCCGTGAAAGTGTATTCGCTGTCGCACCAGGAACAACGCAGGTTGCAGCCGGTGAGCCGCACAAACACACAAGGCAACCCGGCGTAGGTCGATTCCCCCTGCAGCGACTTGTAGATTTCGGTGATCTGCATAAAGGGCGGTTGGCTGGTTACTCGCTGTACTTCGCGGTGGTCGTATCCGTCTCAAACACCGTCACATCCTTCACCCGCACGCGGCCGTCGGTTGCTTTCTGCAGGCGTGCGTTTGACTGGTCATAGAAATATTTCGCCAGATTCTCCGCCGAAGGGTTGATCGTCGTGAAGGGCTCGATGTCGTTGATCATCTGATGGTCGAGCCGCTCGATAACCTGCTTCATCACCTCGCGCAAATCCTTGAAATCGAGCAGCAGGCCGGCTTTGTCGAGTTCGGCTCCCGCCAGGGTGACGCGAATCTTGTAATTGTGGCCGTGCGGATTCTCGCACTTGCCCTTGTAGTTGCGCAGGTAGTGCCCTGCGGCAAATGTGTCCTCAACAGTGACTTCGAACATGCATCCCTCGGCGGCCGCGTCCTGGGCAGCCTGCGCCCTGCCACATAACCTATGTATTTTACAGCCTGCGACGTTGCGACAGGCCGGCTGTGCTTCTGGGTTACAATTCCATAATCTCTGGCGAGGGCCCCGAACCATTCCATTTCTGCGGACGAAAAGACGATGAACGTCCTGCTTCTTTCCATGCCGGATTCTTTTGAGCACATGCCCGCGGCGGCGGTCCGCATGCCCAATGGAGCGCTCACTTCCCTGGCTGGCAACGTCGATGCCCATCACCGGGTGGCCGTCGCCGACCTGATTCTGGTGCAGCGGCGCGTGCGCGAAACCGTGACGCAACTGATGCGCACGTTGGATCCCGATGTGGTCGGACTTTCGGTGATGACTTTTCAGCGGCGCAGCGCAAGCCGCATCGTCGATCTGGTTCGAGCCTTGAAGCCGCAAGCGAAGATTGCAGTCGGCGGGTATGATCCCAGCCTGGCTTCGGACGCATACGAAGAAATGGAAGTCGATTTCATCGTGCGCGGCGAGGGGGAAATCACGTTCCGCGAACTGCTGCGGGCGCTCGAGCAGGGCCACGGCTTCGAGAAACTTGGGGGACTGTCCTATCGCAGCGGCGATCGTTGGGTGCATAATCCCGCACGCCCGGCCCACCGCCTGGAAGATAACGAAGTCCGCATGCCCAATCGCGGCGCCCGTGTGCTGAAGGGTTATACGCTGCTCGGGCGGCAAGTCGACGTGATCGAGACCTCCCGCGGCTGCACCTACGATTGCAGCTTTTGCTCGATCATCGAGATGCGTGGGCGCAACTTTTTCACCTACTCGTTCGATCGCGTGCTCAACGACATTCGCGATGCCCGCGATCACGGCGCACGCACGATTTTTCTGGTCGACGACAACATCATGCTCAACGTGCGCCGCTTCGAGGCTTTATGCCAGGCGATTATCGGAGCAGAACTGAATCATCTCGATTACTTCGTGCAGGCCATGACGTCGTCGATTGCCAATCATGGCGAAACGCTGGCCCCGCTGATGCGGCGCGCCGGCTTCCGCTATGTTTTTCTGGGAATCGAAAACATTCTGGAGAGTGATCTCGATTTTCTACGGGCGGCGGCTAAAAACACCTCTCGCGAAAATGGGCGGAACACGGGCAACGCGACGCTGAAGGCGATTGACTACCTGCATCGCAACGACATGTACGTGGTGGGCGGATTGATCGTCGGCAATCCCAGCGACACGCGCGAATCGATAGAAGCCAACCTGGAATTTGCCCGCCGCTACGTGGATTGGCCGTACATTCAGCATCCCACACCCTATCCGCGGACGCCGATGACCAAAGACTTTCGTGAGCAAGGGCTGATTCAGAATGAGCGCCTGGAAGAGTATGACGGCACGACGGCGGTGGTGCGCACGCAGCATCTGCCGGCAGAAGAAGTGGAGTTTCTCCGCTGGAAAGCGGAACGCTGGATGAAAGTACATCACGTGCCGGCCATGCTTTGGCACGATCCGTGGTTTATCGTGACGCGCACTCCGCAAATGCTGGCTCACACGTTCCGCGGCGGTTCGGTCCGGTCGATGCTGAGGCTCGAGGATGAGCGAAAAGTCTTCGCGCGCTATAAGGCAATTCGCCAGGCAGAAAGGGAATATGTATGACTTGTGGAGCGCGACGCCTTCCTTGATTTCAGCTTCCTTACCTTTTATAGTTTGTAAGGAATACAAGAGGAGGTAAGGAATCCATGTCCAGGGCCAAGATCACTTCCAAAGGTCAAATCACGATCCCGGTGAAGGTGAGAACTGCCATGGGGGTTGTACCGGGCGATCGCCTGGAATTTGTCGAGCAGGACAAAGGCCGTTTCGTTATCATTCCGGCAACGCGCTCCATCCGCGAGCTTAAGGGAATGCTGCGGGTAAAGCGAGCCAGGCCAGTCACGATCGAGGAAATAAACGCCGCCATCGCCAAGGCGGCTGCCGAGTCCCGATGATCGGTCTCGACACCAACATTCTGGTCCGTTACCTTACACTCGACGATGCGACTCAGGCTAAGCTTGCGGCGCGGGTGTTTGACTCTCTCACTCTGGACACGCGGGGTTTCGTTTCTCTGCCCGTCATTCTCGAACTCGTCTGCGTGCTCGAAACGTCCTACGAGTTGAAGAAGGATCGGATTATTGAGACGCTTGAGGCACTACTTGCCACTGAAGAACTGGTGCTGGAGCGCTCAGACACTGTAAGGCGGGCAGTGCATCGATTCGCCATGACCCACGCCGATTTCGCCGATTGCCTGATTGAATGCAACTGCAACGAGGCGGGATGCCCGTACACCCTCACTTTTGACCGAAAGGCCGTCGCCGCAGGCATGCGGCTGCTCGCATGAATGGCTATCCGCCCACTCCGAAAAATTCCTCCACCACCCGCATGTCCGTCGTCCTTCTGTAATTCGGAAGGCTCTCGACGAACACGCGCCCATATTGTTTCTTCAGGATGCGGTTGTCAAGCAGACAGAGCAATCCGCGGTCGTGCAGCGAGCGAATCAGGCGTCCGAAGCCCTGTTTGAGCGTGATGACCGCGGCCGGCACCTGATATTGAAAAAACGCATTGCCACCTTCGGCGTCGATCGCCTTCACTCTCGCCGCAACTACGGGATCGCTGGGCACAGCGAACGGCAACCGATCGATGATGACGCAGCTGAGTTGTTCGCCCTGCACGTCGACGCCCTGCCAAAAGGAAGAAGTGGCGAACAGAACGGCATTGGGCGTCAGGCGGAATTCTTCGAGCAGCGCCGACTTCGGCGCGTCGCCCTGGCGCAGCACAGGAAATTCCAGCACTCCCAGCAAGCGCTGATAAAGCTCGTTCATCTGCGCGTAACTGGTAAAAAGCACAAAGGCGCGGCCACGGGTGATCTCGAGCAGCTGGCGAATGCGGTCTGCCGCTTTCGCCGCGAACTGCGGCGTGCGCGGATCAGGCAAATCGGGCGGGACATAAAGCAGCGCCTGGTTTTGATAGTCGAAGTGCGAGGGCAGCACGGCTTCGCGCGCATGCTCCATGCCGAGGCGTTGCCGGATGTAATCGAAGCCGCCCCCGACCGCCAGCGTGGCAGAGGTCAAGACCGCGCATTCGAGCTTCGACCACAGGCACTCGCGCAGGATGGGGCCGACGTCGATGGGCGTGGCCTGAAGATAAATATTTTGGCGACCACGCAGCCCGACCTCAGGGGCTGAAGCCCGGCTCCTTCCTTGCGATCTTTCGGCACGGCTGAAGCCATGCCCTTCCACCTTCCCCATCCGTCCCCCGCGGCGCTCGATCCAGAAGACGGTGTTGCGGTCTTCCGATTCCAGGGCAAACTTGAGTTGCACCTGAATTTCCTGCGTGCGGCGCACGAAGTTGAAAACTTCCTCCGGCTTCTGCGCAAGCCCTTCCAGTTCCCCGGCCAGCCGCGTGAGCGCCTGATTGAGCGAAATGAATTCGTCTCCATTCTCTTCCAGAAACTCGCGTCGGCCTTCGAAAGCAAATCGCCCATCGCCCGGCGGCAGCAGGGCAAAGAAAAACTGCGACCGCTCGCGCAGGCTGCCGATGGCTCCCGAAAGCGAAGCCGACACCATGCGATTGCGCTGCAATGAAGCTTCCACGTCGCGCGCCAGTTCTTCCACGCGCAGATTGCTGACGGAAATTCCAAAATAATTTCCCGCAACATCTTCAAGCTCATGGGCTTCGTCGAAAATCACCGCCGCGGCCTCCGGCAGAATTCCGGCATCGGGCGCGCCCTCGGCCTGCAGTTTGATCGCAAGGTCGGCGAAAAACAAATGATGGTTGACGATGATGATGTCGCTTTCCATCGCCTTGCGATGCATTTCGGTGATGAAGCAACGGTCCCACTGGCTGCATTTCTGCCCGATGCAGGCTTCCGAGCGCGCGTCCAGTTTGTGCCAGAGCAGGCTGGTTTCGGGCAGTTCGGCAAGTTCGGCGCGGTCGCCGGTTTGGGTCGTCTTGTCCCACGCCGCGATGGCGCGGTATTGCCCGATTTCATCGAGCCCGGTGAGCACAGGCTGATCGGTGAGGTCGTAGAGTTTCTTGCGGCACAGATAATTGTTGCGGCCCTTCATGTAGCAAACGGAAAGCTTGCAGGTGGCTGCAGGCTGCTCATCAATCTTGTCATTCCCAGCAGAACGAGGAATCTGGGTTTCCCCGCCACCCGGCTCGATCGACGCAACCAGCGCTCGCTCAAGAAACGGAACATCTTTGTAGAAAAGCTGCTCCTGCAGGTTTTTGGTGCCGGTGGAAATGATCACGCGCTTGCCGGAGCGGATCACGGGCATCAGGTAGGCCAGCGTCTTTCCCGTGCCAGTGCCCGCTTCCACGATGAGGTGACGTTTTTCTGCCAGCGCCTGCTCGACGGCTTGCGCCATCTGCAACTGTCCGCGGCGAAATTCATAGGCGGGATGAGTGCGCGAAAGCAGGCCGCCGGGAGCGAAGAACTGATAGAGAGAAGAATCCGCTGCGGCTGGCAAGGACCGGCTTGGAGTGGCAGGAGGCACGGAGTCTCTATAATAACGAGTTCTCCCGACGGTTACGGCATTGCAAATTGTGCGGACGCCCGGAGGAGAATTCGTCGGCCTCGCGGGCCGAAGGACAGCCGAGGGCGACTGTCCCCACACAAGCGGGAACTCTTGACACGACCAGTTTCCAACTCGCAACCGGCGCCGCTGATCGCCATCGTCGGCCGGCCGAACGTTGGCAAGTCGACACTATTCAACCGCATCGTGGGTGCACGGCGCGCTATCGTGGGCGATGAGCCCGGCATCACTCGCGACCGGCTCTACGGTGAAGCCGAGTGGCGCGGGCGCCGGCTGAGAGTTGTCGACACCGGCGGCATCCTGCCTGAAGAGAAGGATTTCATTCCAGCGGAAATTTTCCGCCAGGCGCGGGTGGCGCTGAACCAAGCCACAGCCGTTGTCATGGTGGTCGATGGGCGCAGCGAACTTGCCGCGCCCGATCTGGAGTTGGCCCGCCAGCTGCGCAAAACCGGGCGGCCGCTTTTTCTGGCCGTAAATAAAGTCGATAGCGAGAAACAGTCGTCGCTGGTGGATGATTTTCATCGTTTGGGCATACGTGAGATGTTCCCGGTCTCTGCCGAACATGGCCGTGGAGTGGATGATCTGCTGGATGCCGTGCTGAAGGTTCTGCCGCGAGGAACATCTAACGAGAACACAGGGGACACAGAGGCCGGCGATGTACGACCAGCGACCGACCACGATTCGCCAACGGCCAACGACCGACGGCCAACGACGGAGGTAAAAGTCGCCATCATCGGCCATCCCAACGTAGGCAAGTCAACGCTGCTGAACGCGCTCACCGGAGCGGACCGCGCGATTGTTTCTCCGACCCCTGGAACCACGCGCGATGCCGTCGACGAAATCGTCGAGCGCAACGGGCAGAGCTTCCGTTTCATTGATACGGCAGGAATCCGCCGCAAGGGCAAAACGCATTTGATGGCGGAGAAACTTTCCGTGGTAATGGCGCGCAAGCACCTCGAGGCTGCCGATATCGCCCTGCTGGTGATCGACGCCACCGAAGGTGTGAGCCAGCTCGACGCGGCCATCGCCGGCTACGCGCATGAAAGCGGGCGTTCGGTGATTATTGTGATCAACAAGTGGGACCTGATTCTGAGCGGCGCGCAGAAGCCGGGCAGGCCGTCGAAGGCGATGCGCATGCGCGAGAGCAAGCGCCCCGCTGATCAGCACGCTTATGAGCAGCGCCTGCGCTACGATTTGAAATTCCTCAGCTACGCACCGGTGGTTTTTATTTCAGCGCGCAGCGGAAAGGGCGTGGAGAAGATTTTCCCTCTGCTCGAACAGGTCGCCAGTGAGCGCCGCAAGCGCATTCCAACCTCAGAGATGAATCGCTTCATCGAGAGCGTGGACTTCGATCGCGCCTCGGTGCCGATGCGGCAGCGGGTGAAAATTCTCTACATGACGCAAGCATCGGTCGCGCCGCCGACATTTGTGCTCTTCACCAACCGGGCAGTGAAGCTGCACTTTTCTTATCAGCGATTTCTGGAAAACCAGATTCGCCACGCCTTCGGATTTCTGGGCACGCCGATCTGGATCAAGAACAGGGCGAGAGAATAGAAGTTGCCAACGAGTGCATTCAGCGAACGCGAATACGAGTCGGAGTAACCACCGTCAGCCGCCCAGTGATCTCCAGGTCAAGTAAACTCGCGAGTCGAGAACGGACAAACGACAAGACCTCCCGTCGGCCCGATACATCGGGACGAAACAGCACCAGGCCCGCGTGCTCGTTGGCTGGGTATCGCAACAGGCTCGCGATGCCTTTGTCGAGCGTCATCAAGATGCGCGCTGAGTTTCTGGCGGCTGCACCAATCCTCGCGTCTTCAGCTCCAATGAGATCCTCCCCGAAAACTGTATCGGCGTCATGGCCGAGGCGAACGAGATCTGCCGCGAGTTCGTAGGGAAGATTCTCGTCCAGCTTAAATCTCATTTTCGCCGGATGGGCACAAGCCGCTCTTCGTGGGCGAGTTCCGCCGCGTATGAGAGGGCAGCGTCAATATGCGCTGGCTTGAGCGAAGGGTAACTTCGGATGATTTCATCTCTCGTCGAGCCTTCTGCGAGGCTATCGAGGATAACAGTGACAGGAACGCGAGTGCCGGCGGCGCACACTTCTCCGCCACACACATCCGGGCTACTCTCGAGGAAGTCCTGCCAAGCGACCATGATTGTATTTTAGCGACCGGCAGTCAGCGGGCCAAGCCAAATGATTATGAGTATCGTAAGCGGACTACTCCCCCTCCACCATCCGATCCTTCGTCAGCAATCCTATGCGCTGCACGCCCGCATGATGCGCGACGTCGATCACATCCGCCACATACTCAAAATCAACATCGTCGTCGCCGCGCACGAACACAACTTTCTCCGCGCGCTTCAGAAAAATCTCTTCCATCCGCGCTTCGAGGTCTTTGCGCTTCACCGCTTCCTGATTTATCCTCAGCACCGGCGGCTGATTTTTTGCAACCCACTCCACCTGTATTACCACGGTACGGGGCTGCGCAATGTTCGCCGTCTCCTTCGGGTTAGGTTGCGGAATCTGCGCGGTTTCGCCTTTTTCCTGTTCACTTGCCACCACGATCATGAACACAACGATCAGCGTCAGCAGCACGTCGATGAGCGGCGTGACATTGATCTGCGGACTGGACGGACCCCCGCCTGCCATTGAGAAAGCCATGAGCATCGCTCCTCTCGGGCACGCGCGTGTCTGCAGGATCAGACACCCGAAGAGCTGCGGAGGTTCCCTGCAGGTTGCACAATCCCGCCACCGCCGTGCATGATGAAGAACGGTCGCGCGAGGGACCGCAATGCTCAGGATGCCGGCGCGCGTTGCATTGATCGGTCTTCTGTTCTCGCTGCTTTTCGCAGTTCCGCCAGCCTGCGCGCAGGACAACTACGAAATCCAGGTCTATAGCTACGACACGGTCGCGCCGCGCACGACCATGTTCGAGATCCATTCCAACTTCACGGTCGAGGGCAGCAAGACGGTGGAAGATGGGGTCCTGCCCACCGAGCACGCCGAGCATGAAACGTTGGAAATTACCCAGGGGATCAACGACTGGGCGGAGGTTGGCTTTTACGTTTTTTCCAGCATTCAGTCTGACGGCGGATGGCAATGGGTGGGCGACCACATTCGGCCGCGGGTACGGGTGCCGGATAAATGGCATTGGCCGATAGGTGTGAGCATTTCCAATGAAATCGGATACCAGCGCGCGGCCTTCTCCACCGACACGTGGACCTGGGAGATTCGTCCCATCATCGATAAGAAGCTCGGTCCGTGGTATTTGAGCTTCAATCCCACATTGGACCGCTCGTTTCACGGGCTCAGCGTGAATCAGGGCGTGGTGTTTTCCCCGAATGTGAAGGTCAGCTATGACATCACCAAAAAAATTGCGGGTGGCCTGGAATACTACGGATCGCTGGGGCCGGTCACGGGCTTCGATGCTCTCCGGGATCAGCAGCAGCAGTTTTTCCCGACAATCGATGTGGATTTCGGGCCGCAGTGGGAGTTCAACTTCGGAGTGGGCGTGGGCGCGACGCGCTCCACCGATCACCTGATTGTGAAATGCATCATCGGACGGCGCTTCTCGTGGCCGCACCCCGGACATGCCGGGCTCAAAGAATTGCCGCAGCCAGGTGGTAACTAAGAGAGTCCCGTCGGTTTTTTATCCCGCGGGCTGAGGCGCCGGCGGCAATGGCGGAACCGCTCCCGCCGCACTGGGCGGCGGCGGATACAAAACCGCATGCAAAGGCGTGTAGCGCGCGGCGAAGAAATACATTGAATACGCCGGGAAAAATACCATCACCGGCACCGAGACCAGCGAGACGATGTAGAAGAAAATGCCGAGCAGCCCGGTTCCCACAAGAATGGCCAGCGTGATGGTGTAAGCATTCCAGGTCAGGCCGGCCGACTGCCCGGTGAGCACGGCGAGAATTCCCAGCCCCACCGCAGGAATTGCAATCAGCAGGCCGAGAATCAAAGTCACCAGGCCGACCACGATGCCCGCGGCGATTGCCATGAGAATCTTCATGCCGATGTAACCGGCATAGTAAGCTTTCTCGGCGCCCATCATCCGCCACAGGCGCCGCCAGCTTTCGATGGGGCCAATATTTTCCAGCGCCATCTGCGGAACCACGAAGTCCTTGGTCAGCACGTAGACCAGTGCGGCGATGATGATGAGAAACACAATGACGAACGCCAGGAAAAGACCACCCAGAACGATCGGAACAACATGTTCTTTGGGTGCTTTGAACCATCCGGCGGCGAAGGCGAAGGCGGCAGGAATCGCTATCAGCACCACGAAAGCTGCAAAAGTGACCAGGCTATAGGCCAGCTTGAACAGGAAAAGACGGCTTCCCGGCCCCTGCCTTCGATTCCAGCCCAGACGAATGTGACACTCCTTCGCCAGAACGCTGTCAAAAAGAATGAAGCGCATCACGCTGCTGACGTACATGAAGATGAGGCCCAGCACGAGCACGGCGAAGATCACCACTGCGATGGCTGCGCCCAGAGCGGCCACTTTGGGCCACACATCAGGGCCCAGATTCGGAAACGGGCTCATGCCGGGATGCTCGGGATGCCTGAAGCCCCCCGGATTGAAGTTGCCTCCGCCTCCTCCTCCGGAACCAAGTTCTCCAGCCAGCAAGCCGACAAAGGCCAGCCGGGTCCATTGCCCCAGGCTGAAGCGCGTGAACAGTTGTTCCTTGGTGTGTTGAAAGGCCAGAGGAATGGCATCCAGAGCGGAGAAGGCCACAAGTCACCTCGAAAGTTTACAGAGCAAGGTACAGCGAACGTCGCTGCAGAGCAAATTAATTCAGTGTGCCGGATTCAATTGGATCATCCAGCGGCCAGTGCTCTCCATGTTGCGCGGCTGCCGCCTGCCTTCTTACTCGTAGCGCAGCGCCTCGACCGGATTCAGCCGCGAGGCCCGCAGGGCCGGAACCAGCCCGCTGATCACACCGACCACCAGCAGAACCGCGCTCGAAAGCATCACGGTCATCATGGAGATGCGCAGGTGGATATCGCCCTGGCCGGAGTTATCTTCAAACAGCGGCCCCATCA
>Ga0335081_10004266_pt1 | contig 22564 bp, 20 predicted proteins | sample Lox_Sample_35_FD_206713 | JGI IMG/M metagenome (GOLD analysis project Ga0335081, IMG submission 206713) | Soil microbial communities from Loxahatchee National Wildlife Refuge, Florida, United States - Lox_Sample_3.5 | ecosystem: Environmental > Terrestrial > Soil > Wetlands | place: USA... | reverse complement strand
CCTTGGTCAAGATCAACTCACCGCTCGACCGCGCTTCGCCGTGGTAGCTGGACACGCCGATGTAATCGAGCCGCAGTTGCATCGGCAACCGGCGCAGCAAATCGGCGACGAACATCGTGCTGCCGGTCAGAATGGCTACCAACGTGAGGTCTCTGTCGGTGTAATCGTGCTGGATTTCCAACGCCAGTTCATCGAGCCGCTGCCGAATCTGTTCTTCGGTGAGTAGGATCTCGTCCACATCCAGCCGCATCGCGTGCATGCCCATTGGGACACCCTAGCCCAGCGGCTGAAGGTTGAAAAGCAAAAGGTCGGGGAATGCAGATGGGGTCGACAGAACTCGAGGTGGACTTGTCCACCCTGATACTATCTGCCATTCACTGGTAGCAGGATCGAATAAACAAGGAACACTGACCCTCGCGCGCATCTGCGGGTCGAGTTCACGACAGTGTGTTGTGAAATTGCCGCCGTTCTGGTAAGAATTGGAGTTGGTGCCAGCCGATATGTCACGCTTGTCAGAATCACCGTCTACGACTTCGTCACAGCACTCGGTTCACAAAGGTTCCTTTGGCTCCATGCAGACCGACCTGTTTGTTGCGAGTTTTGTGGCGCTTTTCATGGAGATGATGCTCATCCGATGGGTGCCATCCTACGAGCGAATGTTGGCGTACTTTACGAATTTCGTTTTGATCGCCGCCTTCTTGGGGCTGGGCTTGGGGGCCATGCTGGCAGGACGGCGACGAAGTTGGCTTCAGTGGCAACCGTTGTTGATTCTATGTCTGGTTTCGATCGCCATCGTGTTCAATCAATACGTCAAGACCGGGGCCGTGCAGGGCGACACGCATTACTCTGAGTTCAAACGCCAAGCGCCGGTGTTTCTGACGGTAGACGAGTGTCTGGGGGTTTTCTTTTTTCTGGTGGCGATGGTGTTTGCACCCATCGGACAGCGAATTGGAGAAGGTCTCAAGTCGGTTTCTCCGCCGCTCAAAGGTTATATCATCAACATCCTGGGCAGCCTCGTGGGCGTGATAGCATTTACGGGGATGTCGTGGCTCGGGTCAGGACCATGGTGGTGGTTTTCTGTGGCGATGCTTGGATTGTTGTGGTTCGTCCGTCACAACAAGCGCTGGCTAACCCTAAATGGAGTGATCGGAGCGATCACAATTCTGGCGGTCTGGCTGGCAGGAGACATGTATCTCTGGACGCCGTACAGTAAAGTGGCGGTGCATCCGCTTGTCGAAACAGGCAACGGTAAATTGGTGGTTGCGGATGCGTTAGTTCGGCCCCGGGATATTCACGCCCTTCGGCAAAGCATTGGATTCGCGGTCGCGGTTAACGACGACATTTTCCAGCAGGCTACCGACTTGTCGGCACCCTGCGTGCAAACCCACCCGAGTCTGACTGGCATCCTTCACCACTACGACTTGCCTTATAGTGCCCCCGGCTCTTCATTCAACGATGTCCTCGTCGTTGGCGCAGGAACCGGAAACGACGTAGCCGCCGCGCTGCGCCACGGCGCCCAGCACGTTGATGCAGTCGAGATCGATCCCGGGATTCTCCGGATCGGTCGGATCGCCCACCCGGAACAACCGTACAGCGATCCCCGAGTGCATGCCTTTGTGGATGACGCCCGCTCGTTCTTCAGCAGAACCGGTCGCAAATATGACCTAATCGTACTTGGGTGGTTGGATGCTCATCGCCTATTGTCCAGTATGTCATCGGTGCGGCTAGATTCGTTTGTGTACACCGTGGAGAGTTTCCAAGAAGCTCGCCGTCTACTTAAACAGGATGGCACCGTGGTCGTCCAACATGGGTTGGGAAATTCCTATCTGAATTGGCGAATGTATCAAATGTTGACCGAAGCTTTCGGCGCGGAACCGTACGCGCAGGATCCGATGGGGCAACCCACATTTTTTGCCGGGCCGGGGATGAAGAAATTGGTCAAGGCACCCCAGACGCTTGACGTTCCACCAGTCGATTCTGCAACAGACGATTGGCCCTTCTTCTACTTGGCCGGTCGGAAGATGCCGCTGGAGTATCGGTTGGCCCTCGAAACGATGGCGCTGATCGCATTGGTCTGTCTGCTTTGGGCGTCGCAGGGCAAAATGCAGACCGTTAGTGGACACTTCTTTTTTCTTGGCGCGGCGTTTCTGCTCATCGAAACGGTAAGCGTGACGCGCTTTGCCTTGTTGTTCGGCTCGACGTGGATGGTTAACTCTGTCGTGTTCAGCGCGATATTGCTGGTCGTGGTACTCGCTAATCTGTGGATGGATCGCATTCCATCATTCAATGTCCACCTGCTTTATGTGCTCTTGGTTGCTGCCGTCGTCGTCAACTTCGTTTTCCCCATCCACACCCTGCTTCGCGTGGGACTAACTGCGCGACTGGTGGCCGCGATGATTCTGATGGCCGCGCCGATCTTTTTTGCCGCCTTCATTTTCGCGCGGTCCTACAAGCAAACCCCAGACCCGGACCTCGCTTTTGCCTCCAATCTCTTTGGTGCAGTGATCGGCGGGCTTCTCGAATACAGTTCATTGGTCGTTGGCTTCCGCACCCTACTACCGATTGCGTTGGTACTCTACGCGTTGTCTTATGTCGCGCTGTTCTTCCCGTCACGAAAGGCAACTGCCGTTTGCGGTTGAATCAGCCGGAAGGTGAATCGAGCGAACGGAGGACCGCCTATTTCATGATCCACGGGTGCTTTCGAATCATTGCGGCCGGATAACATTGTCAATTGACGCTTGACGGCTCCCGAGTGTGCAGGTATTGTCTCGGCGTACAGTTGAAGTACGCGGTCTTCCGAGTCATCACTCCAGAGCACGATTTCAGAACATTTATCATCCAATGCGCTTGGTCGAACAAGCGGCACTATGAGAGCATGAAACGGCTCATCAAGGTCGGCCTCACGGGCGGTATCGCCACGGGCAAATCCACGACCCTCCAGCGCTGGCAGCAGGCGGGGGCCGCGGGCATCGACACCGACGACTTGGCGCACCGGACGTTGGCGCCACACACGGCGACGTGGGACGAGGTCGTTCGCACATTCGGTACGGAGATTTTGAACGACGACGGCACGGTCAACCGTCCAACGCTCGGCGAAATCGTGTTCGCCGACGAATCGAAGCGGCTCGCGCTGAACCGCATCATCCATCCAGCCGTCCACGAAATGTGGGCGGAAGAGATGCAGAAACTGGAGTGTGACGGCAAGACGCAAGTCGTCGTGGTGTCGGTCCCGCTCCTGTACGAAGTGGCAGCGGAAACCGAATTTGACTGCGTGGTCGCCGTCGGCTGCAGCGAGCAGACCCAGTTGGCACGGTTGAAGCAGAAAGGCCTCACCGAAGACCAAGCCCGCGCGCGCATCCGCGCCCAGTGGCCGCTGCAATTGAAAATGGATCGGGCGGACTTTGTGATTTGGAACGACGGCTCACCCCGAGTGCACTCGGAACAGGCCGACATTATTTGGGCAACCATCAAGGAGAGTTATCATGCCCCGAGCAAAAACTAGCCCCGAAAAAACCGGGGCCCCCAAGAGCGAACAAACAAACGCGCTGGCCGCCGAAGCCACCGCCGAGGAAGCTGCGGCCAAAGCCGAAGATCTCGAGAAGAACGGCGGCGTCGCGGTCGCCACCGAGAAGGACGAAGCGGCGGCGCCAGCCAGCGCGCCGCCCAAGGGCGAAACGCTGAATCTGGCCGACCTGCAAGCGATGTCCATGCCCCGCCTGCAAAAAATGGCCCGTGACTATGGCGTCGAGGCGGTCGCCGTCCTCAAGAAGCACGAGATCATTTTCGAGATTCTCAAGAAGAACGCCGAACGCAATGGCGGGATGTTTGGCGAGGGCGTGCTCGAGATTCTGCCCGACGGGTTCGGGTTCCTCCGCTCGCCCGCGTACAACTATCTGCCCTGCCCCGAAGACATTTACGTCTCGCCGTCGCAGATCCGGCGTTTCGAATTGCAGACGGGCGACCTCGTCGCGGGCCAGGTGCGTCCGCCGAAGGACAAGGAACGGTTCTTCGCGTTGCTGAAGGTTGAAGGGGTCAATCGCGACAACCCCGAGAAGGCGAAAGAGAAGATCATGTTCGACAATCTCACGCCTTACTTCCCGACCAGCCGGTTCATCCTCGAAACCAAGCCCGAAGAAATCAACTCGCGGGTGATGGACCTGTTCACGCCGATTGGCAAAGGCCAGCGCGGTCTGATCGTCGCGGCGCCGCGCACGGGCAAGACGATCCTGCTGCAAAAGGCCGCCAATGCCATCCTCAGTAACAATCCCGAGGCGATCGTGATCGTGTTGCTCATCGACGAGCGTCCCGAGGAAGTCACTGATTTCAAGCGCACCGTCAACTCCGAGGTCATCAGCTCGACGTTCGACGAGGCGCCCGAACGCCACGCCCAGGTCGCCGAGATGGTGTTGGAAAAAGCCAAACGCCTCGTCGAACACAAAAAGGACGTCGTCATCCTGCTCGACTCGATCACCCGGTTGGCCCGCGCCTATAACACGCTCGCGCCGCATTCGGGCAAGATCCTGTCGGGCGGCGTCGACGCCAACGCCCTGCACAAGCCGAAGCGGTTCTTCGGCGCCGCGCGCAACGTCGAGGAAGGCGGCTCGCTGACGATCATCGCCACCGCGCTGGTCGAGACCGGCTCGCGCATGGACGAAGTCATCTTCGAAGAGTTCAAGGGCACGGGCAACATGGAGTTGTGTCTCGACCGCCATCTTGTCGAGAAACGCATCTTCCCGGCCATCAACATCGAACGGAGCGGCACCCGGAAGGAAGAGTTGCTCTATCATCCCGACGAACTCGACCGCATCTACATCCTGCGCAAGGCGCTGGCGGGCGTTCCCCCGGTGGAAGCGATGGAACTGGTCGTCGAGAAACTTAAGAAGACCCGGTCCAACGCCGAGTTCCTGATGTCGATGAAGTTCTGAGAAGCCGCGGTTGACGAGTCAGCTTCGGAAATGTCGCGGCAGTACCGCCGACGGCCGAAGAATGCAGGCTCAACCTCGCACCGGCGTTCAGTCGACCGATCGTTCAATCCCCTTCCGGTGCAGCGGGCAATGGGTCGTCGATGTAGGCGCGCTGGCAGGCCCGGCACAGATCGAACTGGAAATCTACGTACACGCCGCTCATCAGTTCTTCCTCCGTGAGGTCTCTGCATTGTTCCAGGATCTTCTTGATCTCATCGGAATGGTCTCGCGTGAGATCTTCAAAGGTGATTTCCAGCGGATCGTAGGCGGCGAACACTTGAATCTTCGCCACGTACCGCAGTGCGCCCGGTTCCAGCGGCTCCCCGCAACGGTCACAGATGCGTGTGATCATGCTTGTCTCCAGGCTGGGCGACGAGGACTTGTCTTGTCCATCGGCTCGCCGTAAGCTCGCTCCATGATGCCAGAAACCGGCGGAGTCACCCAGCCCGAAACGCAGCGGCGCGTCCCGAATCTTTCCGGGCTCGTTGCCGCTGGGCTCCTTCTGGCCGTCTGGTGCGCCAGCGGTGTTTGCGCTGCCGCCGGCGAGGCGACGAACACCGCGGAGATCGTCACCCCACAAAGTCGCGTCGTGCTCGTGCGCGACAGCACGGCAGTGAGCGGCTTCACCGTGGATGCCGCGAAAGCCCGCGGACTGGTCGCCGCCGGGATCAAGGCGCTCACGGGCGAGAAGGATGAGGCTGCCGCGTGGCGACACTTCGTCTCCAGCAACGACGTGGTGGGCATCAAGATCGATACCCAGCCCGGCCCGCTGCAGTCAACGCGACGGCCCGTCGTCGACGCCATCGCTCAGGGTCTGTGTGCGGCGGGTGTGCCCGGCAAGATCTACGTGTTCGATCGCGATCCGCTGCAGATGCGGACCGCGGGTTACCTGGTCGGAGACATGTCTCGCCTGCTGCCATATCAAGTCCACTCGATCATTTCCGACACTGGCTGGGACCCATCCGTTTACTTCCAGAGCAACCTGGCGGGCAAACTCATCTGGGGCGACCTGCTCTTTGGCAAGGAGGAAGGGCAGTATCTCAGCGACCGTTCGCATCTGCCGAAGCTGGTGACGCAAACGATCACGAAGCTCATCAACGTGCCCGTGCTTCAGGACCACGACGCGTGTGGTCTGATGGGTTGCCTCTACAATGTCTCGCTGGGAATGGCGGACAACACGCGACGCTTCGAGACGATGGGGCAACACGGCGACCCGATGATCGCCCAGATCTGCGCCCTGCCACCGGTGCGCCAGAAACTCGTGCTGAACATTATGGACGGGTTGCTGGCCGGTTACGCGGGCGGGCCCGATTTCAAACCGCAGTATTCGTGGAATTACGGCGCGCTCTACTTCAGCGCCGACCCCGTCGCCATCGATTCGCTGTGCGTCGAAGCCCTCGATGCGAAACGTCGGGAAGCCAACGTGCCGCCGATCGGCTCTCGGGCCAACCACATTGCCACCGCGGCCCACCTCGGCCTGGGTCAGAACGAGCGCCCGAAGATCGAACTTTCCGAGGTCAACCCGTAACTGGAGGAACCTCACATGTCTGTTGGTGGCACAGGCGTTCCTGCCTGTGCGATCAATTTCTGACAGGCACACAGGTTTACCCGCCTGTGGCGGCGCCGAAGGCGGCCAGGGCCTGGCCTACCACCCACGGGTCTATTCGGATTTCCCGGGGAGCGCAGGTTTCTCACTCGATGGTTTCTCTTCCGCCGCTGGAATCTTCGCTTCGAGCGCTTGTTTGACTTCATCGCCGACGTCGGAAGCCGGCAAAATAATTGGCATCATGCCCCACTGGCTGAGGTTGCTGAACATGAACCCGTTGTTCTGGTCGGTCTGCGTCCGGGCAATGCGCAGGAAGAGGATGCCGACGAGCCGGCCGTCGAGCGTGAACACCGGCGCGCCGAGTGCGTAGCTCCACATTGCCTGGCCCAGCACATAGAACGTCCGTGGCTTGTCCACGACCCCCTCGATGCGGCCCACCGAAACGGCCGGCACGCGGTTGGCCACCTTGCTGAGGCGGTTCAGCACAATCACCTGGTCCAACATTTGCGGCTTCGCGCTGCGCGCGAGATCCACATACGGCAGCGCCTGGGCCCGTTTCCCCGCCTCGACGGGTTTCTCGGATGGACGCAAGTACGCCAAATCCAAATCTTTGTCCCGCAAGACGACGTTGGCTGCGAGCTCGGTCCCGTCCGCCAACACAATTTTCGCATCGCTCAGCTCGCTCTCGAATTTCAGCTCCGACGGGTCGCCGCCGCGGGCGACCATGGCCCGCGCGTACGCCTCCTTCACCGCGCTGCCGGGATCGGTCGTCATCAACGAAACGACGGTCAAACCCGACGGATCGATGATCGTTCCCGTCGTTTCGGTCTTCGACTCGGTCTTCGATTCGCGGCCGCCCATCGACATGCTCTGTTTGATGGCCAGTTTCACCGTGACAACTGCGTTCTGGTATTTCGCCAAGATATCGCGGCCCGCCTTGGCGGCGTCATCCGCCTGCGCGGGGACCGTCGCCCACACTCCCGCCACCGCGACTGCCAGACATGAAACGTACGTGGAACACTTCATTTACGATTTCCCTTTCACGATTGCTTTGCGTCCTTCCCAATTTGGTTCCAATTCCAGGTACAACGTATGCACGCCCCGCTCCACCCGCAGCACGATGGTCGGGCGTTTCTCGGCCGCCACGCGCTGCATCTTTTCTTTCAGCGACGCAACATCGGTCACCGGCGCGCCATCGACGGCGGTGATGATGTCGTCGTTCGCCAGGCGGCCCAGCGCCGCCCAGCCGCCCTCCTTGACCTCGGTCACAAGCGTGCCCGGCCGCTCCTGCGGCCATTCCTCGCGCACCTTGTCGAAAAACGTCATATCGCGCACCGTGAACTCGAAATTATCGTCGCGGTACTTCTTCATCTCGCGCTCAAGCTTCGGCGAGCGGACGAGTTCCACGGGCAGACTCAATTTGTCCGTGCCGCGCTGGACCGACAACGTCGCCGTCGTCCCAATCTTGTATTGCCGCACCATGGCGTTGAACACTTCCTCGTCGCCGGGCTGCGACGCCTGGATCGGGTCGCCGTCGAGCGCCAGAATCAAGTCGCCGACTTTCAGCCCGGCTTTCTCCGCCGTGCTGTTCGAGTAGACCTGCGTGACCCGCACGCCGTTCAGGTCCGGGTTCCCGAGTTCCTCCGCCAGATCGCGTGTGATCGCCTGCGTCGCCACGGGCAGCCACGCTTTTTGCGCTTCCAGGCCCGGATCTTCCAGTTCTTTCAGGCCGACTTTCACGACGGTCAACAACTGTTCGGTCCGGCGCAAAAACCCGAGCTGGGTCGGCACGGGCTGCGTTTTACCCGCCGTCAAGTTCTCGGTCATTTGCTGCATCTCGGCGACGTTGCGTACCGGCGCGCCGTTGATCTCGATCAGCACGTCACTGGCTTCGATGGGCGGCTTCGCATCGTAGCCGGGCCCGCCGGGCCGGACCGAGGTGACGATCACGCCGTCGCGGCTCTTCAGTCTCATCTCCCGCGCTGCCAACGCCGAGATGTCGCGCGCGGTGATGCCCCACTGTTTCAACTCGAACGTCCGCCGCTGAACCTGTTCGCGCTCGACGGTGCGGAACCTAAAAGCTCGCTGTTTCCCGTCGCGCAGCACGACGGCTTCGACTTCCTGTCCAACCGGCAAATCGGCCACCATCTGGTTCAACAGCGGGATCTCCTCGGCATAACGCACCAGGATGTCCTTGCCGGCCAGCCGCACGAGAATATCGCCGGAGCGGATTCCCGCTTTCGCGGCGGGCGAACCGTCCACCACGTTCGAGATGAGCACCCCGCGCTCGTCCGTGTCGCTTTTCAACAGCGGCTGAATCTCGATGCCCAGCCAACTCCGGCTGACCGCGCCCTTCTCGACCAATTGGCGAGCCACCTTCTGGGCGAGGTTGCCGGGAATCGCGCCGCTCAACCCGAAGCTGATTTCATTGATGCCGACCACCTCGCCGTTGAGATTCACGAGTGGCCCACCCGAATTGCCGGGATAAATATCGGCGTCGTGACCGATCCAGCGCACCAGCGACCCAACGTCCTCCCCGTCCAACGTGAACCGCTCCGCCGAAAACGCCTCCGGCATCACCATCTTGACGTTGCTGACAATCCCGAGCGTGACCGATTGCGACAGGGCCAGCGGACTGCCCATCGCCAGCACGGAATCACCGACCCGCAGGCGATCAGAATCGCCGAAGGTGACGGGCACGAACTCCCGTTTGGTCTTCGGCTTCAACTTCAACACCGAAATGTCCGCCAACGGATCCGTGCCGACCAATTCCGCATCGACCTCTTCGTTGTCGGGCAGAATGCAGACGATGCGCGTGGCGTGGCCGGCCACGTGATGGTTCGTGATGACGTATCCCTCCTTGGAAATGATCACGCCGCTGCCGCTGGCCTCGTACTTCACTTCGCGGCCCTGGTAATAGTGCGTGGCGACGACCTGGATGCGCACCAACGACGGTTTTACCCGGGCCACGGCCGCTTCGATCGCTTGGTGTGTTGAGGGAGCCGCCTCCGCCGCAGCGCAGCTTCCATCATCCAGCGTCACGAAAGCCACCGCCGCTACGAGAAAGAATGTGAACAAGAAATTTCTTGGGTCAAACATGCGCCGAAGTATGGCAGAAGAACTTGTGTGCGTAAAGTGATGCCGCGTCACAGTAGGATAGGCGTCTCGCCTGCCGCTGTTGGTCCTGGATTGTAGGATAGGCGTCTCGCCTGTCCGCTGTTGATCGTAAATTGTAGGGCGGGCGTCTCGCCTGGTACTGTCGGGAGGTGTTCTTCAACTGGATTCGCGACAACCGCGACCAGGGTTTGCGCGCCACCGGGGAATGCGGTACGCTCTTGGCGTGAGCACGGTTACCGAAATCCAAGAGGCGATTGTCAACCTTAGCCCGACGGAGCGTCAGGAGTTGCTCCGTTGGCTGGAGCAGTACAAGGAAGACGACTGGGATCGTCAGATTAGTGCCGACGCCGGGTCCGGCAAGCTCGATTTTCTCGCAAAGGAAGCTTCCCAAGCCAAGCAGTACGGCAAACTGAAACCGTTGCCCGGCGAAGTCGAAGACCACTCCTGAGTTTTGGACCCGGTTCAACGCTCTGCCCGCCGAGATTCAGCGGCGTAATTCGACGGCGACACCTTCATCTGGACATGGATTGGCAGCCACGAAGACTACAACAAGCTGTAGGTTTTCCGGTCCGCGGGCGCTCTGTCGAGGATGGGAGCATTGGCTTTGGCTGACTGCTGAACGCTGATGGCTGACAACTCAACGCGACCCCCCCGTTTTCTGTCACGAGTGGTGAGTTGACCTTGGCGACATGACCCCGGCGACACATTACATATCCACATCGTCAAAGATGCTTCTCTGAGGACTATCTGGCGACTGTTGATTGTCTGCGTTTGCATCCATCACTCGCTGCGCCGCGTAATATTCCTGCAAGTTGGGCTCCCGGTCCATGTCCGCAAACATTTCTTCTTGTGCTTGTGCCTCCAGTTTTTTTTGCCGCTTTTCTTCTTCGTGTTCCACTTGCTGTTCTTCAGCCCGCCCGATTGCCCCATCGATCAAGTCCAAACCGGCCTCGAATTGAAAATAAACCTCTGAGTCTTCGGTGGCGCTTTGAAATCTCCGCAAATTCGAGCGTAGTTCATCAAAATGCTCGTCAGGGTCACCTTCAGGATCGTAATCACTCTCTAGGTCATTAATCATTGATTCAAGCTTGGGTGGTAATTCTGCGTTGACACGAGTGAGGATCGAGTTGCGCTCTACTTCGGTCATCAAGCTCTGGAAAGGACTCATAAGAAACATCGATTCCGCGGATTCGAGAGCCGCCTCCGTAACTCTCGATACATAGCTAATGCGGTATTGCTCAGGCAGGCACCCTGCAGTGTGTAAGCGCGCCAAAATAGAACAGAGCGAGTGGGTGCTGATATGACAATCGTGAAACAATCTATCGAAATCATCAGTACATAATGTGAACCACTTGATAAGGAACTCAGACGAGCATCGGCTTGAAAGAAACCACGAGAGAGCCCATCGTTGCCCCCAATTGGTCATATCGATCGTGTGGAGCTTAGAGATAACCGATTCAAACCGACTGGCCGGAACGCGGACCTTGGCCCCCTCGATCTCGACATCGCCACAAACCACTTCTGTGAAAAGTTCCGCCACCTTCACTCCTCCGAGGTAAATATCCAGAAGATCGGGCTGCTCCGCGACCAAGATTGCCATCGCATCGCGAATAGAAGGATGGCGGAATTTCCAAAAACGCTCGCCGGATTCCAAGGCTTCTGCGACCAAACTGCCTTCCAGAGCCGACAGAGCTTCCCGCAACTCAGCCAAATCTGCTCCAAGTAATTCCATCGCTTCAGTTTCGTGTGATTCAATACGGGGCGGGACGCCGACCCGCCCGGCTCGCATAAACAGCAATGCTAGCGCCGCGAAGTTCCGACGATCCAGTTGCTTGATTACATCTGTGAGGAACTCTTTGGGTTCCTCGACGAATCGTTTCAAAGACTCAAACTCAAGTTGCAGGCTCTTCGTGAAAAACGGATCGCCCAGCCGCCTAGCTACTTCGGGAAAGAATTTCTGATTCGCTGCAACGGAAGGAAGGAAAGGTTTGATCGCCCGACGAAATTCATGCGTTTGCCCACCCAGTCGCAGATGGTTGTAGAGTATTCGTTCTTTTTCCAGCGGCGTCAACCGTTCGACCTCAATTATGACCTGAGACTTTTTGATAAGCGGAAAAGAACCCTCCTTCAACTCGCTCAATGCTGCATTGTAGACGTATGTGCGCGAGGTAAACAGGACGCGCGCGCCGCTTCGAATCGCTGCCGACAATCGGGGGAACTGACGATTCCATCCTTGCGTGAGGGATGACTGGAACTGAGTCTGCCCGAATGCGTCATCAACCCAGAACATTTGTTTAGGTTCGTCGGGGTTCCAATGTTGTTTGAAGTCGTCTGGGTGTGAGATGAAAACAGGACGACATCCCCACTGGTCCGCTGCAGCGAGTGCGAGCGACGCAGCGATAGTGGATTTTCCGGCCATGGGATCGCCTAGAAGCAAGACGAAGCCTTCCTCTAGAAGCGCGCGAACACTGCGCTCATGGGCTTCTGTGGGGACGAACTTCGCGAGATTATCTTTCCAACTCCGGAGAATTTCGTGCATGTGAAGGGTCAACTCCGTACTCTGTAAATCGAGAACGAAGACCGTCTGACCGATGAGGCAAGAACGACTATCAGCGGCTTACAGTTTGCGTCTTAAGGAGTTGCTCCCGATTCCCCAATCAGCCCCATGCGCCGGGCCTTCGTCTTCTCGATCAGGTCGAGAGACTCGGGCGTCAGAATCTCCTCGCCAGATTCTTCATCCTTCCAAACGTCGACCTTGATCGTGACGGTTTCTGCGATGCCGTCGCCTTCGAGTCTTGGGATATTGACCTCAAACGACCTCTTATAGGTCTTCGCGTTTTCTGGTTTCATAAACTAGTTGCCGTCTGGTGTGATTTGTAGTCTCATCGTCTGCTCGCAATCATATTTCGCGATGCCAACAGACGGGATTGGCAGGAACCCTAACCTCGAACGGTTTCTAGCGCGGACGCAAAGAAGAGTCAAGAGCACGAATGAGCGGCACGGCGGAGTGCGTCCTAACGGGGCCGCGCCCTTGTACTGCGGAACTTTGGCTCGGGTCAAGTCGGCCTACGCCACCCTCACGATCCAGCCATGTGAAGTGTTAATTTCCCCAGGGCGGCAACTTGAGAACCCTCAATAGTGGAAGGTTTTCGCCTCCCAGCCAGGCGTGAGATTGTAAAGGTTCTTGACGTGCTGGAGCCGGTCGACGCACTCCTGCACGTATCCCGGGATGCGCTCGGCGGAAATGTGGAGCATGTTCAGGGCTCCGTCGAGTATGGAAATCGCGAAGGATGGATCCCCGTAGCCGTACCCCATCAAGTAGGCGATGGAATTGCCCAGGTGCACGCAGGCGGTCAAGCGTTGGTGCTCGCCAGCGGCCGAGGGTTGGTGATGATGACGGATCGCGACCGCCAGGCAGGCGGGAAGGTTCCAGCGTTCGAGCAACCGCGCCCCGACCTCCGCGTGGTTGCAGCCGAAGTTTCTCTCTTCGGCGTCGATCAGGGAAGCACCGTGTTCGATGGCCTGAACGAATTGCTCGTAACAATTGGCCATGGACGCCGACAAGATGATCTTACCCACGTCGTGAAGAACCGCGGCAGTAAAGACGGTGTTTTCATCCTCCGCGATCTCGCGGGCAACCAGTTGTGCCCCGACGGCCGTGGTCACCGAGTGCTGCCAGAGATCGCACGCTTCGATGCCGTAACTCTTTTGGCCGATCGAGAACATGGCGCCGACGGTGAGGACGACGATTTGATAGACCTCGCGCGAGCCGAGGCGCGTGACGGCCGAGAGCAGGTTGTCGATGGGCGTGCCACGGCTGTAGAAGGCGCTGTTGCAAACCCGCAACACGTTGGCCGTGAGCGAAGTGTCGTAGGAGATCAGGTCCACGATCCTTCGGTTGTCCACATCGGTGTGGTTCAGCAGCGGAATTAATTGTGGCAGAATGGGTGGTGCCGGCACCAGGTGTTCCGCCTGGTCAATGTAGTCGTCGATCTCCTGCATGAAATCACTTGGTCCGCGAGGCCCTTCGAATGTGCGCGGTCCCAGGTGTTTATCGGCAGGAACGCACCGCCACTTGAGACGGCGAGTCAGCAGGGTCAAACCACGCCGCGCCGACGATCGCTTGACGGCAGATTTCTTCTCACCACGAAGGTGGATCCGCCCGCCCCGGCGACAATGGCTCGACCGCGGTACTGATTCGTCGAGGCACTCCCGTGGATGCTCGTTACTCGTAACGCAGCGAGTCGATGGGGTCGAGGTTGGCCGCTTTCCAGGCGGGATAAGCGCCGAAGGCGATCCCGACAATCGAACAGATCACCAAGCCCAAGGCCATCCAGTCGAACGGAATTATGGGCGAGACTTTCAGAAGATGCGTCGCGACATTCCCACCGCCCACGCCGAGCGCCACGCCGAGGACTCCGCCGACCTCGCAGAGCACCACTGCCTCCATGATGAATTGCGTCATGATGTTCCGCTTCTTCGCGCCGACGGCGCGTCGGACGCCGATCTCCCGGGTCCGCTCCGTCACCGAGACAAGCATGATGTTCATGATGCCGATGCCGGCCGCGATCAGCGCCATCGAACTGACGACCGTTATGCCGATCCGCAGCGCTCGCGTGACCTGATTGAACTGCGCGATCCGCGAATCGTTGGAAAAGATCTCGAAATCGTTCTCTGCGCCCGGCGGGACTTTGCGCACCGCGCGCAAGATGCCGCGCACCTGTTCGAGGCAATCGTCCACGCCGTCCAGATCGCGCGCCTGCACCAAAATGGTCAGGTCATCCCATCGTCGTCCGTAACGGTTTAACGCTGTCGTGATGGGTATGACGGCGAAATTGTCCTGATCGTCTTCCGACGTTCCCCCTCGGGGAGCGAGCACGCCCACCACCGCGTACTTGTAGCCGTTGATTTTGATCGCCTCGCCCACGGCCGAACCCTGGGGAAAGACCGTCTTGGCCAGGAGGCTACCGAGCACACAAACCTCGCGCGCGTTGTCCACGTCGTCTTCCGAAAGAATCCGGCCATCGCCAATGACCCAATCTCGCGCCGGGAAACTGCCGGGCGTTTCGCCATACAACGTGATGCTGGGCGGCGTTTTTTCGTAGCGCGTTTCGACCTGGCCGATCCAGAAATCGCCCTCGATGCCGACGCTGCCGGCGAGCGTGGCCTTCTCCTGTACCTGTCGTCCCTCCGCCAAGGTGACATATTTGCGCCGCCAGTATTTTTCCAGGTCCAGCACGCCGCTGCCGAACTGGTACATCGGCCAGCGTTGGATGGCAAACGTCTGGGCCCCGAGTTGGCTCATGTCCGTTTCGATCCTGTTCTCGAGCCCGCGCATCGCCGTCATCATGGCGACGATCGAAAATACGCCGATCAGCATGCCAAGCATCGTGAGCCCCGAGCGCAGTTTGTGCGTCGCCAGCGCGTTCAGGGCCATGGAAAAGCTTTCTCCAACTTCGGCGAACAACAACGTTGGCCTGGGCCATTTCATTCGCTTCTCAACGCATCCACCGGCTTCATCCGCGCCGCGCGCCACGCCGGCAGAAAGCCCGACACGACGCCCGTCGCCAGCGACACAAGCAGCGCTGCGCCCACGATGGCGGGCGACATCACCGACGGGAGAAACTCTTGGATTCCGAAGATCAACAGCCGGGCAATCCCCAATCCGATCAGCCCTCCCACCAGGCAAATACACGCCGCCTCGACCAGGAATTGCAGCAGAATCGTGCGCCGTTTGGCACCGATGGCCTTGCGGATACCGATTTCGTGGGTCCGTTCGGCGACGGAAACGAACATAATGTTCATGATGCCGATGCCGCCGACGAACAGCGACAGCGCGGTGATGCAGAGGCCGGTCAGGGCGATCACGGCCGTATCCCGATGGAACGCCTTCACGATCTGGTCCTGCTGATTGATTCCGAAGTCGTCCGGCTGGTTCGGCGCGAGGCGGCGCACCCGGCGCATGGCGCAGCGCAACTCTTCCCGGGCCTCTTCCAGTTGGCTGAGGTGCCGGGCCTTGACCTGGACCTGCACGTCGGGGTTGTGCCACACCAGGGCGATGAATTGTTTGAGCGGTATGATCACGCGGTTGTCGAGGCTTCGGAAGCCGAGGAACGTCCCCTGTTTCTCCAACACGCCGACGACCTCGAAGGATTGCCCCCCGAGCTTGACCTTGTGACCGAGTGGCGATTCGCTCTGGAAAAGGTTGGTGGCGATTTGCGTGCCCAGAATGCACACGGGACGACCGCCGGCCGCGTCGATCACGGACAGGAATCGCCCGTCCGACACATCCACGCCGCTGGTGAGCCGATAGTCCTCGGTGGTGCCGACGATCCACACGATGGCCGCACTCTTGTTCTTGTACTCGACGGACGCCCTCCCGTTCACGACGGGTGCGACGGCGGCGGCCAGCGTGAGTTGACCGGCCAACGCTTTGGCTTCGGCGACGGTGACCGGGCGGCGTTTCCACCCTTTGAGCCAGTCGTCTTGCGTCTTGTTAATCCAGTTCCGGCGCTCGACATAAAACACGTCGGCGCCGAGCGATGAGATGCTCTTGAGGAAGGCGCGATCCAGTCCGGTGATGGCGGCACCCATGATCGTCACCGTGACAATGCCGATGATGATTCCCAGCGTCGTCAGCCCCGACCGCATCTTGTTGGCGCGGATGGCGTCCCACGAAATGCCGAGACCTTCCCGAAGTTCAGCCAACAGTTTCATGGCCGATCTCCCCGTCGCCCCGGCGTTCGTCGCCGGCAATGAGGCCGTCGCGGATGCGGACGATCCGGCGCGCGTGCCTGGCGATGTCTTCCTCGTGCGTGACGACGATGATCGTGTTGCCTTTCTGCGACAACTCGTCGAACAACGCCATGATCTCCGCACCGGTCTTGGAATCGAGGTTGCCGGTCGGTTCGTCCGCCAGCAAAATGGCCGGTCGGTTGACCAACGCCCGGGCGACCGCCACGCGCTGGCGTTCGCCGCCGGAAAGTTCGTTGGGCCGGTGCTGCGTGCGGTTCGCGAGACCGACCTGCCCAATCGCTTCCAACGCGATCTTCCGCCGTTCCTCGGCCGGCGCCCCCGCGTAAACGAGCGGCAACTCGACGTTGCGCAGGGCGTTGGAACGCGGCAACAGGTTGAACGTCTGAAACACGAACCCGATCTCGCGGTTGCGGATTTCGGCGAGTTGATTGTCGTCCAGTTCGCCGACGTTTACCCCGTTCAGCTCGTAACGGCCCGAGGTCGGCGTATCGAGGCAGCCGACGAGATTCATCAGGGTCGATTTACCGGAACCGGACGGTCCCATGATGGCCACGTATTCGCCGCGCTCGATTTCAAGCGAAACGTCGCGCAGGGCGTGGACCGTTTCCGCGCCCATCTGGTAGCGCCGCGAAATGTTCTGAAGGTGGATCAGCGCCACCGCTACGTCTTCGTCTCCTTGTCGGCGGGCTTGCCCCGGCGAATCTTCCTGCCGTCCTCCAGGTCGCGACTGATGGCCTTGTATCCGCCCGAGACAACCTCCTGCCCCTCGGTCAGTCCGTCGGTGATCTCCCAGTAATCGTCATCGCAGATGCCGATCTTGACCGGCACCATCTTCACGCGGTTCTTCTCGACCACGAACACGACTTCCACCGGCTTGGCCGCTTCCTTGGACTTCTTTTCCGAGAGGACCGCGTTGGTGGAACCGGCCGACGCCGTCGAGCGGGCCGTCCCGGATTTGGCCGCATTCTTGTTCTTCGGCGGCTTCGGCACGCGGGTGGTGACGCTGGCCAACGGGACGGTGAGCACGTTGGTGCGGTAGCGGGTCTCGATCTCGGCGCTGACCGACATGCCCGGGCGGAACGCTTCCTTCTCGCCCAGACGGACGCGCACCTCGAATTTGGTGGCCTCCTGCGATTGACTGCTGGAACTGCTGGTGAGCGTACCGGCGTTCTTCGCCGAATCGGCGATGTCGGTGACCACGCCGGTGAACTTGCGGTCCTTGAACGCATCGACGTCGAGCCGCGCTTTCTGGCCCGGGCGAATCAACACGACGTCGACTTCGCCGACGTCCACCCGGGCCTCCATCTCATTCAAGTCCGAGATGGTCATGACGTCCGTTCCGACGTTCTGGACCGTGCCCAACACCCGCTCGCCGAGTTGCGAATTCAATTTGGTGATTGTGCCCGTGAGCGGCGAGACGATGGTGGTCTTGGCGAGTTCCTCCTCGGCGCTGGCCAACGACGCCTTCGCCATGTCGACCTGGTGGTCGGAACTGGTGAGCTGCGCTTTGGCGACATCGTAAGCGGCCTGGGCCTGGTCGAAGTCGGATTGCGGGATGAGCTTGGATTCGAACAGCCCGCGGCTGCGCATGAAGTCGGCCTCGGCCTTTCGCAAATTCGCTTCCGCCACCACTTCGCCGGCCAGCGCCGACTTGTAGGCGGCATCGGCTTGATTCGTCGCCGCGATGTAAACGTCGGGGTTGATCTTGAGGATCAAATCGCCCTTCTGAACCTGCTGGCCTTCTTTGACCGGCAAGTCGATGATTTCGCCGCTGACTTCGGGACTGATCTTGACCTGCATGACCGGCTGGATGCGGCCGTTGGCCACGACGGTCTCCGTCAGGTTGCGCCGCATGACCTTCTCCGTTTCAACCGTGATCGGCTTTTCCCGTTTCTTGAGGACCACGGCCAACACGACTCCGATCACCAGCAATCCAATGATGGAACCGAGGACGATCTTCCTGCGCTTCCTAGAGAGAGCCATGGGTCTCCTGCGAATCGTTGGCGGCAGATTCTGGCAGCAGTGCTTCCATTCCTATTCCGTTGACAATCCCGCAGGCTAGATCTCACGCGAAAACCATGGGCGCAGTCTTGCGCCTGAGAAACCTCGGTCGGACACGCCGGGAGACTGCCAAATGCAGTCTCCATTGTCCAGCGTAGAGGGATCAGACAGAATGGCGCAGGCGTATCTGAGCACTGCCACCGTGTATGGCCCGAAGAATGTAGCCACGGCGCTCTGTCGCCGTGTGAGAGGCGCCCCGGCAGAGCCGGGCGGCTACAAGACTGTCATCCGATGGTGTCAGTACTCGGATGCGCCTGAATGACGGGTTCGCAGCACCGCGTCCAATGCTTTCGACCCGCAAGTACGTCTCAGACGACCCGTGCGTACACCACGAGGAACACCAACACCAGTGCGCACAACAGGACGGCCCCGTTCAGTTTGACGCTGAGGCGGTGCAGTGCCTTCCACTCGCGCTCCAGTTCCTCGTCGGGCTGGCCGCCTGAGGACTCGACGGCGGCCCGCCGGTCCCGCAAGGAGTTCATGTGCGGCATGACGCCCTGACGGAGCCACAAATCCGTTCCGCCCATGCCCGCCACAAGCAGCAAGCTCAGGATCGCCGGCCATTTCGCAAACGCCCGATCCGCCAATAGCAGTCCGATGCACACGATGCCGACCGCGGCGCACACGATCCCGATCAGGTAATACTTCGAGAAGATGCGCCGAATCAGCGCGGCCGCGTCGTCCGGCTTCAGCGTCTTGAACACCGTCGGCGCCACGGCAAAACTGAAGAACACGATGCTGCCGAGCCACACCGCCAGCGTCACCAGGTAAAACCATTTCGCCGCCTGCGTCATCAGAGGTGAAGCGTAGCAAACGCAAACAGAATGGGGAAAGCCAAATAATCCGCCATAGCTTTTTTAGCGGCGCTCTGCAAGCGTCGACTTATGGACGGCGGCGGTCATAGACCGCCGCTACAGAGACACGCCGTCGCATTCTTACTTTCAACGTGGAGAGTCGTATGTCATGCTGAGCTTGTGGAAGTTCACCCCGGAAGCTTTCGGGTCAAGTGTCTCTCCGTTGACGTGGGAGACCCCTCGACAAGCTCGGGGTGACAGACATGAGTGCGACCAACCAATCGAAAATCCGCTGCGGCATCCTCGGCACGGGATGGATGCTGGCCAAGTACGCCGACGCAATCCGTCTGATCGATTCCGCGTCGCTGGTCGCCGTCGCCAGCCGCGACGGTGAACGGGCGAAAGCGGCGGCGGCCAAACACGGCGTTCCCCGGGCGCATCCGGGTTACGAATCGCTCATCAACGATCCCGAGATCGACGTCGTCATCAACGCATTGCACAACGGTCTGCATTGCGAATGGAGCGTGCGCGCGCTGCAGGCCGGCAAACACGTTCTTTGCGAGAAACCGCTGGCCCGTTCCAGCGCGGAGGTGGAACGCATGTTCGCCGCGGCGCACGCGGGCCAACGCTGGTTGATGGAAGGATTCATGTACCGGTTCCATCCGCAGATGGTTGAAGCCAAACGCCGCGTGGCGGAAGGCCAGATTGGCCGCGTCCGGTATATCCGTTCCAGTCGGACCGCCTACGGGCGAGATCGGGACAACCCACGGTTCTGGCGCGACGCCGGCGGCGGCGCGTTGATGGACATCGGCTGTTACTGTGTGAATCTGGCGCGGTTCTTTGCCGAGGAGGAACCGCAACGCGCGTTTGCCAATGCCCGGTTCGATCCCGAAGCCGACGTCGATCTGACGCTGAGTGGAGTCCTGGAATTTGCGGGCGGCGCGACGGCGCAGTTCGTGTGCAGCATGGAAGCCGAACCGTCGTATACGGCCGAGGTCATCGGCACGGAAGGCAAACTGCTGATTCCGCACCCGTGGTTTCCCCCCAGTTGGCCCACCGAGTTTTCCGTGACGCGCCGCGACAAGACGGAAATCGTCCGCATCGAGGCGCCGAAAGCGCCGCAACACGTTCTGGCGCCGTTTGCGCTGGAGATCGAACATTTTTGTCAGGCCGCCCGCGAGAATCGTCCTCCACAATTTCCCCCGGGCTTGGATGTCGAGCGCGACGCCCGCGGCAACATGCGCGTGATCGAAGCCTTGCTGGCGTCGGCGCGCAACGACCGGCCCATTGACGTGAAATCTGCATAGTGGACGGGCGTCCCGCCCGTTCATTCGCAGTAGGCCGACTTTGTAAGTCGGCGAAATTGCGGCACTTGATCCGTTGCACATCGTGGCGATCAAAGACCTGCCCAAGAGGAATGGCGCTTCCAAGCGCTAGACGATTGTTGAAGACGCGCTTCGCCCGGCGGTCCAGCTCTACCGCGGAATGCATTTCCACCCCATTCGCGTTTAATTCTTGATTCGCGCGGCGTTCGTCCTATGATGCGGTCGCAAGGAGGACTGATTCTTTCTGTGACCAAGATTACTCGAATTCAAGCCCGCGAAATCCTCGATTCCCGCGGGAATCCAACGATTGAAGTGGACGTGGAACTCTCCGGTGGCGCCGTCGGCCGCGCCGCCGTGCCCAGTGGCGCCAGTACGGGCGAACACGAAGCGTGGGAATTGCGCGACGGCGACAAGACCCGCTACGGCGGCAAAGGCGTGCAGAAGGCCATCGCCAACGTAACCGAGAAGATTTTCCCCGAACTCGACGGCCGCGATGCGCTCGATCAGGTCGGCATCGACAAGACGATGATCGAACTGGACGGCACGCCGAACAAGGGCCAACTCGGGGCCAACGCGATTCTCGGCGTATCGCTCGCCACGGCACATGCGGCGGCCTCGCAACTCGGCGTGGAACTGTTCAAGTATCTCGGCGGACCAAACGCCAAGGTGTTGCCCGTGCCGATGATGAACATTCTCAACGGCGGCGCTCACAGCGACGCGCCTGTCGATCTGCAGGAATTCATGATCGTGCCCAAAGGCGCCGCCAGTTTTCGCGAAGCGTTGCGGATGGGCGCGGAAGTGTTCCACGCGCTGAAGGGTGTGCTCAAAGCCGGCAAGCTCAGCACGGCCGTCGGCGACGAGGGCGGGTTCGCTCCCGCCCTCAAGAGCAACGAGCACGCCCTCGAGGTGGTCGTCGCCGCCATCAAACAGGCCGGCTACAAGCCCGGCAAGGAAGTGTTCATCGCGCTCGATCCGGCCGCGAGCGAGTTCTACGACGCGGCGTCCAAGAAATACGTGTTCAAGAAATCGGACGGCTCGAAACACACCGCGGCGGAGATGGTGAATTTCTACGATCGGCTGGCCCGCAAGTATCCGATTGTTTCCATCGAGGACGGCCTGGCCGAGAACGATTGGGGCGGCTGGAAGCAATTGACGCAGCGGCTCGGCGAGAAGATGCAACTTGTGGGCGATGACATCTTTGTGACGAACACCAAGTTTCTTCAGAAAGGCATCGACGAAGGCGTGGCCAACTCGATTCTGGTGAAGGTCAATCAGATTGGGACGCTGACGGAGACGCTCGATGCGATCGAATTGGCAAAGGAAGCCGGGTACACGGCGGTGATCAGCCATCGGTCGGGAGAAACAGAGGACACGACCATTGCCGACATCGCGGTGGCCACCAACGCGGGCCAGATCAAGACCGGCTCGCTTTGTCGCACCGACCGCGTCTGCAAGTACAACCAATTGCTGCGCATCGAAGAGATCCTCGGCCGGGACGCCGTGTATGGAGGGAAACTGTAAGCGATGAGGTGGATGGCAGGACTGTGGGCCCGGCTGCAAGCGCTTGGGTTTTTCGTCTTCGTCGCGATCGTAGGGTTTGGAATCATTCTCCTCTTCGTACCCCTGTTGCACCAACGGCACGTGATGCAGCAGGACATTGCCCGTCTCGACCAGGAGATTGAGCAGCAGGACGCGCTGGAGACAAAGCAGAAGACGGAGATCGAGGCGTTGAAGACCGACCCCGGCTACGTCGAGCGCACGGCGCGCAACAAGCTGAATCTCGCCCGTCCCAACGAAGTCATCTTCCGGTTCGAGCCACCGCCCACCGCCACGGTGACCGCCCGCTGACCGGCGACTGATTTGCGGCGGCTTTCGGAGCTTGACGAACTCCCGCTGGTTCCTTAAGGTTCAGTCTGGATTTCGACTGCGGGGTGGAGCAGCCCGCGCAGTCAAGGGGGCTCATAATCCCGCTGAGGCGGGATCGTGGGTTCGGATTAAGTC
>Ga0335081_10004265_pt1 | contig 22570 bp, 19 predicted proteins | sample Lox_Sample_35_FD_206713 | JGI IMG/M metagenome (GOLD analysis project Ga0335081, IMG submission 206713) | Soil microbial communities from Loxahatchee National Wildlife Refuge, Florida, United States - Lox_Sample_3.5 | ecosystem: Environmental > Terrestrial > Soil > Wetlands | place: USA... | reverse complement strand
CCTGACCGCGATGTTGTTCATCGTGTTCGACATTGAGATCATCTTCCTCTACCCATGGGCCGTGTCCTTCGACCAGCTCGGGCTGTTCGGGCTCGTCGAGATGGTCCTGTTCATCGGTGCGGTCCTGGTCGCGTACGCCTACGTCTGGCGGCGCGGTGGTCTGGAGTGGGACTAACGCCATGGGAATAGAAGAGAAGCTGCCGGGCGGGGTCATGCTCACCACGGTGGAGCAGGTGGCAGGCTGGGCAAGAAAGAGCTCGGTCTGGCCGGCCACGTTCGGCCTTGCGTGCTGTGCGATAGAGCTGATGTCCGTGGGCGGCGCCCGGCATGATCTCGCCAGGTTCGGCATGGAACGGGCTTCGGCCACGCCGCGCCAGGCCGACCTGATGGTCGTGGCCGGTAGGGTCAGCCAGAAGATGGCGCCGGTGCTGCGCCAGATCTACGACCAGATGTCGGCGCCCAAGTGGGTCATCTCGATGGGCGTCTGCGCATCGAGCGGCGGAATGTTCAACAACTACGCGATCGTGCAGGGCGTCGATCACGTCGTGCCGGTTGACATCTATCTCCCCGGCTGCCCGCCCCGCCCGGAGATGCTGCTCGACGCGATCATGAAGCTGCATGACAAGATCCAGAACTCCAAGCTTGGCTCGCAGCGGAGGGCTGAGATCGAGGAGCATGAGGCTGCCCAGTTGCGGCGGCTGCCGCTCCTTGATGCCGGTGTCGGCTCAGAGGAGGTGGGCAAGTGAGCGAGCGCGACCTGCCGCCCGGCGACGACGCGGGCGGCGACGGCCAGCCGGGTCTGCCGGCCAGGGCGGGCGAGGAGCGCTTGGCCGAGCGTGTCATCCGGACCGGCATGTTCGGTGTCTCTGGGGACGGTGACACATCGGGCTACGGCGGACTGCGAGTCCGCATTGTTCCCACATTGTCATCGCCGCGGCCCTACGGTTCGTACTTCGACGAAGTCACGGACACGCTCGAACGGGCACTCGACGGGGAGGGGATGGGCTTCGGTGATGCCGTCGAGCGGGTGGTCGTTGATCAGGGTGAGCTCACCCTGCACATTAAGAGGGAACACCTGCCCCGGGTCGCGCGGCGGCTCCGGGACGAGCCCGCGCTCAAGTTCGAGCTCTGCTCCGGGGTCAGCGGGGTGCACTACCTCGAAGACCCAGGCCGCGAGCTACACGCCGTCTACCACCTAGTCTCCATTAGCCATAACCGGCGGGTCCGGCTCGAAGTGAGCGCGCCGGACGCTGATCCGCACATCCCGTCGATCGTGAACACCTACCCGGCTAGTAACTGGCATGAGCGCGAGACGTGGGATTTCTTCGGGATCATCTTCGACGGTCACCCGGCACTGACCCGGATCGAGATGCCCGACGACTGGAAGGGCCACCCGCAACGCAAGGACTACCCGCTCGGTGGCATCCCGGTTGAGTACCGCGGCGCCAAAGTGCCGCCGCCGGACGAGCGGAGGTCCTACGCATGACCAGTAGTAACGGGGAGGGTTCGTCGCCATCCGCCGATGGAGGGAGTACCCACCCGGATGCCACCGCGGCCGAGGGCGCTGGAGCGGAGGCACCCCCGCATTCCCCGCCCACAGATTCCGAGGAGGCGGCGTACGGTCGGCTGTACACCGTCAGCGGCCAGGACTGGGACGAGATCGTCGCTGCCGCGAGAGAATTCCGTGATCAGCCGGGCGAAGAGCGCATCGTGGTCAACATGGGGCCGCAGCATCCATCCACGCACGGCGTTCTGCGGCTGATCCTGACGCTCGACGGCGAGACCGTGACCGAGTTGCGCCCGGTCATCGGCTACCTGCACACGGGCATCGAAAAGAATATGGAAGTCCGCACCTGGACGATGGGCGTAACGTTCTGCACCCGGATGGACTACCTGTCGCCCCTCTTCAACGAGGTGGCCTACTGTCTTGCGGTGGAACGGCTGCTCGGTGTCGAGGACCAGGTCCCGGACCGGGCGCACATCATCCGGGTGCTGATGATGGAGCTGAACCGGATCTCCTCGCACATGACGGCAATCGGGACCTTCGGCCTGGAACTAGGCGCCACCACGGTTTTCATTCACGGCATGCGCGAGCGCGAGAGTGTCCTTGACATCTTCGAGCTGATCACTGGGCTGCGGATGAATCACGCCTACATCCGGCCAGGTGGCGTCTCGCAGGATGTCCAGCCAGGCGGGCTCGATGCGATCCGCGAGCTGCTTGACCTCATGCCGCGCAGGCTCATCGAGATGCGCAAGCTGCTCGACGCAAACACCATCTACGTGGCCAGAACGCGTGGCATCGCCAATCTCGACCTGGCGGGCTGCCTGGCGCTCGGCGTCACCGGCCCGCTGCTCAGGGGTGCCGGCTTGCCCTGGGATCTGCGAAAGTCACAACCGTATTGCGGTTATGAGACCTACGAGTTCGACGTGCCCGTGCAGGACACTTGCGACGCGTACGGCCGTTACCTGGTCCGGATGGCGGAGATGGACGAGTCGCTCAAGATTATCTCTCAGTGCGTGGACCGGCTGTCCGGCCACCGTCCGAAGGACGACCCGGTTATGATCCGTGACGCTAAGATCGGCTGGCCCGGGCGACTGGCCCTCGGGCCGGACGGGCTGGGAAACTCGCCCGACCACATCAGGCACATCATGAGCCAGTCGATGGAAGCGCTCATTCATCACTTCAAGCTGGTGACCGAGGGATTCAGGGTACCGGCAGGCCAGGTGTACGTGGCCGTGGAGTCGCCTCGCGGCGAACTTTGCTGCCACGCCGTAAGTGACGGCGGGACCCAGCCGTACCGTGTGCATTTCCGTGATCCGTCCTTCACGAACCTGCAGGCCCTCCCCGCGATGTGTGAGGGCGGCATGGTCGCCGATGTCGTCGCGGCAGTCGCCAGCGTCGACCCTGTGATGGGAGGGGCGGACAGGTAATGCCGTTCACCGACGAAACCCGGGCACGGCTCGACGCTGCGGCGGCCGAGATCATCGCCCGGTACCCCAGGTCACGTTCTGCGCTGATGCCGCTGCTCCATCTGCTGCAGGCGGAAGAGGGATACATCTCCGCTGACGGCATCGACTTCTGCGCGGGCAAGCTCGGCCTCGAGGCCGCCGAGGTCGCCGCAGTGGTCACCTTCTACACGATGTACAAGCGCCGGCCGGTCGGCGAGTATCACGTTGGCGTCTGCACGAACACGCTGTGCGCGATCATGGGCGGTGATCAGATTTTCGCCGAGCTCCAGGAGCACCTGGGCGTGGGGGATGACGAGACCACCGCGGATGGGAAGATCATCCTGGAGCATCTAGAGTGCAATGCCGCGTGCGACTATGCACCCGTCGTGATGGTCAACTGGGAGTTCTTCGACAACATGACGCCAGACTCCGCCCGGCAGCTCGTCGACGACGTGCGCGAGGGCAAAGATGTCAGGCCAACCCGCGGGCCGCGGCGGCTGTGCACCTGGCGGGAGGCGTCCAGGATCCTGGCCGGCTATCCGGACGGCCGGGCGACAGAAGGCCCGGCGGCCGGTTCGGCCAGCCTGGTAGGTCTCAAGATAGCGAAAGAGCGCGGCTGGACCGCGCCGGAACCTGCGCCGCGGGAGGAAACCCGGTGATCCCGCTCACCCCCGTACTTACCGCGCACTGGGACGAACCAGACATTTTCACACTGGCCGGATACCAGCGCAGTGGCGGTTACCAGGCATTGCGGCAGGCGCTGACGCTGCCGCCAGCTGAGATCATTCAGATGATCAAAGATTCTGGGCTCCGCGGCCGCGGTGGGGCCGGCTTCCCGGCCGGCATGAAGTGGGGGTTCATCCCGCAGGGTGACGATGGGCCGCGTTATCTGGTAGTCAACGCTGACGAGTCCGAGCCGGGCACCTGCAAGGACACTCCGCTGTTGCTTGCCAGCCCGCATTCGCTCATCGAGGGTGCCGTGATCACCTCGTATGCGATCCGCGCCGAGCGCGCCTTCGTCTACGTGCGCGGCGAGGTACTACACGTGATCCGCCGACTGCAGCACGCGATCCACGAGGCTTACCAGGCGGGTTTCCTCGGCCACGACATCCTCGGCTCCGGCTATCACCTGGAGTTGGTCCTGCACACCGGGGCCGGCGCCTACATCTGCGGTGAGGAGACGGCGCTGCTTGACTCGCTGGAGGGTTACCGTGGCCAGCCGCGGTTGAAGCCCCCGTTTCCGGCGGTCGCGGGACTGTACGCGCGTCCCACGGTGATCAACAATGTCGAGTCGATCGCCAGCGTGCCGCCGATCGTGGCGAACGGTGCGGACTGGTTCGCGAGTCTCGGCACGGAGAAATCCACGGGATTCGGGATCTTCTCGCTCTCTGGCCACATCACCACACCCGGTCAGTACGAGGGGCCACTCGGGATCACTCTCCGTGAGCTGCTCGACCTCGCGGGCGGAATCCGGGCCGGTCACAAACTCAAGTTCTGGACCCCGGGCGGATCCTCGACGCCGCTGCTCACCGACGAGCACTTGGACGTGCCGCTCGACTTCGAGTCGGTCGGCGCGGCCGGGTCCATGCTCGGCACCCGGGCCTTGCAGATCTTCGACGAGACCACCTGCGTCGTGCGGGCGGTGCTCCGCTGGACCGAGTTCTACCAGCACGAGTCGTGCGGTAAGTGCACGCCATGCCGCGAGGGCACGTACTGGATGGTGAAGGTGCTCGCCCGGCTGGAACGCGGTGAGGGCACCGAGGACGAACTCGACAAGCTCCTCGATATCTGCAGCAACATCCTGGGCCGGGCGTTCTGCGCGCTAGGTGACGGCGCGGTCTCCCCCGTCGCCTCGTCCATCCAGTATTTCCGTGACGAGTACATCGAGCACCTGAAGGGCGGTGGCTGCCCATTCGACCCCGCCGCCGCCACGTTGTTTGGTGGAGCTGAGCACTAATGGCGACAGACCTGAACCGAGCGGTGAGCGACCTATGACGCTGCAGGTAGGCGACCCGTCCGCGGTGGCGCCGAAGCCGCCGGACGCGATCACGGTGACCATCGACGGCTTCGAGATCGCGGTGCCCAAGGGCACGCTGGTGATCCGTGCCGCCGAGCTGCTCGGCATTCCGGTGCCGCGGTTCTGCGATCACCCGTTGCTCGACCCGGTAGGCGCCTGCCGCCAGTGCTTCGTCGAGGTAGAGGGCCAGCTCAAGCCGCTCACCTCTTGCACTACTACCTGCACCGAGGGCATGGTGGTGCGGACGCAGCTGACCTCGCAGGTGGCGGAGAAGGCTCAGCGCGGGATAATGGAGTTCCTGCTCATCAACCACCCGCTCGACTGCCCAATGTGCGACAAAGGCGGCGAGTGTCCCCTGCAGAACCAGGCGATGGCCTATGGGCAGGGCGAATCCCGTTTCACCGACCCAAAGCGCACGTTTGCCAAGCCCGTTCCGCTCTCCACCGAGGTTCTGCTCGACCGGGAGAGGTGCGTGTCCTGCGCCCGCTGCACCCGGTTCTCCGAACAGATAGCCGGTGATCCGTTCATCGAACTTTTCGAGCGCGGCCCCGAGCAGCAGATCGCCATCGCGCCTGGCCATCCGTTCCAGTCCTACTTCTCGGGTAATACGGTCCAGATCTGCCCTGTCGGGGCGCTGACGGGCGCCGCTTACCGGTTCCGGGCGCGCCCGTTCGACCTGGTGTCCACGCCGGGCGTCTGCGAGCACTGCGCGTCCGGCTGCCGCATCCGCAGCGACCACAGACGCGGCAAGATCACTAGGCGGCTGGCCGGTAACGACCCGCAGGTGAACGAGGAATGGAACTGTGACAAGGGCCGGTGGGCCTTCACCTACGCCACCCAGCCCGACCGGCTGGTCAGCCCGTTGGTACGCGGCGATGACGGCATCTTGGTGCCAGCCTCCTGGGCAGAAGCTGTCTCGGTGGCGTCCGAGGGGCTCGCCCGCGCTCGTGGCCGGGCCGGTGTCCTTACCGGCGGGCGGCTCACTCTCGAAGACGCCTACGCGTACGCGAAGTTCACCCGCATCGCCCTGGGCAGCAACGACATCGACATGCGTGCGCGGCCGCACTCAGCCGAAGAGGCCCAGTTCATCGCAGCCGAAATCGCCGGACGTGGGATCGAGGTCAGCTATGGCGATCTGGAAAACGCGTCGGTCGTGTTGCTTGCCGGGTTCGACCCGGAAGAGGAGTCGCCGATCGTCTTCCTGAGACTGCGTAAGGCGGCCAGGAAGAAGGGGCTGCGTATATTCGCGATCGCGCCGTTCGCCACTGCCGGCCTGGAGAAAATGTCGGCTGGGCTGATCACGTCTATGCCCGGCGGGGAAGCCGAGATCCTCGGAAACATTGTCATCGGGTCCGGCTTGGACGAGGCGGGGCGCGCCGCGGCCACCCTGCTCAAGACCCCCCGCGCGGCGGGGGATAACAACGGCGCGATCATCCTGTTGGGGGAGCGGCTCGCGACCGTCCCGGGCGCGCTGTCCGCCACCGTGCGGCTCGCCCGGGCCACCGGGGCGCGTCTCGCCTGGATACCGCGCCGGGCGGGCGAGCGCGGCGCGGTCGAGGCAGGAGCCCTGCCGGGTCTGCTACCGCTCGGGCACCCGGTCACCGATCCGTTGGCCCGCGCCGAGGTGGCGCGTGCGTGGGCGGTGGCGGCACTGCCCGACAAGCCGGGACGCGACACGAGCGAGATCCTGGCCGCCGCAGCTGCGGGCGAACTCGGCGCTTTGATGATCGCTGGCGTCGATCCGGATGACCTACCCGATCCCAGCGCCGCGCTCGAAGCGATCAGGGCCGTGCCATTCGTGGTCAGCATGGAGCTGCGGCCCACCGCTGTCACCGATCGCGCGGACGTGGTGTTCCCGGTGGCAGCCGTGAGCGAGAAGCCGGGCACGTTCGTGAACTGGGAAGGCCGGGGTGGCGCGTTTGGCGAGGTGCTTGAGGTCCCGGGCGCGCAGTCTGACCTCCAGGTGCTCAACGTGGTCGCCGACGAGATGGACGTGCACCTCGGGTTGCCTGACGCGGAGGCCGCGCGGCGTGAGCTCGCCGGGCTCGGCCAGTGGGAGGGGCCGCGGCCGCTCGCGCCGGGCCTGCCCGCAGCCGTCCGCCGTCAACCCGGGTCAGGTGAGGCCATTCTCGCCACCTGGCATCAGCTCCTCGACGCGGGACGGATGCAGGACGGCGAGCCGTTCCTTGCCGGGACCGCGCGGCCGGTATCCGCGCGGCTGTCAGCGGCGACCGCAGCGGAGATCGGCGTTGCTGACCGTGACAAGATCACGATATCCACCGAGCGCGGCGCCATCACCGTGCCCGCCGAGGTGAGCGTGATGCCCGACCGGGTGGTCTGGCTACCCGCCCATTCGGCTGGATGCGCCGTGCGCCGCGAGCTTGGCGCCGACGCGGGTGCCCTAGTGACCGTCGGGAGAGGCGAATGAACTTCCTGGCCGTTGCGCCGCAGGCGCGCATCGCGCACATCGTGGCCGGCACCGTTGCTCGCGTGGCGGCCGCCGGCCCCGGGTCTCAGGATCCGACGCTGGCGAGCTTCGCCGATAACCGGTGGTGGCTGATTATCCTCAAGGCCGTCTGCATCTTCATCTTCCTCCTGCTCATGACGATGTTCGCCATCTGGGCGGAGCGTCGCCTGGTTGGCCGCATGCAGAATCGTCTGGGACCTAACCGTGCGGGGCCGTTCGGGCTGCTGCAGCCGGTCGCTGATGGGATCAAGCTCGCGCTCAAAGAGGACATTGTCCCGCTCGGCGCGGACAAGCTGGTGTTCATCGTGGCACCGCTTATTGCCGCGGCACCTGCCATGATCGGCTTCTCGATCATCCCGTTCGGCCCGGTGGTCTCGATCTTCGGCGTGCGGACGCCGCTGCAACTGACCGACCTTCCCGTGGCGGTGCTGCTGGTGCTCGCCATGAGCTCGATCGGTGTCTACGGCATCGTGCTGGCAGGCTGGTCGTCCGGATCGCCCTACCCCCTGCTCGGCGCCTTGCGGTCCTCCGCTCAGGTGATCAGCTACGAGGTCGCGATGGGCTTGTCCTGGGTGCCCGTCTTCCTCTACGCCGGATCGCTTTCCACCTCCCAGATCGTCGCCGCACAGGCGCATGGGAGCCCATTCCAGGTGGCTGGCATCACCCTGCACGCGCCGTCCTGGTACGCGTTGCTCTTGCTGCCCTCGTTCGCGATCTACCTCGTGACGATGGTCGGCGAGACCAACAGGCTCCCGTTCGACCTCCCAGAAGGCGAGGGCGAGATCGTCGGGGGCTTCCATACCGAGTACGCGTCACTGAAGTTCACGCTCTTCTACCTGGCCGAGTACATCGGCATGACAACGGTGGCCGCGGTCGCGACGACACTGTTCCTCGGCGGCTGGCGGGCAGTATGGCCCATCACCATCTGGTCCGGCGCCAACAGCGGCTGGTGGCCTCTACTGTGGTTCCTGGCCAAGGTGCTCATTTTGCTGTTCGTATTCATCTGGCTCCGCGGCACGTTGCCCCGGGTCCGCTACGACCAGCTGATGAGGCTTGGCTGGAAGGTTCTCATCCCCATCGGGCTCGCGTGGATCCTGCTCGTCGCGTCGATCCGGTCGATCCAGCGGATCGGCGGGCCGATACCGTACATCATCGGCGGCCTTGTCCTGGTGATACTTTTCAGCCTGTTCTGGGTGTGGGACGTCGGCGTTCAGCGACGGCGGTCGGCGGCAGCAGCGCAGCAGGTGGCCGAGGAGATCGCCCTGCAGACCGACCCAATGGCGGCCGGTTTCCCGGTACCACCCCTCGATCTTCCCCATTACCACGGCGTCGGCGTGCCACCATCACCGGGCAGCGGCCTGCCGGGCGCCAGCCGTGCCCGGCCGGTCGGCGCTGCGGATGGCAGCGAAGCGAAGAACGGCGCAGCGAAGGAGGTGACCGGTGCTTGATTTCCTCAACCCGGTCAAGGGTTTCGGTGTCACCTTCCACGAGATGTTCAAGAAGACCGACACCGTGCAGTACCCGGAGGCAAGGCACGCGCCCGCGCCACGCTTTCATGGACGGCACCAGCTCAACCGGTGGCCGGACGGGCTGGAGAAGTGCATCGGGTGTGAGTTGTGCGCCTGGGCCTGCCCAGCAGACGCCATCTACGTCGAGGGTGGTGACAACGCCACGGACGAGCGATACTCGCCGGGCGAGAGGTACGGTCGCGTCTACCAGATCAACTACCTGCGCTGCATCCTGTGCGGAATGTGCATCGAAGCGTGCCCGACCCGCGCGCTCACCATGACCAGCGAGTACGAGCTGGCGGATGACAACAGGGAGAGCCTCATCTGGACAAAGGAGCAGTTGCTTGCCCCGCTCGAGCCAGGGATGGAGGCACCTCCGCATCCGATGCGCCTGGGCTCCGATGAGAAGGACTACTACGCCCTCGGCCGGGCCGGGGTAACCGGGCACGACCCTGGCCGCGACTCGTCACCCGAGGGCACGATATGACCGCCTACGTGATCGCTATGCCCTATCACCTCGCGGCGGTCGCAGCACAGTCCACGGCAGCGAGCACCGCCGAGGCGGTCACCTTCTGGCTGCTCGCGGTGCTCGCGGTGCTTGCGGCTCTCGGGATGATCGTGGCGCGCAAGGCCGTTCACGCCGCGATGCTGCTAGCCGTCGTTATGCTCTCGCTAGCCGTGTTGTACGCGACCCAGGGCGCGCCCTTCCTCGCCTTCGTCCAGGTGATCGTCTACACCGGTGCGGTGCTGATGCTGTTCCTGTTCGTGTTGATGCTGGTCGGCGTGAGCGCCTCCGATTCCCTGGTGGAGACGATCAGGGGACAGCGGCTGGCGGCTGGCTTCGCCGGGATAGCCCTGGTCATCCTCCTGCTGCTGACGGTCGGCCATGCGGCGCTCGGCGGGGTCACCAGGGTAGGCGCCCAGTTCGGTTCGGCAAACCTCACGTCCGTTGCCCGGCTGATCTTCACCAGGTACGTGTACGCGTTCGAAGTAACGAGCGCCCTGCTGATCACGGCGGCCCTCGGTGCGATGGTGCTCGCCCACCGGGAGCGGATCACGCCGAAACTGACTCAGCGCGAACTCGCCAGGCGCCGGGTGACCAGTGGCCATCCTGCGCCGCTGCCGGGTCCTGGCACATATGCGCGCCATAATGCCGTGGACAGGCCGGCTCTGCTGCCCGATGGCCGGGTGTCAGAACTGTCCGTTAGCCCGGTGATCGCGGGACGCCGGACAGGCGGCTTGGCCGAGGGTCCGATGCTCCCGGCCGAGGCGCGCCCGGCGGACGTCCCCACGGCGCTGGCCCCGGCGGCCGGTGCTGCCGAGGCCCGCCCTGCTGGCGACCAGGCCAGCCCACCGGCGGGCGGCGAGGCCGGCGAGGTGGAGACACCATGAGCCCGGCGCACTACATCGCCCTGTCGGCGATCCTGTTCGTCATCGGTGGCGCGGGCGTGCTGATCCGGCGCAACGCGATCGTCATCTTCATGTGCGTTGAGCTCATGCTCAACGCGGCGAATCTCGCGTTCGTCGCGTTCGCGCGGATGCACCACAACCTGGACGGCCAGGTCATCGCGTTCTTTGTGATGGTCGTGGCGGCGGCCGAGGTCGTGGTGGGACTCGCGATCCTGATGTCAATCTTCCGGACCCGCAGGTCCGCGTCGGTGGACGACGCGAACCTGCTGAAGTACTAGGAGGGGCAGCGCAGTGACAGGCTCACCTGCCGCCGCACCCATCGCCGCGCTGACGGCTCCGCTGCCCGCGCAGGGCGCCCAGTCGCTGGCCTGGCTGCTCCTTGCGCTCCCAGTGGGAGGTGCGGCCGTGCTGCTGCTGACCGGGCGGCGTGCCGACCGTTTCGGGCATCTGCTCGGCTGCGCCACCGTGCTCGCCGCGTTCGGCTACGGCGTGGTTGCTTTCGTCGCGCTCCTTCACTACCCGGCGTCGCAGCGCAGCAGGGACCTGATCCTCTACACCTGGTTCGCCGTCGGCAGGTTCCATGTCAACATCGGCCTGCTGCTCGACCCGCTGTCGATGTGCTTCATCTTGCTGATCACCGGGGTCGGTTCGCTGATCCTCATCTATTCGATCGGCTACATGGCGGACGACCCGGACCGGCGGCGCTTCTTCGCTTATATGAACCTGTTCATCGCGGCGATGCTGCTGCTTGTGGTAGCCGACAACTACCTGGCTCTCTACGTCGGCTGGGAGGGCGTGGGTCTCGCCTCCTACCTGCTCATCGGGTTCTGGCAGTTCAAGCCGACCGCGGCAACGGCGGCAAAGAAGGCGTTCGTGGCCAACCGGGTGGGTGACGTCGGCCTGACCCTCGCGATCCTGCTGATGTTCGCGACATTCGGCACGGTGTCCTTTACCGGCGTGTTCGGCAGCGTCGGCGGGGCCAGCCAGGGTGTCGTCACGGCGTTGGGCCTGCTGCTGCTGCTTGGCGCATGCGGCAAGTCGGCCCAGGTTCCGCTGCAGTCCTGGCTGCTCGACGCCATGGAGGGCCCGACACCCGTATCAGCCCTGATCCATGCGGCGACAATGGTGACCGCCGGCGTGTACCTGATCGTCCGCTCGAACCCGATCTACGACCTGTCGCAAGATGCCCGCCTGGCGGTGACCGTCGTCGGCGCGGTCACGCTCCTGTTTGGCGCGATTATCGGGTGCGCCAAGGACGATATCAAGAAGGTGCTGGCCGGCTCCACCATGAGCCAGATCGGCTACATGTTCCTCGGTGCCGGCCTCGGCCCTGCCGGATACGCCTACGCCATCGCGCTGTTGCTCGCCCACGGCTTCTTCAAGGCGTGCTTGTTCCTTGACGCCGGCTCGGTGATGCATGCGACAAACGGCGAGGTCAACATGCGGCGCCACGGCGCCCTCATGCGGCTGATGCCGATCACGTTCGTCACCTTCGCCATCGGCTATCTCGCGATCATCGGTGTGCCGCCATTTTCCGGGTTTTTCACCAAGGACGCGGTCATCGAGGCCGCGTTCGACAAGGGCGGCACGTCGGGGCTCATCCTCGGCGGCTCGGCGCTGCTCGGTGCGGGCATCACCGCCTTCTACATGTCGCGGATGCTGTTCATGACGTTCACGGGCAGGCCCCGCTGGGATCCGGACGTGCACCCGCACGAGTCGCCTGCGGTCATGACCTGGCCGCTGATCTTGCTCGCGATAGGCTCGATCGTCGAAGGCGGATTCCTGATTCTGAACAGCCGTCTCGCGAACTTCCTCGCCCCGGTCGTACCGCCGCCGCCGCACCCGGACAAGATTGTTTCCCCGTACGGGTGGGCCGCGCTCGGGTTGCTGGTGATCGGATTCCTGATGGCCTGGGCAATGTACGGGCGCCGTGACGTCCCGCGGGCGGTGCCGGCGGGCCATTTCCCCACCGTCGCGGCTCGCAAGGACCTATATGGTGACGCCTTCAACGAGTCGGTCCTCATGCGGCCCGGCCAGTGGCTGGCCCGGCTGTCGGTGTACTTCGACAACCGTGGCGTTGACGGCCTGGTCAATACGGTGGCCGCCACGGTGGGCGGCACGTCAGGACGGCTGCGCCGGGTGCAGACCGGCTTTGTCCGCTCGTACGCACTGTCGATGTTCCTCGGCGCGGCGCTCTTCGTCGCCGCGATGCTCCTGGTGAGGTTGTAACCGCGATGAGAATCCTCCGACGACCTTCCCCGGGGCGTACCGCCAGCGAGGGAGGCAGATGATATGAGCAGCTTCCCCTGGCTGACCGTCATGGGCGTAATCCCGCTGGTCGGCGCGCTGGTGATCGCGGCAATCCCGGGGGGTCGCCGTGGGTCGCCGCTGCCGGCGGCTGCCGGCGGCGGCCCCGCGGACGCTGCCGGTCACGATTCGCGTGGCCTTCTCGCCAAATGGCTCGCGCTCGTGTTCACGCTCGCGACGCTCGGCGTCACGATCGCCGCGGCGCTGCGCTTCAAGCCAAACGGTCCAGAGTTCCAGCTCACCGAGGTGCACAACTGGATACCGCAGTTCGGCGTGCATTACGCGGTCGGCGTGGACGGCATCGCGCTCGTCCTGGTCCTGATGTCCGTCGTGCTGATGCCGGTCGTGGTCCTCGCCTCGTGGAACGACGCAAACGCGGGCGGGCGCAGCGTGAAGACCTATTTCTCCCTGCTGCTGGTAATGGAGACGATGATTATCGGCGTCTTCGTGGCGATCGATGTCTTCCTCTTCTACGTTTTCTTCGAGGCGATGCTGATCCCGATGTACTTCATGATCGGGAGTTTCGGCGTTGGCCAGCGTCAGTACGCGGCGGTGAAGTTCCTGCTATACAGCCTGCTTGGCGGCCTGCTGATGCTGGTGGCCGTCATCGCGCTTTACGTTTACTCCGCGCATGGGGGAGCCAAGGGTACGTTCCTTTTCACCGAACTCACCCACCTGACGCTGAGCCTGCTGGTGCAGAAGTGGCTCTTTCTCGGCTTTTTCGTCGCGTTCGCGATAAAGGCGCCGCTTTGGCCGTTCCACACCTGGCTCCCTGACGCGGCAGCGGCCGCTCAGCCCGGCGCCGCGGTGCTGCTGGTCGGAGTGCTCGACAAGGTCGGCACCTTTGGCATGTTGCGCTACTGCCTGCAGCTTTTCCCGGCGGCGTCGAGATACTTCATACCGCTGGTGATCACCCTGGCGGTGATCGGCATCTTGTACGGCGCGATCGTGGCGATCGGGCAGACCGACCTCAAGCGCCTGATCGCGTATACCTCCGTGTCACACTTCGGATTCATCGCGCTCGGGATCTTCGTGCTGACCACCCAGGGGCAGGCCGGCGCGACCCTGTACATGGTCAACCACGGATTCGCGACCGGCGCGCTCTTCCTGATCGCGGGTTTCCTGATCACCCGCAGGGGATCGCAGCGGATCGCTGATTACGGCGGAGTGCAGAAGGTGGCGCCCATCCTGGCCGGGCTCTTCCTCGTCGCTGGCCTCGCCACGCTCTCGCTGCCCGGCTTGAGCACGTTCGTGAGCGAGTTTCTCGTGCTGGTCGGCACATTCACGCGCTACAAGGTGCCAGCCGTGTTCGCGACCCTGGGGATGATCCTCGCCGCGATCTACATCCTGTGGATGTACCAGCGGACAATGAACGGCCCCACCCGCGCCGAGGTCAAGGGGATGCCCGATCTCCGGGCCCGCGAGCTATGGGCGGTGGGACCGCTGATCGCCTTGATCATCGCGCTCGGTGTCTATCCCCAGCCGGTGCTCAAAATCATCAACCCCGCTGTGCGGCAGACCATGGCGCAGGTCCACGCCACCGACCCGCCTGCGACAGTCAGCACTCCGGCCAGGACCGCTGCTGTGAAGGGAGCCACCCCGTGATCGGGACACTTGCCCCCTCTGCTCCGATCATCGCCCCGCATCTGGAGTACTTTCAGCTTTCCCCGATGCTGGTGGTGTTCGGGGCCGCCGTGGCCGGAGTGCTCGTCGAGGCGTTCGCGCCACGCCGCGTCCGCCGTTCTGCACAGTTGGTGCTGACCCTGGGCAGCCTCGTTGCGGCGTTCGTCCTGACGGCGGTTATCGCCACCTCGACCAGCCTGTTCGGCGGTCATCTGCACGGGCATGTGGCCGCCTTGGGTGCGGTCGCGGTGGACGGGCCCACTTTGTTCATCCAGGGCACGATCCTCGTCTTTGCTCTGGTCAGCGCGCTGCTTGTGGGGGAGGGTTCGCTTGACGCTGGCGCATTCGCCGCGCAGGCCGCCGCGATCCCCGGGAGTCCGGAGGAACGCGAAGGGCTGCTCGCGGGCATCTCCCACACCGAGGTGTATCCGCTGATGCTGTTCGCGGTCGGCGGCATGCTGCTGTTCCCCGCGGCGAACGACCTGCTCACCATGTTCGTGGCGCTCGAGGTGCTGTCCCTGCCCCTGTACCTGCTGTGCGGGCTCGCCAGGCGGCGTCGGCTGCTGTCCCAGGAGGCGGCCGTCAAGTACTTCCTGCTCGGCGCCTTCTCGTCCGCGTTCTTCCTCTACGGGATAGCCCTTCTGTACGGGTTCGCGGGCTCCGTCAACCTGGCCGGCATCGCGGCCGTGGCCGCGTCGAACACCGCGAATAACACCCTGCTCGCGGGCGGGATCGCCCTGCTCGGCCTGGGTCTCTTCTTCAAGATCGGCGCAGTGCCCTTCCATAGCTGGAAGCCGGACGTGTACCAGGGAGCGCCCACGCCGATCACGGCCCTGATGGCATCATGTACTGTGGTGGCCGCGTTCGGTGCGGTGCTGCGCATCTTCTACGTGGCTTTCGGCACCCTGACCTGGGACTGGCGTCCGGTCTTGTGGACGGTGGCCATCCTCACGATGGTGGTCGGAGCGGTCATCGCCGTCACACAGACAGATGTGAAGCGGTTGCTCGCCTATTCGTCAATCGCGCATGCGGGCTTCATCCTCATCGGCGTCATCGCCGCCACTACGGCGGGACTTTCGGCCACGCTGTTCTATCTGGCCGTCTACGGGTTCACCGTGATCGGGGCCTTCGCCGTGATCACGCTGGTGCGTGACACGACAGGCGAGGCCCTCCACCTGTCTCGGTGGGCGGGCCTGGGTAAGCGCTCGCCGCTGGTGGCAGGGATCTTCGCGTTCTTCCTGCTCGCCTTCGCGGGGATTCCGCTGACCAGCGGATTCACCGGCAAGTTCGCGGTCTTCCAGGCCGGCGTGGCGAGCGGGGAGACACCGCTCGTGATTGTCGGCGTGCTGAGCAGCGCGGTCGCCGCGTTCTTCTATGTCCGCGTGATCGTGCTGATGTTCTTCTCCGATCCCGCGCCGGACGGCCCCGTGGTCGTCGTGCCGAGCCGTTTGACGGCGAGCGCGGTCGCCGTCGGGGCGGTGTTTACGCTGGTTCTCGGCGTGGTGCCGGAGCCGTTGCTCAACCTGGCGAACCAAGCCGCCACCGAGTTGTTCGTCCGCTGAACGCCGCAGCCAGTGCCGGCAGCCAGTGCGGCCTGCGACGCCGCGCAGGCCCGTCAGGTCCGCGGTGCCCGTGAGGTCCGCGCGGTGCCCGTCAGGTCCGCGGTGCCCGTCAGGTCTGCGCGGGTGCCCGTCAGGTCCGCGGTGCCCGTCAGGTCCGCGGTGCCCGTCAGGTCTGCGCGGGTGCCCGTCAGGTCCGCGGTGCCCGTCAGGTCCGCAGCGCTCGCGGGCGGCTTCGCTACCTAACGGCTGCACGTCGCCGATCCGGACGCTGCGGGGGCCCCGGGGAATGCGCTGTAGCACCGCAACCTTGAGAATGTTGTGTCGGAGGTAGCGCGGATGGCAGGGTTGCCGGCCTCGTGGCCTCGACACCTGACAGCATGCACACATAACCGGGAGCCTGCGTGATCACTGCTTTCCCTGCGGACCTTCGCGACGGCGCGGTCGCCGCCGAGGTGCTGAGCGGGCTCGGCCAGGTGGAGGAGGCGCTGCGGGAGGTCGCTACCGGCGTAAACGGAGTGCTCGCCGACGCCGCGCGGCACTTGATCGAGGCTGGCGGCAAACGGTTCCGCGCGACGCTCGTGCTGCTTGCTGCGCAATTCGGAGATGCCCGTGCGGCGAAGGTGGTCCCGGCGGCGGTGGCGATCGAGCTGACACACCTGGCCACGTTGTACCACGACGACGTGATGGATGAGGCGGTCATGCGCCGCGGCCATCCATCGGCCAATTCGCGCTGGGGAAACACCGTGGCGATCCTTACCGGTGACTTCCTGTTCGCGCGTGCGTCACGGATTCTGGCGGATCTCGGTCGCGATGCCATCAGGATCCAGGCCGAGACCTTCACGCGGCTAGTCACCGGGCAGGTCGCGGAGACGGTTGGCCCGCCGCCCGGTCAGGATCCCCTCGAGCACTACCTGTCTGTGGTAGCGGACAAGACCGCGTCGCTGATCGCGACCGCGGGCCGCTTCGGTGCCATGTTCGGGGGTGCGCCGCCCGTCGTGGTGCGCCACACGGAGGCCGCGTGTGCTGCGCTCGGCATGGCATTCCAGTTGTCGGACGACATCCTTGACGTGGCGAGCGAATCCGTGCAATCAGGCAAGACGCCGGGCACTGACCTGCGTGAGGGCGTGCGAACGCTCCCCGTGCTGCACGCGCTGCGCTCCGCGAACGCGGACGGCGGACGGCTGCGCGAGCTGCTGAATGGCGCCGACCTGACCGATCCACGGCTGCACGCCGAGGCGCTCAGCCTGCTTCGCGCGCATCCGGCGATGGCTGCCGCGCGGTCGGACCTGCGCCGGTGGGCAGACGAGGCACGCAAGCAGGTACTCGCGCTGCCTGATGTCCCTGCGCGGACCGCGTTCGTGTCGCTCTGTAACTACGTAGTTGAGCGAACGGGGTGACACGGCGCCGGACCTTGGCTGGCCGTCAACCAGGAGGATGGAACGTGAGGTTGTTCGGATCTCACAAGAGCCGGCTCGTGACGGCAGACGAGGCACTGCCCGGGCGGTCTGACGCGATGCGCGTACCCGCCACGCATGAGGTGCTCGGCGCGCGGCTGACCCCGCCCTATCCGGAGGGGACAGAGGTCGCGGAATTTGCGCTCGGCTGTTGCTGGGGCGGCGAGCGGGAGTTCTGGAAGGCACCGGGCGTGGTGACCACGGCGGTGGGCTACGAGGGAGGATACACGCGCAACCCCACCTACGAAGAGGTATGCACCGGCCGCACGGGACACGCGGAGGCGGTCCGGGTAGTGTTCGATCCGTCGAGGACGGGTTATCGTGAGCTGCTCAAACTGTTCTGGGAGTCGCACGACCCAACCCAGCGGATGCGCCAGGGCAACGACGTCGGCACCCAGTACCGTTCGGTGATTTTCTATACGTCACCCGAGCAGCAGGCGGCGGCGGAGGAGTCGCGCAACGCGTTCCAGCGGGCGCTGACCGCGGTCGGCCATGGTCAGATCACCACCGAAATCGTCCCCGCCGGAGAGTTTTTCTTCGCGGAGGGCTATCACCAGCAGTACCTCTCGGGCAACAAGAACCCTAACGGCTACTGCGGGCTGGCCGGCACGGGCGTCTCCTGCCCCGTCGGCCTGGCGAAGGCGGATGACTAGGGCCCGCAATTCTGTCGGAGGGTGTGGTTAGCGTGTCCTCATGGCATCACGTCCATTTTCGGCAAGACTGGAGTTAGCAGCAGGGGTGAGCTGCTTGCCGCTTTTTCTTCGGCACCGGTGCCCGCCGCCTGGCCCCACTGAACCGGGGGAGGACGCGCTGGCTGACTGAGCCTGGTCCGCTGTCAGGCCGCGGCGGGTATGGCAAGCGGCACTGCGGTTCGTTCTGGTGGGTTGCCGTAATGATCCCAGATCCGGTTCAGCTCGTACTGGTAGTACAGCGATTCCAGGTGGAAGACGAACGTCAGCAGCAGGCCGATGATCGCGCTGCAGGTGGGTTCGAGGCCGGCCGCCCGCTGCATCTTTGCGATCCGGTCGCCAGTCCGGTAGATCGAGATGAACGGCGGGACGATGATAACCCATCCGAGCAACACCGCGAGCAGCGCCACCGTGGGGTCGACCGTGATTCGTGAATCGAAATCCCGTGCTTCGCGGTTCACCTTGTAGTACCAGACAAAGAAGTAGATGCCAAGCGTGATCAGCGGCCACACCAGCCACACCAGGAAGATGTTCCTGGTCTTTCCCGCACGACCTTCCATGCTTGCCCCCAACGTAGGGATGGACGGTCCCAATGTCGCGATGTCCCGGCCTGTACTGAACGATGGTAACAAGATCGCTCTAGCGGAAGGGGAGCCGGATCCATGGCGGGAATCAGAGTCGTCACGTTCGACTGCTACGGCACGCTCGTCGACTGGGAGGGCGGGGCCGCGTCCTTTCTTTATGACCTGGCCCTGCGCTACGCCGGTACGTCCGATCGCTCGGCCGCCATACTGCCATCGGCCGCGGATATGCGGGAACACTGGGAGCGGATCCAGTTCGGCCTGATCTCGGGCGCTTACCGGACCTACAAGGAGATACTTGCGGACAGCCTCGCGGTCGCGACCGCAGAGCAGGGCTGGCCCGCAACCCCGTCGGACCAGGAGGCTTTCGTCAGGGCTATGCGCAGCTGGCAGCCGTTCCCCGACACGCGCCCCGCGCTCGCCGCCGCCCGGGCGTGCGGCGTCCGGCTAGTGATCATCTCAAATACCGACCGCGACATCATTGAGCACACGCTCCGCCACCTTGAGGTGCCCTTCGATGAGGTGATCACGGCCGAGGACTGCCGCGCCTACAAGCCCGATCCTGTCGTTTTCCGCCGCGCACTCGAGGTGATCGGCGCGCCGCAGGAGCAGATCCTGCACGTGGCATTCGGGTTCGCGTACGACAATGCGCCAGCGAAGGCGATGGGGATGCGGACTGCCTGGGTGAATCGGTCGGCCCGGGCGCGCCCGCCGGGCGAGGCGCCCGACTTCGAATGGCGTGATCTATGGGCGCTACCTAAGGTCCTAGGCTGAAAATTCATGATCGCGCTCGGAGCTGTCGAGAAACAAGCCGTTACTTTTGCCGTCGTGCTCGGCCCGCACGGTCCTGGCCGCGCGCTGGCCGGGGTCAGCCGATCTGCCACGTGTCGCCGGTGGCAAGCAGCGTGCTCAGATCGCCAATACCCTGATTGGCAGTGGCGGTCTCGATCTGCTCCGTCATCAGCGTGTCATAGCTCGCGTGTTCCACCTTGCGGAAGATACCGATCGGCGTGTGCGCGAAGTTCTCGGAGTCCAGCCGCGACAGGGCGAATGCGTAAGACGGGTCGTCGCGCTGCATGTCGTGCACGAGCAGGCCGTTCGCCCCCGGCCCAGCCCCGGCCAGCCCAGCTCCGGTCGGCCCAGCTCCGGTCGGCCCAGCTCCGGTCGGCCCAGCTCCGGTCGGCCCAGCTCCGGTCGGCCCAGCTCCGGCCCTCTCAGCCCCGGCCAGCGGACCGGGCACGTCGATCACCTCGAGCGAACCCTGTGCGCTGAACCGCAGGCCCTTGGTGCCGTCGGCACCGAACCGTACCGGCTGGCCGTGTTCGAGCCGGATCAGCCGGTCATTACGCGACGCGGGATCCTTCACCGGCGCGAAGGCGTCGTCATTGAAGATCGGGCAGTTCTGGTAGATCTCGATGAACGCCGCACCCTCGTGATCAGCCGCGGCCCGCAACACGCCGGTGAGGTGCTTGCGGTCGGAGTCGATGCTGCGCGCGGCGAACGTGGCACCGGCGCCGAGCGCGAGCGACACGGGGTTGAAAGGCGCGTCCAGCGAGCCGAATGGGGTCGACTTGGTGATCTTCCCCTGCTCGGACGTGGGCGAGTACTGGCCCTTGGTGAGGCCATATATCCGGTTGTTGAACAGCAGGATCTTGATGTTCACGTTGCGCCGCAGTGCGTGGATGAGGTGATTGCCGCCGATGGATAGGCCGTCACCGTCACCCGTGACCACCCATACGGACAGGTCGGGACGAGATGTCGCGAGTCCGGTCGCAATCGCCGGGGCCCGCCCATGAATCGAGTGGAACCCGTAGGTGTCCACGTAGTGAGGGAACCGGGACGAGCACCCGATGCCCGAGATGACAGCGATGTTCTCGCGGGGTACCTCGAGTTCTGGCAGGAACGCCTGGAAGGCCGCGAGGATCGCGTAGTCCCCGCAGCCGGGGCACCAGCGGACGTCCTGATCGGTCTTCAAGTCCTTGGCGGCCAGTTTCTCTTCCGCCTGTGGAACCAGCCGGAGCGAAGCCGGCCGCTGCTCGTGCACGGCGTCAGCCATGACTGATCACATCCCGTATGACGTGGGCAAGCTCGGTCGCGCGGAACGGCTGCCCACGGACCCGGTTATAGGAGATCACATCGGTGAGATAGCGCGCGCGCAGCAAGAGCGCCAGCTGCCCCAGGTTGATCTCGGGCAGCAGAACCTTCTCGTACCGGCCGAGCACGTCGCGAAGGTTGGCGGGGAATGGCGATAGGTGGCGCAGATGGGCCTGGGCAACCTTGTCGCCTGTGAGGCGCACGCGGCGAACGGCCGCGCCGATCGAGCCGTAGGTCGAGCCCCAGCCGAGTACGAGCAGGCGCGCATCCCCATCCGGATCGTCCACCTCGACCGCCGGGATATCGTTCGTGATCCCGTCGATCTTGGCTTGACGTAGCCGCACCATCCGGTCATGGTTGCCCGGCTCGTAGGAGATGATGCCGGTGCCGTCGGCCCGTTCGATGCCGCTAAGCCGGTGCTCGAGACCCGCGGTGCCCGGTATCGCCCACGGCCTCGCCAGCGTCTGGGGGTCACGCTTATATGGCTGGAACGGCTCATCGCCTGGCTTGGCGAACTCCACCCGCAGATCCGGCAGCCCGGCGACCTCGGGCAGCCGCCACGGTTCGGACCCATTCGCGAGGTAGCTGTCGGAAAGCAGGATCACAGGGGTGCGGTACTTCAGCGCGATCCGCGTCGCCTCGATTGCCGCGTCGAAGCAGTCGGCAGGCGTGGCGGCGGCGATGACCGGCAGCGGGCACTCGCCGCTACGTCCGTAGAGCGACTGCAGCAGATCGGCCTGCTCGGTCTTGGTGGGCATTCCCGTTGACGGGCCGGCCCGTTGGACATCGCAGATCACCAGCGGCAGTTCGACGGCAGTGGCAAGGCTGATGGTCTCTGCCTTCAGGCTCATGCCAGGCCCCGAGGTGGTCGTGACGCCGAGCGCACCGCCAAAGGCAGCGCCGAGGGCTGCCCCGATGCCGGCGATCTCGTCCTCAGCCTGGAACGTCCGCACACCGAACGTCTTGCGCTTGGCGAGTTCGTGCAGGATGTCGGACGCGGGCGTGATCGGGTACGAGCCGAGGAAGAGCGGCAGCCCGGACAGCTGCGACGCGGCGATCAGGCCATAGGCCAGCGCGACGTTCCCTGTGATGTTCCGGTACTTGCCCGCTGGCATGCTGGCCGGCTTGATCTCGTACTGGACCGAGAACGACTCGGTGGTCTCGCCGAAGTTCCAGCCGGCCTGGAAGGCCTTGACGTTGGCCTTCATGATCTCGGGCTGGCGGGCGAATTTGTTCCGCAGGAAGTCCAGGGTGCCCTCGGGTGGCCGATCGTAAAGCCAGGAAAGCAGGCCGAGCGCGAACATGTTCTTCGCCCGCTCCGCCTCCTTCTTGCTGATCTCGTGCCCTTCCAGCGCCTTTACGGTCATCGAGGTGAGCGGCAGCGCGTGGACCTGGTAGGCCTCGAGCGAGCCGTCGTCCAGCGGGTTTGTGTCGTAGTCGGCCTTCGCCAGATTCCGCCGGCTGAATTCGTCGGTGTTGACGATCACGTCGGCGCCTCGCGGCAGGTCATCGAGATTCGTCTTCAGCGCCGCCGGATTCATCGCCACGAGCACGTCGGGCGAGTCGCCTGGCGTGAGGATGTCGTAGTTCGCGAATTGGACCTGAAAGCTGGAGACTCCGGGAAGCGTGCCCGCTGGCGCCCGGATCTCGGCGGGGTAGTTCGGCAGCGTGGAAAGATCGTTGCCGAATGTAGCCGTCTCCTGGGTGAACCGGTCCCCGGTTAGCTGCATGCCATCGCCGGAATCGCCGGCGAATCGGATGATGACGCGGTCCAGTTGCTGGACCTGCTTGGTCACAGTCCCGAGACCTCCTCCATACGCCGAAGCCACCCATCGCGGCGGGGCGTCCCCAAGGTATTGGCCGCCGATAAGGGCACGGCAGCGGCCGGCTCGTGGCGCAACCCTGGGCC
>Ga0335081_10004264_pt1 | contig 22570 bp, 16 predicted proteins | sample Lox_Sample_35_FD_206713 | JGI IMG/M metagenome (GOLD analysis project Ga0335081, IMG submission 206713) | Soil microbial communities from Loxahatchee National Wildlife Refuge, Florida, United States - Lox_Sample_3.5 | ecosystem: Environmental > Terrestrial > Soil > Wetlands | place: USA... | reverse complement strand
GAGTATCATTTTCCTGTCGTTCCACCCGAGTGCCCAGCTTCCTGCCTTCGCGGTTCAAGCACTCTAATAACCAAAGTACGCCTTCTGCGGGCGCATAATTGACGCGCAAACGGCGAATTTGCGTTGGGGTGACGCTGAATTGAAGCAATTTACCGGTGGCGGCATCCACTACCGGGAAATACATCAGCGAGAGATCGGACCGGTAAGCCTCGTGTCCGCCGATACCTTCATAGTCATTTAGAAAATCACCGCAGCCATAAATGATCGGTCTTTCCCGGTAGACCTCGATGCCCTTCACGTGGTGCGAGGAGTGGCCGTGCACCACGTCGATTCCTGCTTCGTCGATAAGACGGTGTGCAAACATTCGCTCTTCCCCCGATACCGTAAAGCCCCAATTTTCGCCCCAATGCACCGAAAACACGGCGATATCCCCTTTTTGCTTTTGGCTCAGCACCTGGCGCTTAATTGTGTCAATAGCACGCTCGGAAAAATCTCTCAGAAAATTTACGCCAGATTGTTTTTCGGTTGCCGCCCAACCGCGAGCTACACCGCTGCTCGCCATGGCGAATGCGAATACCAGCACCCTGCCCCGCCCCCGCACTTCAATACACGCAGGTGCCGACGCTTCTTCGTGGCTGCGACCTGCTCCGGCAGTGCGCAGGCCCGCGCGGTGCAGCGAGTCGAGAGTCTCGGTGAGCCCACTGCGTCCCCAATCCAGCACATGATTGTTGGCTAACACGCAGCAATCGAGTTTAGCGGCAGCAAGGCACGGCGTGTTTGCGGGGTTCATGCGGTAATGGATTCCTTTTCCCGGCCAAGCGTCTTCGCTCGCCGTAACGGCCGTCTCTAAATTGATTATTCGCACATCCGGATCAGCTCGCTCGAATTCTTCTAAGGCATCTCCCCAAACGTAAGCAAAGTCGACAGGTTTTTTTACAGCGCCGCTGGCCGTTTCAGCCAGTTCAACGTAATCAGTCGCCAAGCCAACGTACGGCTCAAACAGGTGCGGCGGGCTCGGGTGCGGCAGTATTTGGTCAATACCCCGACCCGTCATAACGTCGCCGCATAGAAATAGCTTCATATAAAGCGGCAAATTGAAAAGAGGATCGAACGACAGCTGAACGCAGATTCCGGCAAGTGTAACAAGACATTCAATACTGCCCCTATCCTATCGGCTGTCTTGCGGTGGCTGTTCACACGAAAACGATTCGCAGCCTATAGTAGCCTGAGGCACTGCGCTGAGCTATAATTTTTGCAAAGTTGTGCCTTCACTCGGATGCTGCTATGAAACTTGCAATTTTGTCGCTACTCGTCTTTTTCCTTCCCGCGGTCGCAGACGCTCAAACGGTATACGAATCGAAGGACAAACAAGGGCCCGTATTTTCCGATACACCAAGCCCCGGGGCTCAGCCAATTGATGTTCCGCCGCCAAACGTTATCGGAACCCCGACTCAAGTGGAACAACAATCAAATCAGTCTGCTCCGGGATACACGGTGTTCAGGATTCTTTCACCGCAAGATCAAGGCACTGTGCATAGCAATACCGGCGAGTTCCAGGTCAACTTAGGCCTTACCCCGGCCTTACAGAATGGCAACGCGATCAGTGTTTCTTTGGACGGGACAACATTGCCTACACTACGCAACTCGCTTCAGTTCAATATTACCTCCGCCGAATGGCAGAGCGCGGCCACGGACAATACAATGCATGAGCTCAAAGTGGCTGTTTTGGACAGCGCAGGCAATACACTGATCGCGGCACGCCCGGTGAAGTTCTATGTGCACCGCGCGGCCGTGGGCGGATCAGATGAAGAGCACAGGTCCGGTCGCTGACATCCGGGTTTAAGATATCTCCCGCCTAGCAACACGGGATCGGCTGCCCGGTTCGAAGACCAATCCGTACGTCAGATTATTTGTTCCGATGACGGGGGTACTGCGCAACTGTTGTACGCGCAGCAGCTTATACCTGGGACATTCTAATGTTTGCGAGCGCCAGGCGATCGACAAGAGTGCGCATCAGCGCGCGCGCGAAGCGGAGTTGGCAGCCGTCACTTATGCGCTCCAAATCGGCGCTCTTAAGCTCGGCAATCACCACTTCGGTTAAAGACTCGACGGTAGCCTGGCGTGGCAGCACACCGCCTCGAATATAACTCATTTCGCCGAAACACTCGCCGCCCTTGAGGGTGCCGAGGAGGCGTCCATGCTTTGTCACCTTGACCTGTCCCTGTGTCAAAAAATATAGGCTCTGGCCTGGCTCATTTTCACGCAGGATCGCGCTCTGCGCGGGCAAGCGGCGCCATTGGCTCACGTTGACCAGTTCCCAGATTTCGGTATCGCTAAGCTGCTTTAGAACCTCCATTGCCCTCAACGCTGGAAACTTTTCGCTGTCCGGTATTTCCTGGTCGTAAACACTGAGCTGTCCGACCTTTGCCAGCTCAAGTGCGAAATCAGCCCAGCCGGGATAACGGTCCTGTGGGTTTTTCTTGAGGGCTAACAATAACACGCGATCCAAATCCGGGCTAAGCGAGGGCCGTAGCGAACTTGGGGGCAACGGCTCTTGATTGAGGATCATTTGAAAAAGAGACGACATACTCTTTGCGGTGAAGGGTTGCTGGCCCGTCAAAAGTTGGTATAGCACAACGGCCAATGAGAACATATCGCTGTGCTGTGTCAGCGACTTTGCGCTGATCTGTTCCGGCGACATATAAGCGGGCGAACCGATGTTCAGAATCTGCGTCGATAGGCCCTTTTGAAGGTAGGCCGCGCCGAAATCGGTGACTTTCACTTCGGTATTGCTTACAACCATGATGTTTGCGGGCTTGACATCGCGATGCACGATACCCTGGCGCGATGCGTAATCGAGTGCGCCACAACATTTAAACCCGATCTCGATTACGTCCTTGATCGGAAGCAAACTTTGGGCGCGGGTAAACTTTGCCAGGCTCCCACCAGCCACATATTCCATAACCACATAATTGCAGTCCGTGCCTACCTGCGCGTCGATAATTGAAACAATGTGAGGGTGTATAAGCTTTCCGGCGAGAGAAGCCTCATTCAAGAACTGCTTGCGGAGAACCCTGCCCTGTGTCGGATCCTGGAATACGTTGGGGTCAATCAGTTTTACTGCCACATTGGAATTGGCAAAGGGGTCAACTCCAAGATATACCGTGCCTAAGGTGCCTTTGCCGAGTAGCTTTTTGATCTCGTATTTGCCAATGCGCTCCAGCCTGGATTTCGCTTGGCTCTCTGCAAAGGTGGTCATGTGCTTCCCATTGAATCGGTTGCTTCGCGCATTGCCGCGGTCAAAACTCTTTGGCCCGAGACGGTCTTGAACCCGTGCATGCGTCATGCGGGACCTCGGTGCCACGGCCCGCATTATTAATGTAGCAGCGTGTATTTTAAGAAGAATGTGAAGTAATTCACATTAAGAGGTCTATATCTTTAATGACCCACCGGTCCCCGGAAAGTAATAAATTTCGGGGCACATCGTACAGCAGCGCTTAGTCTAGGATTTCTCTCGAATTTTGTGAGCAGGCCGGCATTCGCTTCCCGTTGGCTCGGGCACGCAAGCCGAGTTCAACGGCCAGGAAAATCAAGCGGGCGGCCGCTTTCCCAGTTGACTGAGAAATTCATCGACAGTATTGAGATGCTGCGCCCAAGTCGTCGGACGGTAGTCAGCGATCCGCTCGAGCTGGGCCCTCCTCCGGGCGCTATGCGCGTCGGTGTATTCATCAACCAGCTCCATCCAGCGTTGCGCATCGAGTGGATTTGCGTATTCTGGAATTGCTCCCGCGAATTCACGAAACACCGGTAGATCGCTTGCTATTACCGGCACGCCCAGTGACAGCGCCTCAGACACCGGCAGGCCGTGGCCCTCGGCGAATGACGGATACAATAGCGCCTGGGCATGGTGCAAATAAGTTATCAGCTTCTCATCGCTGCAATTGTTTTCCTCGAACACGAAGCTGCGCAGCCTTTCACTGCGCTCCAGCATATCCACGACGTTTTCATGTTTCCATCCGCGTTGCCCGATGATGACCAGTCTTGGCGCCGCCTCACCCGAATGCTCGGCCAGCTGGCGCCATATCTGTAACAATAGCGAGTGGTTCTTGCGCGCCTCGATCGTGCCCAGGACCACGAAATATGGCGCTTTGATGGGCCGCGGTCCCGGTGCCAGTCCCGGCAGGCCGGACGCGAGCGAGGCTACCACCGTGGGCGGAACCGGCAGACCGGCCCGATTCGAGAAGCCCTTCAATTTATCGAGCGTATCATTCGATATCGTAATAATCCCGTGCCCTCGCGAAAGCGCATTGCGCATGCGCGCTATGTGACGTTTTTGCTCGCCATTGCGGCAATAATCCGGGTGCGTGATTGGTATGAGATCGCAGACGACAAATATGGGCCGAACACCAAGGAGCTTCAACAGCAGCGCGTAGCCTTTGCTTTCCAGTCCCATATGGCCCGTATTGAAAAAATAGCAGCCCGCCACGTTCGTGTTCATCCAGCCGTACAAGCACGCTTTAAGAATGAGCTGCCGTGCTACTCGGGCACCGTCAGTCTGGCCGTCCAGCAACATGCTAAACGCGCGATCGGAGTCCGTCTCTGAAAGAACAGCATGTAGGCCCCAGAGACTCAAAACCGCCCGCGCAGTGTGCGCGTAATGCCGAACGTATTCCAGACTCAGGCGATCTATTCCCGTCGGAAGCCTGCCGACCAGCCGTCGGTAGATTAAACGTGTAATATCAATCAGGATACGCGGCATGATTGTGTAGGCGTGTAATCATATAGACAGGGTGTCGGCACGCGGCAAGAAAGACTACCGCTTTCAAAACTTGGTGTTTTTATCGCGTTGGATGTAAAGTAAAACAAAAGCGCCCGTTCGCAGAATTCTACCGGGGTTCGCATCCTAATTAAGTATATATTTTAAAGTTCCTCGCTATGCGTACAAATCTTGCATTATCTCTGACATTTTCTCTGGGCGTTCTGATCCTGCATGGTTGCAGCAGTCTTGGCCTCCCCGACGCTGGTTTCGTGAAATCCGATGTCAAGCCTATCGAAACCGGTCCAAATCCGGCAGGCATCCAAATTGTGGATGTCACGGATAAAGTGGCGCGCGAGTTGCTGGCCCATCGCGCAACGCACATGTTTTCGGACACGTTGGGATCGGCGCCGATCAACGCGCAGCTCATAGGGCCGGGCGATGTGGTAGAAGTCACGATATGGGAAGCGCCTCCGGCCACCCTCTTTGGGGCGCCACAAATCACACTGGCTAGCGCCCAAGCGGCATCATTGACGACCTCACAGGTGACCACGCTGCCGGACCAGATGGTTGATAGCGAAGGTTTCATCAATGTCCCTTTTGTCGGTCAAGTGAAAGCAGCCGGCAGGTTACCCACGGAAATCGAAGCTGAAATCACCAAGGGTCTTAAGGGCAAGGCCAATCAGCCGCAGGTTCTCGTAAGAGTAATCCATAATGTTTCTTCGAAAGTTACGGTCGTCGGGGATGTAACGAATAGCACCCTCGTTCCCCTTACGCCTCGCGGCGAAAAACTTCTCGATGCCCTGGCAGCCGCCGGCGGCGTGCGTCAGCCGGTTGACAAGATGACCATTCAGGTAACGCGGGACGACAACGTTTATTCGCTTCCACTGGAAACCATCATCAAGGACCCGAGGCAGAATGTACCGCTGCATCCCGGCGACGTGGTCACTGCCCTGTTCCAGCCGCTCAGCTTTACAGCGCTCGGCGCGACGGGGAAAAATGAGGAGATCAACTTCGAAGCGCAAGGCATCACGCTGGCGCAGGCTCTGGCGCGAACCGGCGGATTGATCGACAACCGCGCCGACGCGCAAGGCGTTTTCATTTTTCGCTTCGAACCTTCAGACACGCTGAAATGGCCCCACCAGCCGGTTATGGTTACACCCGACGGCAAGGTACCGGTGATCTACCGGGTCGATCTGAAAAATCCCGAGACCTTTTTCGTCGCACAGTCGTTTCCGGTCGAAAATAAAGATTTGCTTTATGTGACCAACGCGCCGCTCGCGGAAGTGCAGAAATTCCTCAACGTAATTTATTTAATTACCTCCCCTGCTCTTAACGCGGCGGCCATAGGAACGCGATGAAGCCTCCAAAAAAAGTGCCCGAGGCGTTGCGCCGTTCAGGCGTTTCAAAGGGCGCGCGAGCTCAAATAAAAGCGCAAAAGCCATTCGTGCTGTGGTTCACGGGGCTTCCTGCTGCAGGCAAGTCAACCATCGCCAACCTTGTAGAGGCAGAGCTATTGACGCTGGGCTACCATACGTTTCTTCTTGACGGCGATTTTGTGCGCCAGGGATTAAACAGCGATCTAGGATTTTCAGAATCTGATCGCACAGAAAATATTCGCCGCGTGGCTGAAGTTGCCAGATTGATGGTCGACGCGGGGCTCATCGTTTTGGCCGCGTTCATTTCACCATTTCGCGCCGAACGCCAAATGGCACGGTTATTGTTTTCCGAAGACGAGTTTGTGGAAATCTTTGTGGACGTTCCGCTCGAAATAGCCGAAGCGCGCGATCCCAAAGGACTTTACAAGAAAGCGCGCCGCGGAGAATTAAAGCTCTTCACCGGCATCGACTCTCCCTACGAACCACCGCTCGCGCCGGATATCCGGCTCGATACGACCGCAGCCCCCCCGGACGATACGGCCGAATTAGTCATGAAATACCTCGGTAAAAAAGGCCTCGTCGTTATCGAGCAAAAGTGCAAAGCAGTGTTTTCTTAGTGATCAAATGATTCAACCCCGCGGCGCCGAAATAGATGTCGAAATACTAATGCAACGTATTCGGGAGGGAGTTGCCAAGCATCGGCTTGCGCGATTCAACGCCTCTTTGAATGTCGGTGATTCACAGCTTCCCGTCCCTCCACGCTCTGCGGCAGGTGTAAACACCGCGGTTGCACAACCACGGGTCGTCGCCACCCCCAGTGCGATAAGGCTTCAATTGCCAGAACCTTGTAGGATTGACTTGCAGCCCGCATTTCAACCGTCGACGACTGGACAATACCACGTCAACGACCTGCTGGTTTTTCACAATGAAGCTTTCATTACTGCCGCATACCGGGCCCTCCTTCGCCGCGCCCCGGACGAACCCGGTTTCAAGTATTACCTTGGTCGTCTGCGCGACGGCATTTCAAAGATTCAAATTCTTGGCCAGATACGCTACTCGCCCGAAGGAAAGTCGGCAGGCGTGGTGGTTAGCGGCCTCTTGGTTTCATACACTCTACGAAAAATCTATAGTTGGCCCATCTTAGGGCGCCTGGCGCAAACCGTTGCCGCTTTATGGAATTTCCCTAATTTTGAGCGCAATCAGCAAAAATTCGAAAACCTTATTGTTCAGTTTATCGAGAAAGCCGGGGAACATTATCAAGAATACATAGATGTTCTTTACCGCGCAGCACACGACTTAGAGGCTGGTCATAGTCGACTGTTGGCTTATCAAGTGGAAACCAACGCTGCTTTGCGAGCGGCAGTGGATGGTTTAATCCAGACCGTGCAGTCGCTTGCGCAAACCAAAACGTTCCTGCAAGCTGCCTTGGATGGCGTAAATAAGATCCTCCAGTCGCTTGCACAAACTAAAGCTGATCAATCCAGTCTAAACGAAATACAAAGCTCACTGAGCAAGCTCCGCCAATTGCTTCAGACACTCCAGGATTCCAAAGCGGATAAACAGAGACTGGAAGAAGCGAGCCACTTACTCACACGTGCTATAGAAACAAGAGCCGAACGCAATGAACTCACCGCGCTGACTAACCATCTTGTCAGCCTTGTTCAGGCCAGGCTAACAAAAGATGACGTCAAGCCCGTTGAGCAAGCCGTCGCCGCGCTCAATGAAGCTCTTACGGTCATCGACCGAAACAAAGTGGACCGCGCAATGGTGAATGAAGTGCGCACACAAACCAAGGCAGCGCTGCGAGCAGCATTGGACGGCATGAATAAGGCCATTCGGTCGCTCTCAAAAAGCAAGGCAGACCGTACGACAGTAGATGCGGTGCGCACCGAGGCCAGGGCCTCTCTCAAAGAAGTTCGCAATCAGGCGCAAGATGCCCTGCAGGGTGCTGTGGCTACACTCAAAACCCAGGCGCTGGATATTAAGCGCAATCTGCTGGACCAAGAGCGCCGCATAAGTCTACTAGTCTCTAACGAGCAAATCGAAGCCATGCTCAAGGGGGAAGATCACCGATTGGATGCTATGTACGCTAGCTTCGAAGATCGGTTTCGTGGAAGTCGAGACGACATCAGGCAACGTCAGACTATTTATCTTCCTTACATTCGGAAATCCACGGCAGGTTCGACAAAGGCCCCAGTTATCGATTTAGGTTGCGGCCGTGGTGAATGGCTCGAATTGTTGCGCGATGAAGGTCTCACCGCTCGCGGAGTAGACCTTAATCGAGTTCTAATAAAAAAGTGCCGGAAAATGAAATTGGACGTAACGGAACAGAATGCTGTCGCGTTCTTGCGCGGCCTCAAATCTAACACCGTAGGCGCCGTTACTAGCTTTCACCTCGTTGAACATCTGCCCTTTAATGCCATCATTACCCTATTTGACGAATCCTTGCGCGTACTTAAGCCTGGTGGAATTGCTATTTTTGAAACTCCTAATCCTGAAAACTTGCTGGTTGGTGCCTGTAATTTCTATTGCGACCCGACGCACCTTAACCCTCTTCCACCAGAACCACTAAAATTTGCTTTAGAAGCGAGAGGGTTCGCTCGCGCGGAAATCAAAAGGCTTCATCCTTTCGATTATTTCAAGGATGCGGAGACAATCCAACCCAAGATAGGCAAGCTTTTCTCGGGCCCCCAGGATTACGCACTCATTGGACATAAGGCCTAGCACGATCTTGTTATACATTCGGCAATCACTAGATTAGCCTAAGGGTATTTACGCATTCCGCAATTTGCTTATGCATCCAAATAACGACAAACATATCCTAGTGCTTGGGGCACAGGTTCCTTTTGTAAGGGGGGGCGCAGAACTTCTCAATGAGGGGTTGGTTGACTTCATCAACCAGAATATCAATGGCGTTTCGGCGGAGCACGTCAATCTTCCGTTCAAATGGTATCCGGAAACCCAAATCATTAACGATATCCTTGCTTGGCGATTTCTTGACATTACCGAAGCAGATGGAAAGGAAGTCGATTTGGTGGTTGCCACTAAGTTTCCGAGTTATGCCGCATCCCACCCCAATAAAGTGCTCTGGCTGGTTCATCAGCACCGTTGTTTTTACGATCTAGAGGGAACCGCCTTTGACTACCATCGAGATGATCTGGTGCGAAACCGGGTCCGGGATATCGATACTCGTCTGATTCAAGAATCCAGGAGTATTTACACGATTTCAAATACGGTATCGGATCGATTGAAAAAATACAGCGGTATTGAAGCCTCGCCACTCTTTCCGCCCTCGAGGTACGCGGCCCGCATTTCTCCCGGATCATACGAGGATTACGTGCTGTTTATTGGACGACTTGAAAAAATCAAACGGCCAGATCTTCTTGTTCGGGCAATCGCTAGGACGCGTAGTTCGCTAAATGCTGTTTTCGTTGGATCAGATCGCATGCAAGGAGGGCTCGCGTCGTTGGTAGCGGAATGTGGCGTGGATAATAAATGCCGTATTTTGGGTCGCGTCACCGATGAGGAATTGCTGAAACAGTTGGCGAACGCGCGCGCGGTCTTTTACGCTCCCTATGACGAAGACTATGGTTACGCTGCGGTCGAGGCTTTTCAGGCAGAAAAACCCGTACTAACGTGTAAGGATAGTGGTGAGGTGGCAAAACTGGTTGAGCAAACCGGTGCTGGTTGGGTTGTTGAGTCTGATCCAGCGGCCATAGCAGAGAAACTAGATGAACTCGCAACATTAACCGCAAGCCAACTACACGAACTGGCTGTTGGCGGAGCACATTTTGCTAGTTCCGTGACATGGGATACGGTTTTCAAGCGTCTGATCGAACCCCATTTATAAATTCTTTATGCGTCTTTTATGCGTGTCGCTATTCTGACACCCTGGCCTGACCAACCCACAGGCATTGCCGACTATTCCTACGATCTGGTGGGTGGCTTAGTCCGCCAAGGGATGAAAGTTTCCGTTTTCACCGATTGTAGGAATGACGATCATTTACGTCCGGCACCGCCCGGCGTTCCTTTGTGTGACCAGCGCGCGTTTGATCGTGTTGCCCACAGATTTGATGAGATTGTCTTTCAACTCGGCAACAATCCTTATTTCCATTCCTGGATGATTCCGTTGATACAACGGTACGAAGGGGTCATACACCTACACGACTTGGCACTTCAGCACTTATTCGGTGGTTTAACTTTTGCTAAAGGAGATACGGGCGGATATCTAAACCTGATTGGCCGTTGGTACGGGGAGACAGTGCGTTCTGACGTTGCTCAATTGCTGGCACTGCGCGCTTATCCTTGGCAATTGCGAATCGTTATGGACCTACCTTTGTTTGAAGAGGTAGTGCAATACGCCTGCGCTTGCGTTGTTCATTCGGGCTTCGCGGCTACGCGTGTATCTGGAGCGTTCCCAGATTTACCCATGTTTACAGTTTCGCAACTCTATGATCTTCCGCCTCGCACCCCTCAGCCATCCGATCCAATCTTGCGAATAGGTGTTTTTGGCGGAGTGGCGCGGAACAGGCACGTAGATCAAGTTATTTGGGCCGTAGCGGCAGCGTGCGCTTCTGCCCGCAGAAGTACCGAACTTCATATCGTTGGAGATACCGCACCCGATTGCGTTGATTTGCTTGGTAAGGCTATTAATGCTGCGGCGAATAGGCAGCTTCAGGTGGTGACCCATGGGCGAGTGTCTGGTGATGACTTTCATCACTTGATGCAATCCTGTGGTCTCGTCGTTTCCATGCGTTTCCCGACGATGGGCGAAACGTCGGCAGTGGTGGTCAAGGCAATGCAATACGGCATTCCATGTATCGTGACAGATATTGGCTGGTACGCAGAATTGCCTGATCTTGTCCACAAGGTTCGGCATGATCATATGGCGGATGATTTGATCGTAGAGATTCAGCGGTGGGTAGAAAATGATACTCAAAGAGCGCAGTGGGCAGAGGAGTGCTTGGATTATGCGGCAAAATTTTTAGATTTCGATGCGGCGGTGCGTCGATATAGTGAGTTCCTTGGCGCAATAAAATGGTGTCACGACCCTTTTATTAAACCGTTGGCAGAGACAATGTGTTCTATCGGCTTGGTCAATCCGGAAAACCATCTACTAGCCAGTATTTCTGGAAAATTTAATTAAAGCGTAGCACCATGAAAAAATTATATTTTGATCACGTGCCGAAATGTGCGGGAATGGCAGTGCGCGCTTTTCTCTCTGAACTGTACGGACCGGACCAAATATGCCCAGAGGGCGGAGTTATGCCCTATGCCGAAACATTGAACCGCTATAGCAATTTTGAAGTCGTTGCCTGTCATGTTTGGTATAAACCCAACGGCGAGCTGAGCAATGATAGATTCAATGCGACTATGCTGCGCGATCCAGTAAAACGGACGCTTTCGCAAATTCTCTTTGCCAAGCACGACGTTGCTGTTCAAAGCCACGAATTTCTCAGCGAGTGCCAAGCTAAAAAGCCGGAGGAAATCATTTCTGATCCGTCGCCCGCCACGCTTGTCTTCATCAGCAATTTCATGACCAAACACTTTTCGCAGCTTAAGTGGGATGGGTCGGCAATACTCTCAGATGACCAAAGGCTTTCCCTTGCGAAGTCGGCGCTTGAATCCTTCGACTTGGTCGGTATGCAGGAAGAAATTGACGACTTTGCTGTTGTGTTGGGGGCACGTATAGGACGAGTAGCAGCGAAAGGTGTTCCACACGTAAATGTTACATATGCCACGCAGGGACTAGAAGTCTCCTCAGAGGCCCGAAGGAGGCTGCTGCAATTTAATCAACTCGATGTTGAGCTTTGGCAGCATGCCCGAAGATTATTTTCATTTCAGAGGCGCCATTGCATTATCGATCTTGGTCAGAGCACGCCACAGACACCTACCGTGGTCGAAAGAAAAGAACTCCCTCCAAGTCGCCACGATTCAATTTCCCGTGAGCACAGGCGAACCATGGATTTTGGGTCTCGTGAAGCCGAAATTCTAGAGGTTTCTGTAAGAAGCGATGTTGGGCCATCAACTGGTTTTACGCTGGCCGGTGATACAATTTATATCGAGGTCCTGTTCCGAGCAAACACTCCTTTGGACGACGTGACCGTTGGTATAAGCTTAAGCGACTCCCGAGGACAATTGGTATTTGGCACGAACACCTATTTACTCGGAAAGCGTTTCGGTGTTGTTCCCGGAAAAAATTATAAAGCAATCTTCCCCATACACAATTGCATCGGTATCGGTCATTACGACGTTGGTGCATCCATTCACCGTGGCCTAAGCCATCTGGAAACTTGTTATCACTGGAAGGATCGGGCCGGTTCGTTTGAGGTCGTGGGGAATATCGGAGAGCACTTTGAGGGGATGGTTAAACTCGCCAGCAGATTTAACCTCGTTCAATTGACGGACGGACCAGAGGAACTTCCGATTGCGCTATCAGTTAGCGATAAACACCCTCAACACGTAGGCTATTTTAACTCACCAATAGATGCATGCGTGGAATATGTGATCGACGCAACCACAAATGAACTTTCCCTCGTAACGGGAGAAATAATCGTAATTCCTGTCCAAGTTGAGAATAGAAGCAAATGTCTGTTACCTGCGACCGGATCCCAAGCGGTCGCCATCTCCTATCACTGGTTAACGGCGGATGAACAAATGTACGATTTTGAAGGCAGAAGGACACCTTTAAGTCACGATTTAACGCCGTTCGGTACCATGAATCAGTTTGTCTCTGTTGTTGCGCCTGAACAACCAGGCGAGTTCAAGATTCAATTTCTACTTGTCCAAGAAGACGTCCGTTGGTTTGATGAATACAAGTACTCCCCAATAATTGAGGTAACTGTATTGCGTAGATCATCCTCAATAGGCAACGTGTGAAAATACCACCGATTCTAAAATTCATAGAGACTTTTCACCGAGGATTGGTGCATGACTAAGCCGAAATTTTTGAGATACCTTTCAAACTGCAATGTCGACAAGCAGCAAGCACTTGATGCCGCGCGGAAGTATGTTTCGCTGGGGAATCAAGAAGAGACGTCATATCTATATCGAAAACCATTTTCAGAATCTAGCCATGCAGCGTTTTATTCGGAAATGTATCAAGTTCTTAACTTGATTCAAGTAATGGAGCTTAAGTCTGGAGCTGCCGTGTTAGAGGTAGGGAGCGGGCCGGGATGGGTAACGGAGATACTTGCTCTCCTTGGGTACGCTGTCCACGCTCTTGATCCATCGCAGGATATGCATGATATATCGAAACAGCGCTTTCTTGGTCTAGCGGCACATTACAAACTTCAGAGTCCACCTAAAATTCTATATCATTCTTGCGCCCTGGAGGATGGATTAGATCTTCCAGATTTCACATTCGACGGGACACTGTTTCATGCCTCATTGCATCATATCGTTAATGAACTGGTGGGATTGAAGGAATGTTTTCGGTTGTTAAAACCGGGTGGGGTTCTCGCGATATCCGAATGGGCATGGAAGCCTGGTGACATCAATCTGGAGACTCAGCTCGATGCCGCAATGGCTCGTTTTGGAACGCTCGAGAATCCTTTCACTCAAGAGTATATTGAGTGGATTCTGAAAGCTGTAGGGTTTGTCCATATCGTGCGTTATCACGGGATTAATGGGTTTTTTCCTGATATCAGCGGTGATCGCAAGCTTAGAGATATCGCTCAGAGCCCGGCTTCATCGACTAATAACCTGACATGCATTAGGCCTTTCAGTATCCAGTCAACGGCGGACAAGAATGTTTTGTTGGATACTAAAGCGGAATTAAAAGTATTATCTAGTTTCATCTCAGCAGATCGTTCCTCAATTACGATCAATTTGTTAGCTAAAAACATAGGTAAAACCATGTGGGTCAGCCGTGGGTTCGGAAAGGTTCGTCTTTCGTTTTTTTCCGGCGAACTAGGTTCCAACTCATTTAAAGAGGCCGGGAGGTTCGATTTGCCAAGCAATGTATCGCCTGGGGAGGAAACTAAATTGACAGCCAATTTCTGTTTTGAAGCTGGAAAAGCTAGAGGTGAATGGTTTGTTGGTTTGCTTGCCGAGGGAAATTTTTGGTTCGATTGTGGCTCAGCGAAACCCATAGACTACGTGAAGCTTTACAGGACGTAATCGAATCTAAAATGCGTAGTGGCCTGCGCTCTAGCAGCGATTTCGTCGGTTTGGTCAGATAATTCTTAGTACAATTAATTATTGCATTAGAAAACCATTACTTATTGACAACTCCTGCCAAAAAAGTACATAACCTTTCGATCTACTATTTAAACGCGGTGACCCGGCGTATGGCACCTCTCGCTGCACCAATACCGTAAATTTCTGGCGAATCTGTAAGCTTAGAATGGACACGCATCCAAACCCGCATGCTGCTGAAGGAGGACTAGAGTATTGAATTTCGGACGACGGGCCCGGAAGTGGATGGGATTCATACATGGGAGCATTGTGCAGACCAAATTCTGCGTCTGTATCTCAAACTCTACGCGAGGGTACGAGCCTGATGCCGGGAAATCATTCATTATTTCGGCGTGTCGATCGCAATAGTAGGCTTTTGGATGGTTCACTTAATCTATCGCCATAGCACGTGCGTAAGGACCTTGCGGTTCGTAATTAGGCACGCACGCATCTTTATTGCTTTTATCGGGATCACGTGTGCGGGCTGGGACTGCCTTTGGGCGCCAGCGTATGCAGCCGAGGCGCGAAAAACGCATCTTACGTTCACCGCGCCCGTACGAGTCGTCGGCAAGCGCTTTATGCAAGGCGACAGTGAAATTATTATAAATGGTCTCAATTACTTCCCCGCGTATTTCCCCTCGATCATGCCGAGCTCTTGGCTCGACGCTAGGCATTATCGCCCCGAGATTGTCGAAGACGAACTAACGACGATTCAGAATCTCGGTGTGAATCTAGTGTCGATCCAGGGGCTTACGGCGAGAGTGATACCTAGCACACAGGATTGTACAAATCTGCACGACTTTCTTGATCGCGCTCAATCGCATGGCATGCTTGTTAACTTGTATATAGGCACCGGTTCACTAATGCCAATTGCTGATCCTAGTCGCCTTGCAATTGTTCCCAAAGTTTGTGCGCTTTCGGGGCACCCGGACCTTTTCGCCTATGACATAGCCTTGGAACCGCACTTCGGTCGCGAGTCCGTAAGGCGTGCGCTACAGCCGCAGTGGCTTAAGTGGCTGGAAGCAGCTTATGGTTCTCTGGCAATCGCCGATGCTGCCTTCAGGGGCAACCATGCTTTGCCGACTGACAAGGAACTTTGTGGTGAGGCGCCGAACATCAAGGTAGCAGCTTTTCGACGCTTTCTGGATGATATGCTTAGTGCAAGCTACCGTGATGCGCGCGCAGCAATTCTTGCCGTCGATTCTACGCATCTCATCGGGGCACGAAGTGGTTATGGGGGAAATGGTTCCGCGTGGATATGCCCAGAGGCGCCTGTTGACTTGCGTGCCGGCGCTAAACACCTTGATTTTGTATCGCCCGAAGCATATTCGTTACCGCAAACAGACCGGATAGGGCTACTGAACCGCGGTGGTTTTACCGCTTCGTACGCCGACATCGGCAAGCCGATTTTCTGGGCGGAGTATGGTATCAATGTTGACGGTTCCTGTGCTAACTGTACGGAAACTGTCCAAGCAAACTTCTTCTCAAACATGTTCGAACTGATACGAAAGACGGCATCCAATGGTGGCGCCGCGTGGTGGTTCGTCGGTGTTCGTCCGCAGTCCCCTGCTGATGGTGAGAAATCGGATTACGGGATCATCTATGACTACATGAAGTTCGCAACTTCAAGAGATGCGTTTGGAGATCCACTCAGAGACGGGTTGCTCGCGGTATGCGTAGCTAACCCAACCGATTACGGATTACACAACGCGCACGACACCAATTTCGGCATGACTTCCGCGTGTCCGGCTGGATGGAAGCCGGATGGAAGCTTTCGTGACGAAGCGGAGTCGCAGGCAACTGTCAAGCGCGCAACGCACGACAGGCGTTCCGGCGATTCGCGTTGGCTGACCCTCTGCGGCGCGAATGATAGTGCTTTATTGGCAGTAACCTACGATGACAAAAAAAAGGAGGGATTCGAATGTCCCGGTGGGTATAGCTCCGCTGGTTCGTTCAAGCCGGCACCCGTAAATGCAGAGACTGCTGCAATTGACGCGGTCGGACGATCGATTAGATCAGGATGGCTTACGCTTTGCACGCGCAAGAACTCGACGTTGCTAAAGCGTGTACATAACGAGATGTCCGGTCGCAACATGAGTTGCCCCTTGGGTTTAACGAACATAGGCAGCTTCAAGCCCCAGTCGTTGCCAATTTTCCGACCGGCCGCCCGGTTGCTGAACGGCGCACTATTAGGTGTGAGCGCAGCGCATCGTATTTACGCGACTTTTATCACCGTTGATCGCGATGCCGCAGCCGGTGATTGGAAAATGTACGAGACCGGGACCAAAGCATATGCTATCTCCGCAAGTGGTGGGCAGCATGTTGGAGTACGTACGTCTTGCACCGGCTCGACTTCTGATGAAATGATGTGCGTCGGAAATACTCCGTATAACGGTTCGTGTCCAGCGAAGTGCCTTAATGCGGAGTGGAGTTCGGTACAAGTATTGGACGCCGGTGGAACGTGGCAGACCGTAGCCGACCGAGGCAACGTCACTGTCTCCGCACGCTCGCCCATTCACGCCAGACTAGTTGTCGGCAATACGGGTGAAGCCAAGTGGTTGACAGTCGCCTCAGCAGGCGGTGGAAAAGGTTCTGTTCGCTTTGGGTGCAACGAAAACGTAGGCGATATGGGATGCAGACACAACATAGCTGCTGATAGTGAAATGTTCGAAGACGTCTCAAGTGGTGATTTCGTGATTTCCAATGGCGTGACTAAGAAGACACGTGTAGTTTTTCAGATGGTGTCGGAAAACATTGCTTGGTTCGGCGAACGCGTGGCTGTGGCTCTGCTGCCACGTTAGGTTATTACAGGTTCGACAAGCCAGGCAGCGCGGCGACGCAGGATACTAGACACCGGATCATTACCGAGCGCATGTGCGTCTATCTGATTTGGTAGTGGCACGTTGATCAGCTTATTCCCAGACTGTCGAGCATTTGATTGGCGCTTTCCTTCCACGTCAGCCTACCAATGCCTGCGGAGGAGACGGCCCGCTTCTCTTTGATAAGATCGAGCCATGCCGCAATGTCGCTTGCGAGAGCAGTCGGCGTAGTACTTGAAAAGTATTGGGCGTGCTCGCCCGCAATCTCCCGAAACACCGGGATGTCTCGGGCAAGAATAGGTTTGCCATATTGAGCGGCTTCAATAATAGGTAAGCCAAAACCTTCGCCTTGGGACGCTATTAGCAAACCGTCGACAGCTTCGTAAAGCGCACTTAATATTTCGTCGGTAGCATCCTCTAGCCAGAGCAGTCGTTTCCCTTTCTCGGCGTGATTACGAATCTTTGTGGTCAGCCCATCTACTTTCCAACCGGCTCTGCCGACTATGACAAGATTTACGTCCTTGCCGTCCTGCCAGAGTTTTTCAAACGCCGACAGTGTTTGCGCATAGCCTTTGCGCGGCTCGACGGTTCCCACCATTAATATGGTTGGAGGTTTTGCTAAGCGCGTAAGCAAAGCGTTAATTGCCGTTTCGTTATTCGATTTTGAAGTTGCAACGGATATGTCACTACTTGGATGGAACCATGTTACTGATATGGATTGGCTTATCGACTTCCCGTATGTGTCCGCCAGCCACTGCTTAAGTTCTTCCGACACTGACCGCGAGATGCATAGGGTGCTATCGGCGAAAATTGCAATTGTCCGTATCCAGTTCCGGTACGATTTGACCAGACCCATGACGAACCATTGCGGATGCAGCACGGGTAGTAAGTCGTAAACCAGAAAAAAAAACTTTACTCCGGACGCCTTCCATCGGGCGAGTTCGACATGGTGGCGTGGCAGAGTGTGGGCAGCCAAGTCCATTCCTAGAAAAACATCGCCCGCCTGAACCCGAACTGGTAAGGACGACCCGATGCTTTTACCCATAAGTTTGGAACAATACTGGTCGGCATAACGGAACCCGCCCAAGCGAGTCGCGTATACGGGGCGTACCTCGTACCCCGGCGGGGGATTGGAGATTAGTTCTCGCAGCAGTTCTCTGACGACCCGCTGTATCCCAGTCCCGGCGTCGGATTGCGAGATGACGGATACGTCGGCGAGTAGTTGTCTTGGTCTGCCCGGTTCCGACCCAACGGCTGGAGTCAGCTTCGACAAAACAACTCGTGCCATCCTGACGGTAAGAAGGCGCGAGAACCGCAGACTCACCGGCAGGAGCAATTGTCTCGCAGCTAGCGTTGTCTGGTGGAACCAATTGGACATGCCTCGCGGTCCTAATGGAGACTGGTCTGGTAAAACGCATAGGCGTCGTCAACATGCTCGAACGAATGCAGCTTGCCGTCGTGCAGCACCGATGCACATTCGCAGTGGGCTTTGATCGTATTGACATCATGGGAGACGAGTATCAGCGCCCGGTCCTTGCGCTTTTCGAACAGCTCGATACGGCACTTCTCGTGAAACCGACTATCTCCCACCACGATAACCTCGTCAATGAGGAAACAGTCAAATTCAATCGCCATGGATAGCGCAAATGCCAGGCGCGCCCGCATCCCCCCCGAGTAGTGGCGGACCGGCTCTCGCAAATAGCTGCCGAGCTCGGAAAACTCCTCCACGAACCGTACGACATTGGCATAGCTCACGCCGTAAATGCGGCAGATGAAACGCACGTTATCCAGCCCCGTAAGGTATGCCTGAAAGGCGCCGCCAAATGCCAACGGCCACGATACACTGATGGTGCGGCGGACGCGACCCGAAGTGGGAAGTTCCGCTCCGCTAATGAGGCGAATCAACGTGGATTTGCCTGAGCCGTTGCGGCCCATAATGCCGACCTTGACGCCTTTCCCGACTTGGAGGTCTACACCATCCAACACTGTATGCGACCCTTGCCGCGTATGGTAAATCTTTGTAACGTTTTCAAGCCGGATCATTCTACCTCCACACGTAGTCCGGCATCCTTTACTAATGCCAGACCTATGAGCGTCATAACCAGACATGCCACGAACAAATAACCTACATCAAAATGCGTTCGCACCGCGGAGCCAAAGTAGCCCCCGCGCAACATTTCCACGCCATGAACCATCGGTAGTATAAGGACAAATTTCTGAAAATTGCTTGGTAGCCAATCCACCATGAAAAGAGCACCCGAAAGCGGAAAAAGAATATATGAGATGGGGTGCCACAAGCGTTCCGCTACCTCGGTGTAAGCGGTCAGCGCGCCTACAACCAGCGCAAGCGCGGCGGCAAACCATCCAAGGAACAACCAGCCATAAAGCATGCCGACCACGTCGGCCGGCGGCTCCATCCAGCCGAACGCCGTGAAGAAAGTAGCCAATACGACAAAAGAAATGGTTGCGCCAGCAATTTCGAGCAAGATCCGCGAGATAAAAAGATCGAGTACGCGAACGTTGCGGTGATAAAGCAGCCCCAGATTCGGAGGAATGGCCATGACGCAGCGATTTGCACAATTGCGCCACAGGAGCACTGAGGAGTAGCCGGTGACGGCGAACGCAACGATGGGCAGGTCGCGTCCGTGAGCCAGACCCGTGGTCGTCCATAACGCAGTCACGAACAGCGTGAACAACATGGGCTCGACAAACAGCCATAGAAAGCCAAGATTATCCCGCCCGTAGCGTGTGATAATTTCACGCATCAACAGCGCGCCTATGACGCGAAACTGGATTTGCAGAGACCGGGCAAATGATGTCTCGTCATACATATTACCTAGATACCTTAATCAAGATGCTCGCGTACGCTCGCGAGCAGCAAACCGAGAATACCCCAGGCTATTAGGCCCAGCACAAATACCACCAAAACAGAGCGGACGCGGCGCGGTTCCTCGGGATAGTCGGGCAAGCTAGGCTGGACCACGCGCTCGAGATACAATTGCTGGCGCTGTGCTTCATTGCGTGCTGCCTCGAGCGATGCCAAAGCTGCGGCAAGCTGCTTATCGGCGAACTCGCGATCCAATTCCAGACGTTCGTAAGCGACGGCCTTATTGCTCAGCGATCCGTTTGTGCCCGCTATCTTGGCCAATTCGCTGTCCATTTCCTTTTGAAGCGTGTCTAGGCGATTAACCAGCACAGGAATTTGAGGGTTATCCGGAGTAAAGCGACGCAACTGCGCTAATTGGGTCTTTGTCAGGATGAGCTCGTCTTGCAATTTGGAAATCAGCTGCAACTGGATTACGGATTGCTGCTCGGGGTTAAGAATCGCATTTTGATCACGATATACAGCCAATGCTACCGCCGCCTCCTTAGCCTGCCGCTCGGCTTCTTTCGCCTCGGCTGCAGCGTAGCGGATAACGTCTTGCCGGCTTCGCTCGCTAAGCTGATTGACTAGACGCTCGCTCATGCCCAGCAGAAGCTCGTTTATTTTATATGCGTCCTCGGCCGTGAATGCGCTTACTCTAAGTGTAGAAATGGAGGATGCCGAGTCATAGTCCACTGATACTCGATTCAGGTAATAGCGGTGCAGCGCCTCAAAGCTGTCATCCCAATCCAGGGTAGGAAAGCGATGCAAGAAATCGATACTGCCGCTGCTGAATTTTTTGGCGAGTCCCAGGTGGTCATTAAGCTCTTTAAGGGCATCGCGCGACAGGATGAAGTCATTTACCGAATAGACGTCATCTTGCGTATGGGAAAAGCTTGAGCCCTGTAGAAATGTACTCAGCAATCCGGTTTGCATTTGCCGCTGGGGGCTGCGCACCACGAACCGCGATTCAGAAATATAGATGTCGGAAGCAATCAGACCATAATAGATTGCCGCCAGTACAGTCGGCAGGACAACAGTTGCGACAAAAAGGCCATTGTTGCGAGTGACCCTGCCCAGCAGTCGCTGGACAAATGTTGAAGAATGAATTGGTCTTTCTCCGGCAGGTATTGCGCTCAAGGGAATTCCCGTACGATGATCGCGGGGAGTGGCGGCCGTATTCGTTCATGACATTGAACGTTTTTCCGGTCCTTTAACCTGCGCTCCGCGATTATTAAAGCAATAATCTCAAGGCCATAATTCTGAACGAGAGCGTATTAATACGCAACAAAGCCCCGTTCCTTATGTTTGGTGTGTCGCGACTGGATTGCTATATTGAGCATACTATAGTCGTTTTTTTTGAAGCTTCATGGCGGACACGATGAGCGCTCGCTGGTCATCCTGGCTGCTCGCGCCGTTTTATGCTGCGGCGGTTGCAACCGCGTCAAAGTCATTTGACGGCAATCCGATCATTGGGAGCCCTGCCCTTAATCGAGCGGGTCTTCACGTCGGACGGATGCGTTTAGCCGATGCCCTGGCCGCATGGCGCAGAAAAAGGCTGGCGCACCTAGTAAGCAAGCAGGACGTAGCGGATTTTCACCGCGACGGCTTTATCGTCAAGCGTAATTACTTGCCGCTGACGGTCTTCGAGGCATTGAAATCCGAAGTGCTCGCGTTAACGGCACCGGCGCGTGACATGATTCAAGGTAACACGGTGACCCGCCGAATTGCACTGGATGCAAGCACTCTCGCGCGCATTCCAACGGTGCGCTCGCTCCTCCAAAACCCAGAATGGCTGGGATTGGTGCGCTACGCAGGTTCATCGCTACTCGAGCCGCTCAATTATATTCAAATCATCTTCTCGCATGTTCGCGAGACCGCGGCGGACCCTCAAACTGTTCTTCATTCGGACACTTTTCATTCTACTGTCAAAGCGTGGTTTTTTCTTACTGATGTGGGAGAGGATGACGGCCCATTTACTTACGTTCCTGGCTCCCATCGGCTTACCGATGCGCGTCTTGAATGGGAAAAGCGCATGAGCATTTCGGCGAGTGAATCTTTGGATAGATATACGCGGGAAGGGTCGTTCAGAATCCATCAAAGAGAACTGGCAGGGCTCCGGCTGCCAGAACCCAAAATTTTCGCAGTTCCGGCAAATACCCTCATCGTAGCCGACACGATGGGTTTTCACGCACGCGGGACCAGCTCGCATCCGTCAGTCCGAATTGAAATCTGGGCCTATGGGCGCAGAAACCCTTTCGTCCCCTGGACTGGACTTGATCCCGTAGCCATGCCTTTTGTGAAGGGCCGCGCTGTGCCGTTGTACTGGTCGCTGATGGACCTCGGTGAGCAGCTTGGGTTCATAAAGAACCCTTGGCGCCCTGCCGGAAAAGTCAAGCCCGACACGCCGGTTGATCTAAACCTGTTCAGCTAAATTACGCACGACAGAAAGCTTGATCATGCAACCGGATGGAACGACCGTCTGCGTCGCTGAAAAGCGACGTTATCCGGTTACTTTTTTTGCCTGCGATTGGATTACAATGGGCATCGTGCTTACCGATCCCTAAAGGGATGA
>Ga0335081_10004262_pt1 | contig 22572 bp, 19 predicted proteins | sample Lox_Sample_35_FD_206713 | JGI IMG/M metagenome (GOLD analysis project Ga0335081, IMG submission 206713) | Soil microbial communities from Loxahatchee National Wildlife Refuge, Florida, United States - Lox_Sample_3.5 | ecosystem: Environmental > Terrestrial > Soil > Wetlands | place: USA... | reverse complement strand
ACGCCGACGCGCTGAACGGGCTGGGCCATGCCGATGAGAATGCCGGCCGTATCGGGGATGCAGAAGCCGCCTACCGGAAGGCGGCGGCCCTCCGTCCCGACTATTGGGACGGCTACAACACACTGGGTGGGTTCTACAACCGGCAGAGGCGTTTCGATGAGGCCATCGCCCAGTTCAAACACACGGTCGAGCTTACTCCTGATAATGCTCAGGCCTATTTCAACCTCGGCGGGGTCTACATCAACACCGGCGATCCGGCCAAGTTCCCGCTCGCCGAAGCCGCTCTGAAGAGATCCATCGAGCTCGGACCCAGCTATCCCGCGTACGCGAATCTGGGTTATTTGTACTACCGGCAACAACGATATGCCGAGTCCGCCGCCCTGACCGAGAAGGCGGTGCAACTGAACGCGAATGATTGGTTCGCGTGGGAAAACCTGGCTCGCGCCTACGACTGGCTCAAAGAGAAGGAGAAGTCAACTGCCGCTCGGGACAAAGAGTTGGAGTTGCTGGAGCGCGACTCTGCCATCAAGGCACGCGACCCCCAGGTCCAGTCTGCTTTAGGCATCATCTACGCTTATAGAAAGCTGCCCCAAAAAGCGGTGCCCCGGATTCAGGCGGCGTTGGCCCTGGCTCCGGACGACCCCGAGGTCTTATCCAACATTGCCGAAGCCTACGAGTACCTCGGCGACCGACGTGAATGTATCCGTTTTTATCAAAGGGCCATGCAGAAGGGATACTCCCTGGCGAAGCTGCGCCTCAATCCCAATCTGCAAGCTCTAGTGTCCGATCCTAGTTTCACGGCGCAACTAACCCGTCACTGAAAGGAGACACCTCAATGGCAGCCAGACCACTACCCAAAACCGGTCAGCCCCCCACGATCACTATCAATGACGACGGCAGCTGGGGCCCTAAAGGTGGAGTGACCATTGACCCCAAGGCGACTGTCCAGTTCGACCTCCCCAAGTTCAAGTCCGAACATAACCAATGCGTGATCGCGTTCACCATTAGCTGGAAGAAGAACGCGGGGGGCGACCCAGGGGGAACAATCATCGTCGGCTCCTGACCCGGGCAGCGAACCGGATCGCGTAGATCGAATCACTCACACGGTGAGTGCCACGGCGCTGGAGGCGGTCGCGGCACAATTGCGGGAGTGGTGTGCCCGGCCACTGGCGCAATCGGGCGGGCGAACTGATTCGTTCGCAGGCTCCCACAAACTCGCGCCCCTCGCCGCTAGCCGCACTATAATGTTCCGTTTTTCTCCGGGCATCCGAAATCATCGAGAGGTCCTCTTATGACCACCACACAAACCGACGCCATCGCCCTCGGGCGCACAGAAGGTTTGAAATCGTTTCTCGCCGCCCGCGACTTCCTCTTCCGCTATCGTGAAGATTACGACACCGCCTATCGCGACTTTCGCTGGCCGCAGCTCACCAAGTTCAACTGGGCGCTGGATTACTTCGACACCTACGCCCAGGGGAACGACCACGCCGCACTGTGGATCCTGGACGACAACGGACAAGAACTCAAACTGAGCTTCCAGGAGATGTCGCGGCGCTCCAACCAGGTGGCCAACTTCCTGCGCCAGCAAAGCGTACGCCGCGGCGACCGCATCGTGGTCATGCTGCCCAACATGGTTGCCATCTGGGAGGTCATGCTGGCGGCCATGAAGCTGGGCGCCATTGTCATTCCGGCCGCTACGCTTCTCACCGTAGAAGATCTGCGCGATCGCCTCGAGCGCGGCAACGCCCGCCATGTCATCGCCACCGCGGCCGCCACTGAGCGCTTCGCCAATCTGCCCGGCGATTACACCCGCATCATCGTGGACGGCGAGGCCAAGGGATGGGTCCCGTATCAGCAGGCCTATGAACAGTCTCCTGATTTCACTCCCGACGGCCCCACCAACGCCAGCGATCCCTTCCTTCTTTATTTCACCTCCGGCACGACGGCGATGCCCAAGCTGGTGCTGCACACCCAGCAGAGCTATCCCGTGGGACACCTTGCGACCATGTACTGGGGCGGGCTGCGTCCCGAGGACATCCACCTGAACATCAGCTCTCCCGGCTGGGCCAAGCACGCCTGGAGCAGCTTCTTCGCGCCCTGGAATGCGGGCGCTACCATCTTCGTGCATGCCTACAACCGCTTCGATGCCAAGGCGACACTCTCGGCCGTGGCGCGTTGCGGCGTCACCAGCCTGTGCGCGCCGCCCACGGTGTGGCGCCTGTTCGTGCTGGAAGATCTGAAGTCATTCCCGGTGAAGCTCAAGAGCCTGATCGGCGCCGGCGAGCCGCTCAATCCTGAGATCATCGACAAGGTTCAGAAAGCCTGGGGCATCACCATCCGCGACGGCTTCGGCCAGACCGAGAACGTCCTCACCCTTGCCAACTTCCCGGGACAGAAAGTCAAGCCCGGCGCCGTCGGCAAACCATCGCCCGGACATCACGTCGTTCTGCTCGACGCCGAGGGCAACGAGGCCGACGACGGGGAAATCGCCGTCAAGTGCGACCCGCGTCCGCCCAGCCTCATGGCCAGCTACATGGGCGACGAAGAGCGCACCGCCCAGGCCTTTGCCGGCGGCTACTACCGCACCGGCGATGTCGCCCATCGTGACGAGGACGGCTACTTCACCTACATCGGCCGCGCCGACGACGTCTTCAAGAGCTCCGATTACCGGTTAAGCCCCTTCGAACTGGAGAGCGCGCTGATCGAGCACCAGGCCATCGCCGAAGCGGCGGTCGTGCCTAGTCCGGATCCCATACGCTGGACGGTGCCCAAGGCGTTCATCATCTGTAAGCCCGGCGTCCAGCCCTCTGAGGATTTGGCGCGCGATATCTTCAAGTTCGTCCGCGGGCGCCTCGGACCCTATAAGCGCATCCGCCGGCTCGAATTTTCCGACCTGCCCAAGACCATCTCCGGCAAGATCCGCCGGGTGCAACTGCGCGGCGTTGAGCAGGAGGCGCGCCAGCAGCCCGGCCGCCGTCCCAGCGAATATTGGGAGGAGGACTTCCCGGAACTCAAGGACTCGAAGTAGCCGGGATATTTCACGAAGAACGAAGTTTTCATTTGGCTCTGTCGGCGATTGCCATTACATTCTGCCCTATGCCTGCCGCGCCACCGGTTGTACTGACTATCGCCGGCTTCGATCCCTCCTGCGGAGCCGGGGTAACCGCCGACATCAAAACCATAGCTGCCCACGGCTGCTACGGCACCGCCTGCATCACCGCTCTAACGGTGCAGAGCACCGCCGGCGTGCAGCGCGTAGAGCCGGTTTCAGCAGACCTGGTGCGGGAGACGCTGCGCGAATTGGCCGCCGATATGCCGCCCGCCGCCCTCCGCATCGGCATGCTGGGTTCGCTCGAGGTGGTGGACGCGGTGGCCGAGTTTCTCGCAGGCACCCGGCCTCCCAACGTGGTGCTTGATCCTGTCCTCAAAGCGTCTTCCGGTGCCCCGTTGCTTGACGACAAGGGTGTGGAGCGCTTGCTCACGCGGCTGGTCCCGCTGGCTTCGGTGATTACACCTAACACCGACGAAGCGGCCGCGCTCACCGGACTGGCGGTGGGAAATCTCGAACAGATGAAAGCGGCCGCGCGGAAATTGCACGCCCTGGGGGCGCAGAATGTGGTGGTAACCGGCGGGCACCTGGAGCGCGCCATCGACGTGCTGAGCGTGGCCCTGCCGGAGGGGAACTTCGAACAATTGGAGTTCGCCACCGACCGCTTGCGCTCGACCTCCACCCACGGCACCGGCTGCGCCTTTGCCGCCGCGCTGGCCGCCAATCTCGCCCAGGGACGCCAGCTGCAGTATGCCATCGTGCTCGCCAAGGCGTACGTGACCAAGGCCATCAGCCGCGCCTTTCCCTTGGGCAGAGGTTTCGGCCCGCTCCACCACCTCTATCGCATGGATGAGCCGCCGCGGCCCACGCCGGATGTTACCGTCCCCATGCACCCCAACAGCCACGCTTCGGCAGAAGACTGATGCGCGCGAAGGCCGAGAACTAACTGGAATCTGGGAGGTCCGGAACGCTTACCCGCGCCCGCCCGCCGCGCGTTGGCGTAAATAAGCTTCCGGGGGCGTGTAGTGGCGGTTTTCACGGAAGAAGGCGGTACCCACGATGGCCAGGGCGTGAGTCTGAAATTGCTCGATGGTGATGGGAGCGCCGAAGCCGCGGCCGTCGTACTGCGTCACCAAGACTAGATCCAGCCCTGCCAGAGCGAGATTCAGCGAGCCTTCAAGCTCGAAGATCGTCTCCTGCCCGATCATGGAACCGAAATCGCAGAGCACGCGGCCGAGGTGCCCGTGGCTGCGCCCCAGCGCATCCTTGGCGGCCGCCACAACCGTGTCGACGCTGGTCCGCAGGTCAGGCGTGATTTCAACCCTGGTGATGTCGCGCTCCGCCAGGCGCACGCCCAGCATCTGCAGGCCGCTGGATAGAGCTTCACAGGCATCCGCGGTGCACGCCATGACCACGCCTTCGCCCCGGGCCGCGCCTTCCAGCAGAAATCCCAGCAGCCGCTGTTGCTCAGGTTTGGTGTAATAGAAGTGAATGACGCAGCTTCGCGGGGCGACGCTATAGCCGTCAATTTCGACGTAATGGCCTTGCTGGATCACAGGCACGGGCGCGCACTTTCTGCCCGGCGTTGCAGCAGCAAAGATTCCAAACTTCCTGCAATTCTCCGATGACTTCCGCTCAATCACTTAGCAGGCGCTTGCAATTGCTTGCGGGAACCACGATACCGGCTCTAGGCACGCACGTACCTATGTTGAGGCATGGGATGCTTCCGCGCCGTGCAAGCGCGCCGGCACGTGCCGGCTCCGGTCGCCTCGCATGAAAATTACAATCGGCCACCCACGACATGGGCCGCCGGGTATCGAATCGAAAAAGAGGATGAGCCCCCAAAAACGGCCCACGTCTCCTCCCCTTCCAAGGTGTCATCAATTGTCATCCTGAGGAAGCGCGAGGGAGGCCGTCGCGCGGCGGGCGACTGAGCGCGACGAGGGACCCCGGTTTGTGCGGTCAGAACCAGGATCCCTCGCGGCTAAAGACCGCTCGGGATGACAGACATTGGGGACTCTGGGGCTAGCCCCTCGAATGGCCGCTTCGCCAAGGATGGGGTCTTTCGGTGCGACACAACAGCGCCGTAGACGCGGCCGAGATCAGCCCGCCACTTCAGTGGCGGGTTGGCTGAACCCAATTTTCAGCCAGCGCGAGGGAGATTGCGACTGAGCGCGAGCCGAGGTCAGGTAGGTATCGAACCTATTTTGTGCCCGTTCCAGGAGGCTGGCGCGCCGCTCAAGGATTACGTTGCGTCTGTCGAACAGCGACCGCAGTTCCGACTCGTTAGCGAGCTGCGCATCGAAACGACCGCTGAATTCGTCGGTGCGAATCCAGACCCCCTTCCTGCCGTTCAGGAAATGTGGCGTGACCTCGCTCTCAGGCACAGAGATGACGTAGCACACCTTTCCGTTGTGGTCGATCGGGTTGACAGCCCAGAGCCGAGTCGGCGCTGCACCCTCATCGGCGCGAAGCCCACGATGCGCACCCCCCCAAAAAACACTTGACACGCGATCCTATATTAGTTATTATCATAACTAAATATATATCAATAAGATAATCACCTTTGAGCGGCCGCTAAGTCCTTTAGAAGACTGTTTTTACGTGTAAGTCCTTTAAATCAACTGTTCTCGACTGTTAACAGTGCGTAAGTCGATGATTCTATTAGCGGCGGGGGAGGGGGGTAGCAACAGGCAGCAGGGAGTAGCGAGTAGGGAGTAGGCGGCGGAGGCCAACTCGCGGCAAGCCGCGGGCGCGGTCCTGGCTCACGTGGGCGGGTGACCCCAATCACAGCCTGAGCCCGGCTGGGGAGCCATACTCACAACAAGCGTGCGACATGTCTCTTGTCCCACGGAGGAGGCTGCTCGTATGGCTCTCCAAGTTTCCACCCGTCTTGCCCTCAAGAAGATCCTGTTCGCCACCGACTTCAGCCCGGTCTCCCAGGCCGCACTGCCGTTCGCGGTGGCGGTGGCACGCCGCTTCGAATCCAGCATTCAGGCGGTGCATGTGCTTGCTCCCGGCGAACTGCAGCCCCTGCCCGACGGCGCCCCGATCCTGATGGAAGGCGCATTCGCGCGGGCCGAAGAGGCCATGGGCTACCTGGTGCGCTCGGACGCTTTCCAGGGCGTCCCGCACGATGGCCGAGTCTGCCGCGGGGTCGAGATCTGGACGCAGATCGAGGCGTTGATCGAATCCGAGAGGATCGACCTGGTAGTGCTCGGGACTCATGGCCGCGAAGGCTTGAAGCAGATCGTGCTCGGCTCGGTGGCGGAAACCATTTTCCGCGCCGCCCCCTGTCCGGTGCTGGTGGTGGGCCCCAAGGTGCCTCAGAAGGCCACGCTGCCGGTCTTCCGCGACCTGCTGTTCGCCACCGACCTCAGTCCGGGCTCGCTCAAGGCGCTAGGGTTTGTGCAGGCGTTCGCGGAAGAAAATCAGGCGGACCTGATCGTGCTGCACGCCAGCCAGGAAATGGTCGGCGGCCGCAAAGAGCAGGCGCTGGCCGCGGAGTCCCTGGGCACGTGGATGCGGGAACTGATCCCGCCCCAGCCGGGTTTGCAATACCAGGTCGCGTTCGGGAGTCCGGCGGAGAGCATCCTCAAGGTGTCGGCCGACCGTCAGTGTGACTTGATTCTGCTGGGCGCGCACCACGCCTCCAACTTTGCCAGCCACCTGCCGGGAGCGGTGGCTCATCGTATCGTCTCCGAGGCGTCGTGCCCGGTGCTGACCGTGCACTGGAAAGAATCGGCCCCGGACTGGTATTGAGATTCCCTCCTCGGAGGGAACTCCCCGCAGAAGTGGCCACGAGACGGCCCCCCGGCAAACCAAATTCGGGTTGGCTGGGGACCCCGCATCGTGGCCTTTCTGTCTGCCGCATGGCTCCGATTACAGCTGTAACGAGGCCGGCGCGCGGCGGGAGTCCCGCGAACAGCAGGCCAAGTGGTTCCCTGCGGGGATCGGCAATCCATTTTTGTGAAACTATTTGCACTGCCTTAATTCACCGCGTGTGGGATCTTTTGCCTAACCTTTTCGCCGTCCGCGAGTTACAATGCCGCACTTTTCGGCCAGCAAGCTGCAGTTTCTGGAGTCCAGCAGCGTGGTTCAGCTGTATGGAGGAGCGAGTTGGAACAGACTGTGGTCGAGGCCGTGCAGCCGTCCCGTAACCGCGCCCATGGCCAGGTAATCCTGGTGGTGTTACTGGTTATCGCCCCGCTGCTGGCGCTGCTGGTGCGGGAACAGGCGCGGGTCATCGAGGCCCAACGCGTGCTGATTCGGCAGCTCGCCATCGACAGCGCGCAGCTCAACTCGATCCGCGTACGCGAACTGCAGAATCGCGCCAAACCCGCTGCTCCATCCCAGACTCCGCCCGCCGAGACCCAGCAGCAACCCAGTCCTGCTCCCAAACCCAAGAACCACAAGCGTCGCGAGAGCAGGCAAGATCCGCCTCCGCCGCAGGAGTATCCCGCCACGCGCCAAATACCGGCTCGCAACTCGGTCTAGGCCAAAGCGCGCTGCTGGAAGGTGAGCGACAACTCCTCAGCGCTTGTTCCAGGATCTCTGCTGCTTGGGCCAGTGCGCCGAGCTTTGCGCCCGTAAGCTGCTCGAGGCCTTTATACTTCGTTAGCATTGGTAACGTGTTGGGAGGATTCCATGACCAACCCCATCGTCCAACCCGGAGCTTTCGGACTCTCCGCGATTGGGCAGATCGCCATCACCGTGCGCGACCTCAAGCAGGCTACCATCTTCTATCGTGACATTTTGGGGATGAAGCTCCTGTTCGAGGCCCCTAGCCTGTCCTTCTTCGACTGCGGGAGCGTGCGCTTGATGCTGAGTACCGCCGAGAAGCCGGAGTTCGAACATCCTGCCTCAATCCTGTATTTCCGCGTGCCGGACATTCAGGCAGCCTACGAGGCACTCGTCGCCCGCGGCGTGCGCTTCGAAGACAAGCCGCACCTGGTGGCGCGCATGCCTGACCATGAGCTGTGGATGACCTTCCTGCGCGACATGGACAGCAATCTGTTCGCGCTCATGAGCGAGGTCCGCCGCTAGCCGGCGTCGCTCCATTGAGTCACTGCGAAAGGTGACTCCCATCACAGCCGGACGCAGCGGAACGTGAGAAAGTGCGTTATGGATTAGAAGTACGGACGCGCTTCGTGTGCGACCAATCTCAGAGACCGGATCTTTTCCAACGCCGTTAATGGCGTTTTTTTATTTGTTTTCCTAAGGTGGAGCTTTTCGAGGCATTCATGTGCGACTCTTTCAGAAATGGGCATTACGTGCTTTGTCCGCTCTGCGAAGGCAAGGGCAAAATGCATCGCTCGGAGCTGGTTGCCAAGCTGGCCAATCACGACGTGGAGGCCAAGTTGACGGCCTGTCGCCAGCAGCTCGTGAAGGCGGACGCGAGCCAGCCGATGGCGACCACGGAGACGAAGAACTTCCAAGAGGAAGTATTGGGGGGGCCGATGACGCGCATCCTGTGGCGTCGCAGCCCGAAGGAATAGGATTCGGTGAGCTTGTGCGGCTGCTGTCACACGCGTCAGTAACGCTCCAGATTTCGCAGGGCCGCAGCCCCCAGTGCGCCAACAGGCCCAGGAAGTCGCGGCGGATGGCGCACCGCGAGGCGCAGCGCCGGATGTGCGGGCGCCGCGCAAATGCCGCGCCCACCGTGAGATAGCACCGTGGTGGCGGGCCGGCCGGGCTGGATGGCCGCATGCTCACCTTCACCGGGCGGGTTTGGCTGGTTCCCGCCTGTAGCGGTACGGGAGGCGAATTCTCGCCATGACCGAGACCGAGCTCCAGCAGGCAGATTTCATCCTCGGGCAGTTCGACGATCAGCGCGCCAACCTTATAGCCATACTCCAGGACATCCAAGGAAAGTTCTATTACCTGCCGCAGGAAGTTCTTGGGCGTGTTGCACGCAAGCTGCGCGTTCCCTTGACGGATGTCTATCAGGTGGCCACCTTCTACCGCTGTTTCAGCTTGGTTCCCCGCGGCCGTCACCAGGTGCAGGTGTGTCTGGGGACGGCGTGCCACGTGCGCGGTGCGCCGCGCGTGTTGGACCGCATTCTGACCGACCTGAAGCTTGCTGGGCCCGGCACCACTCGGGACCGGCAGTTCACGGTGCTGCCGGTGCGTTGTGTTGGCTGCTGCGGGCTCGCGCCCGTTGTGCGCGTGGATAACAGCACGCATCCTCACCTGACGCAAGCCAAGGTGCGCGGCATGCTCAACAAGTACCGCCTGAAGGCGCAAACGCAGGAAGAGATCGCTTCCACGGAAGAAGCAGGAGATGGCGATGCCACGGCTCAAGTCGGTTGAGGAATTGGAGAGCTTTCGCGCCGGGCTCCGCACCGCCCGCGATCCCAAGCGGCCTTGCCTGACGGTGTGCGCGGGTAGCGGATGCACGGCCGCGGGAGCCCACGACGTCCTTGCCGGGCTGCGCACGGAACTCGCGAAACACGGGCTGCAGGATGCCATCGACGTCAAGAGCACCGGCTGCCACGGCTTCTGCGAACGCGGCCCGCTGATGATCGTTTGGCCGGACGGCACCTTCTACAATCAGGTGGCCGCCAGCGATGCTGCGGCCATCGTGGCCAGCGTCAGCAACGGCCATGTGCCAGTGGAGAAATTGCTGTACCGCGACCCGGTCTCGGGCAAGCGCGTGATCCACGAGGAAGAGGTTCCGTTTTACGCGCGGCAGCAGCGGGTCCTGTTCGGCAACAACGGCAAGATCGATCCCAAGAACATCGAGGACTATCTCAACGTCGGCGGCTATTCCGCTTTGGCGCGGGTGCTCTCCACCATGAGCCCCGAACAGGTCGTGGACGCCGTTACCCGCTCCGGGCTGCGGGGGCGCGGTGGCGCGGGGTTCCCCACGGGACTCAAGTGGAAACTCTGCCGGGAAAATCCGGTGCCACGCTACCTCATCTGCAATGGCGACGAGGGCGATCCCGGCGCTTTCATGGACCGCAGTCTGCTCGAAGGCAATCCTCACAGCGTGGTGGAAGGCATGATCATCGGTGCTTTCGCACTCGGGGTGCAGGAAGCTTATGTTTACGTGCGCGCCGAGTATCCGCTGGCTTGTGAGCACCTGCGCGCCGCCATCGATCAAGCAGAAGAGTACGGCCTGTTGGGCGACGACATCCTGGGCAGCGGCATGAAGCTGTACGTTCACGTGGTCAAAGGGGCGGGCGCGTTCGTGTGTGGTGAAGAGACGGCACTGATCGCTTCGCTTGAGGGCCGGGTGGGCCAACCACAACCCCGGCCCCCCTATCCCGCGCAGAAGGGCCTGTGGGGCCGCCCGACGGTCATTAACAACGTCAAGACCTGGGCCAGCGTGCCGGTGATCATCAACTGGGGGCCCGAGTGGTACGCCGGGATTGGCACTGAGAAGAGCAAAGGCACCATGGTTTTCTCTCTGGTGGGCAAGATCAACAACACGGGCTTGGTGGAAGTGCCCATGGGGGTCACGCTGCGGGAGATGGTCTACGACATTGGCGGCGGCATCCCGGGAGGTAAGGCGCTGAAAGCCATCCAGATCGGCGGCCCATCCGGCGGCTGCATTCCCGCCGATCTCATCGACCTGCCCATCGACTACGAGCGCTTGACCGAGGCCGGATCGATGATGGGCTCCGGCGGCATGGTGGTGATGGACGAGACCACCTGCATGGTCGATATTGCACGTTACTTCATGGAGTTTCTCGAGGACGAATCCTGCGGACAGTGCTTCCCTTGCCGGGAGGGAACGCAGCGCATGCGCCAGATCCTGACCCGCATCTGCGCCGGCAATGGGACCGAAGACGACCTGCTTCTGCTGGAAGATCTGGGCTGGCTGATGAAGCAGGCGTCGCTGTGCGCCCTGGGCCAGACCGCTGCCAACCCGGTGCTGACCACCCTGCGCTACTTCCGCGACGAATACCTGGCGCATATCCGCGAGCGGCGCTGTCCGGCCAAGGTGTGCCGCGAGCTGATCTTCTACGAGATCGAGCCCACGCTCTGCGACGGCTGCCACGCCTGCGTCCACGTTTGCGCGGGGCAGGGAATTTTGGGTGAAAAAGGACAGGTCCACACGATCGACCGGGCCAAGTGCACGCGTTGCGGCGCCTGTCTGGAGGTCTGCCAGCCCAAGGCGGTGCGGGTTGGCACGGGGTCCCCAGCACGCGCCGGGGTTGCGCGTGATGGGGCCGGAGGAGACATGGTGTGCCAAAACTGACGATCAACGGCATTGAAGTCCTGGTCGAGAAGGGCACGACCGTACTGGAGGCGGCGCGCTTCCTCGGCCTTCCCATTCCCACGCTCTGTCACGACGATGGCCTCGCGCCCGCAAGCGCTTGCCGGCTGTGCGTGGTCGAAGTGCGCCGCGGGCTCGAGGGGCGCAGCAAGTTGCTGGCCGCTTGCAGCCTGCCTGCCGAGGACGGAATGCTGGTGCACACCAATTCGGCGCGCGTGCAGCGCGCGCGCCAGTTGCTGATCGAGCTTTACGTCGCCACCTGTCCCTCGTCAAAGCGCATCCAGGACCTCGCATCCGCTTACGGCGTGCACGAGTGCCGCTACGAAGCCGAGCACGAGAACTGCATACAGTGCGGGCTGTGCGTGCGCATGTGCGAGCAGCAGATGATGGCCGGCGCCATCGGTTTTGCCGGACGCGGCGCCGATCGCCACGTCTCACGGCCCTTCGACATGACCAGCGAGCGCTGCCGCCAGTGCGGCGCCTGCCTCTATATTTGCCCGGTCTGCGAGCTGCGCTGCGCCGGGCCCGCGGCCGATACCACGCTGTGCAACGGCTGCCTGAATTTCGCTCCCGTATGTTTCCAGAGTTACGACGACGCCATGTGTTTCCTGGATCCCTGCCATGCATGTGAGTTGGCGGGGCCTTTGCGTCCAGATGTTCGCCCCAGAACACCAACATCGGGCGTTCCGGGGACCCCGACCAAGATCAAGACCCGCGCTCGCGCGACGGTCCTGTCAGGAGAAAAACAATGACTCACACGCGCTTGAACTCCTCAGCGGCGACGCTGACCAAGAACCGCACCGAAGATGCTGTGGTGCCCATCAGCGGCATGTGCGCCACCTGTGTGGACGGCTGCATCGGCATGTGCGAGATCGGCAAAAGCGCCTACCGCGGCGCCGAGATGATCTATCCCCAGCCTTTCGGCATCATCACCACCGCCGGCCAGAAGGACTACCCGGTAGACCTCTCGCACTTCACCATCCTGGGCCGCTGCGCCGGAGCGTGGGGCATGGAGCAGGACTCCAATCGCGCCCTGTTTCCCGCGGTGGACCTGGAAGTCACGCTGGGCCGCGATAACGGCATTCGCTACAAGCTGCCGTTCACGCTGGGCGCCATGGGCTCGACCAACGTGGCGAAGAATAACTGGCCTGGGCTGGCCGCTGGCGCTGCCATTACCGGCACCGGCATCGCCATTGGCGAGAACGTGGTCGGCATGGACATGGAGTCGCGCTTCGAGAACGGTAAAGTTATCTCCAGCGTGGACATGGAGTGGCGCGTGAAGTGTTTCCGCGACTGGCAGACCGACGGCTACGGCGAAGTCTACGTCCAGGCCAACGTCGAGGACACCATGCTGGGCGTGCAGGAGTATGCCATCAAGAAGCTGGGCGTGAAGTCCGTCGAACTCAAGTGGGGCCAGGGCGCCAAGGACATCGGCGGCGAGGTGAAAATCAAAGACCTCAACAAAGCGCAGGAGCTGCAGCGGCGCGGCTATGTGGTGCTGCCCGATCCCTCGAACCCGATCGTGATCGAGGCCTTCAAGAAGGGCAGCTTCCACGAGTTCGAGCGCCACTCGCGCGTAGGCATGGTGAGCCGCGACGGCTTCCTGCGGCGCGTTGAAGAGCTGCGCAAGTGCGGCGCTGAATACATCACTCTGAAGACCGGCGCGTATCGCCCGGCAGACCTGGCGCGCGCGGTGAAATACGCGTCGCTGGCCGAGATCGACCTGCTCACCGTGGACGCAGCCGGGGGCGGCACCGGCATGTCTCCCTGGCGCATGATGAACGAATGGGGCGTCCCCGGCGTCGAGCTGCATTCGCTGTTGCGCGAGTATCTGCTGGCGTTGCGCAGCAGGGGCGAATTCATCCCGGCTATCGCGCTCGCCGGTGGTTACACCTTTGAAGACCAGATGTTCAAGGGCTTCGCACTGGGCGCGCCTTTCGTCAAGCTGATCGCTATGGCGCGTGCGCCGCTGGCCGCGGCCATGGTGGCCAAGACCATCGGGAAGTCGATCGAGGCGCAGAACCTGCCTATTTACATCGAGCGCTTCGGCACCACCACGGACGAAATCTTCGTCACCGCGCCCGAGCTGCGGCAGAAGCTGGGCGACCGCTTCAGCAAGCTGCCAGCGGGCGCCATCGGCATTTACACCTACTACCAGCGCCTGGCCCAGGGTCTGCGCCAGTTGATGGCCGGCGCCCGCAAATTCGGGCTGAAGTACATCGATCGCAGCGACATTGCTTCCCTGACCATGGAAGCCAGCCGCATCACCGGCATTCCGCACGTCAGCGACATCGATAGCGAAGAGGTGAATGAGATTCTGGACGGCGTAGAGCGCCCAGTTGCGGCGGACTAGCGGACCGTGGGCCGTGCGCTCCCAGGGAACTGGAAACTTACTTGCCGCGGCGGGTCAACTTCTCCAGCTCGGCGATCGTTAGCTTGTCATCGTAAATGCCCGCGCCTACGACATAGGGAGTGTTGCCGGCACGCAGAGCATAGCTGATCTTGCGGGAACCCTCTTTCTGGCCGGGCTTGGGCCACCAGTATTGCAGCCAGATGCCGGCGGGTTTCTTGAGCGCGTCGCACACCTGCCAGAAGAACGGATGTCCCTTGGTGTCCAGCAGCGACGTGGCATCTTTACCGATCAGCTCCGGGTTCACGGGGTGAGCCGCGATGATGGCTTGGCCGCAATCGACGACGAAGACATAAGTATCCTTCCATACCCACGGGCCTTGCTTTTGATCGAAGGGCTTCAAGGCGGCAGCGGCCGGCTGTGCCGCCGCCGCTCTTGCCAAGCTGCTGCCTGCTGCCTGCACTTTGCTGACGATCTCCTCGGGAGTGGTCTTTTCTTGTCCGCAGGCCGCACACGGGAGTCCGCAGACTAGAAGAGACACGCTGAACACGGTGAGGATCTTGCGGTTTAACATGTGCGCCTCTCCTAATCGAGAGCGACCGAAGATTGTAGGCGTGGACTGCGGGTTTTGCTATCGGGTTTGGCGGTTGGCCGAATAGCCTGGCGTCCGGTCGGGCCCGCGCGAAGAGCAAGAACCGGTCCTTTACACCCTCTCCGCGCGCATGTTAGTCTGCTAGACGATACGAAGGAGAACAGAAAAGAGCAGGAGTGCATCAGGACCAGTGTTAGCGAGAGAGCGCAAACAAGACGTCATCGGCCGATTCCGCACGCATGAGAGCGATACAGGCAGCCCCGAGGTGCAAATCGCAATCCTGAGCGAGCGGATTACGGAACTGACGGAGCACTTCAAGACCCACAAGAACGACCACGCGTCCCGGCGTGGTCTGTTGATGATGGTCAGCAAACGGCGTCGTTTGCTCGACTACCTGAAGACCTACGATTCCGAGCGCTACAAAGACGTCATTCAGAAACTGGGCATCCGTAAATAAGGTTTCCCAGGCTCGCAACCTGTGGGTTGCTGCGGTTGGCGTGTAGCCGCAGCCTCAGTTCTTGTTGAAGTTCGATTGCGCTTCCTACCTGTGAAAGCCTTCGCGATACTCCCGGGGGCGCTCCTCACGAAAGGATTTCCCATGAAACATGAAAGCGTCGTCGAGCTTGCGGGCGGCAAAACCATTTCCTTTGAAACCGGACATTTGGCCAAGCAGGCGCACGGTTCCTGCGTGGTGCGCGCCGCCGATAACGTGGTGCTGGCCACTGCCTGCGCCAATCCTGACCCCCGCGAGGGCATCGACTTCTTTCCCCTGACCGTCGACTATCGCGAGTACACCTATGCAGGCGGCCGCATTCCCGGCGGCTTTATCAAGCGCGAAGGACGGCCTACGGAAAAAGAGATCCTCACCAGCCGCCAGATCGACCGCCCCATCCGGCCGCTGTTCCCGGAGGGCTTCCGCTGCGAGACCCAGGTGATCGCGCTGGTGCTCTCCGCCGACACCGAGAACGATCCTGACGTGGCCGCCCTCAACGGCGCCTCCTTTGCGCTGGCGGTTTCCGACATCCCTTTTAACGGCCCCATCGGCGCCGTACGCGTCGGGCTGCTGGAAGGACGTTTCGTCATCAATCCGACGTACCAGGAAATGCGCGACAGCTTGCTGAACATCATGGTGGTGGGCACCGCCGAAGGCATTGTGATGGTGGAGTCCGGCGCCAAGCAGGTGAAGGAAGAGACGGTGGTGGACGCGATTGAGTTCGGCCACGCCGAGATCAAGAAGATCTGCGCCGCCATTTCCGAGATCGCCAAGCAGGTGGGCAAGCCCAAGCGCGCAGTCGAGCCCGTCCAGTTCGACCAGGCCTACTACGACCAGCTCAAGCGCAAAATCGGCGCACGGCTTATTGAAGCGCTCGACACCCACAAGCATCCCAAGGCCGAGAGCTACGACCTGGTCCGGGAGCTGAAGAAGGAGCTGCTGGAGGCGCTGCCCGAGGAGGACGAGGAGGGCCGCGCCAAGCTCAAGCATTATTACGAGGCTATGCGGGAACGCGTCTTCCGCGAGCAGGTGCTGGACGAGCGCAAGCGTCCGGACGCCCGCGCCTTTGACGAGATTCGTCCCATCACCGTCGAAGTCGGCGTGCTGCCGCGCACCCATGGTTCCGCCATCTTTACCCGCGGCGAAACTCAGGCGCTGGTCACCACCACGCTGGGCACCTCCGAAGACGTGCAGAGACTGGAAGTGTACGAAGGCGAGAAGAACAAGCGCTTCATGCTGCACTACAACTTCCCGCCGTTTTCGGTGGGTGAGGTGGCCTTCCTGCGCGGCGCGGGACGGCGCGAGATCGGGCACGGGGCGCTGGCGGAAAGAGCCATCACCACCGTGCTTCCCGACGAGACCGCCTGGCCTTACACCATGCGCGTGGTCTCGGACATTCTGGAATCCAACGGCTCGTCTTCCATGGCGACCGTCTGCGGCGCGACCCTGTCGTTGATGGATGCCGGCGTGCCTCTCACCGCGCCGGTGGCCGGCATCGCTATGGGACTGGTGCTGGAGGATGAGAAGTACTCCATCCTCACCGACATCGCCGGCGCCGAAGACCACTACGGTGACATGGACTTCAAGGTCGCCGGCACCCGCGAGGGCATCACCGCCCTGCAGATGGACATCAAGATTCCCAAGGTGACGGCGCAGATCATGCGCGAAGCCCTGGAGCAGGCGCGCCGCGGCCGAATGTTCATCCTGGACAAGATGGCGGAGGCGCTGGCCGAGCCGCGTACCCAGATTTCCCCGTTTGCGCCGCGCATCTACACCCTTAATATTCCAGTGGACAAGATCCGCGACCTGATCGGGCCGGGGGGCAAGGTGATCCGTGGCATCATCGAGCAGACCGGGGTCAAGATTGACGTGGAAGACTCGGGGCGCGTCAATGTGGCTTCCAACGACGAGGCTTCGGCAAACCGCGCGCTGCAGATGATCGGTGACATCACCGCCACCGCCGAGGTTGGCAAAACTTACCTCGGCAAAGTGGTGCGGCTGGCCGATTTCGGTGCCTTCGTCGAGATCTTCCCTGGAACCGATGGTCTGCTGCACATCAGCGAGGTTGCCGAGCATCGCATCAACGATGTGCGCGACGAACTGAAGGAAGGCGACCAGATCCTAGTCAAGGTTTTGGCTGTCGAAGGCAACCGCATTCGCCTGTCGCGCAAGGCCATCCTCAAAGAGCAGCGCGCCAAGATGGGCGGCGGTGCTGAACCTGCGCCTGCCGCTACGTCGACCATGACCATTGAAGGCGGAACCACGTCCGAGGAGGAGCCCAACTTCAACCGCGTCGAGGGAGCCGGTGGCGGTGGAGGGCGTACGCATGATGGCGGGCGTCACGACGGAGGGCGCCACGGTGCAGGCGGAGGCGGCGGCAGGCACCGACGGCGCGGCGGAGGCGGCGGCGGCGGGGGCCGCGGACCGAGGCGGTAGTCAGTAGGTTGATGTCACCGCCGGGAAGCCAAAAGCGCCGAGGTTCTCGAAGTCCTCTTGGCGGTAAGGGCATCTCCAGGAGCCGGCAAGCCTTACTGTGCCGGTGCCAGGGCGGCGCGCTTGGGCAGCATCTCTCCGACGCGTTTCACTTGCGCACCCACACTGCGGAGCTTCTCCTCAATACGTTCATAGCCGCGGTCGATGTGGTAGACGCGGTCGATGATAGTTTCGCCGTCGGCCACCAGCGCGGCCAGCACCAGCGAGGCCGAGGCACGCAGGTCTGAGGCCAGAACCGCGGCCCCGCTCAGCGGTGTTTTGCCACGCACTACCGCCCGCCGGCCCTGAAGCTTAATGTTGGCCCCCATGCGCATCAGTTCCAGAGCGTGCAGGAAGCGATTTTCGAAGATGTTTTCGCTGATCATCGACGTGCCCTCGGCCTGAGTGGCCAGGGCCATGTACTGCGCCTGCATGTCGGTGGGAAACCCCGGATACTCCTCAGTATTGATGTCGGCAGCCCGCAAGCGCCCGCCGCCCAGCACGCGGATCGTGTCGTCTTCGACCTGGAGCGTGGCGCCGGCTTCCGTCAGCTTCTGCAGCAGCGCCCCGAGATGGCGGGGTTCGCAGCTGGACACCGTCAGGTCGCCGCCCGTCATCGCGCCCGCGACCACGAAGGTGCCCGCCGAGATGCGGTCAGGAATGATGCGGTGGCGCGTCCCGCCCAGCCGCGGCACGCCACGAATACGGATGGTGGCCGTGCCCGCGCCCTCGATCCGGGCTCCCATCTTGGTAAGCAGCGTCGCCAGGTCGCTGACCTCCGGCTCGCGCGCGCAGTTTTCCATCACCGTCTCGCCCTCGGCCAACGCTGCCGCCATCATCAGTTCTTCCGTACCAGTAACGGTGATGCGGTCCCACACGATGTGCCCACCCCTCAGCCTTTCGGCGCGAGCTTCCACATAACCGTGATCCTGGCTGATGGCGGCTCCCAGGTGCTGGAGGGCCTTGATGTGCAGGTCGATGGGGCGGGCGCCGATGGCGCATCCCCCGGGCATGGAGACGCGCGCACAGCCAGCTCGGGCCACCAGCGGTCCGAGCACCAGCGTGGAGGCGCGCATGGTTTTCACCAGTTCATATGGAGCTTCTGGACGAATGGGCTGGCAACACTGGATGGCGGTGCGGTGATGGGCGCGGCCATAGCCCAGTTCCACCTCCGCGCCCATCTCGACCAGCAGCTTGCGCATGGTCTGGATGTCGCGCACATCGGGAATGTTCTCCAGCACGACGGGCTCGTCGGTGAGCAAGGCCGCCGCCATCGCGGGAAGCGCGGCATTCTTGGCGCCGCTGATGCGCACCGTCCCAACCAGGGGATTGCCGCCACGAATTACAAATTTGTCCATGGCACGAAAACCTGGCCGCGATTCGTCACGCGGCTCCATTCTACCGAGGAATGCGGCGCTGGAGCGTAATCATACGCCATGCGCTCGCGCGCGGGACACTCCTGTCCCGATCGCCCGCCGCACGTTGCCGGCGGCGGCTTTCAGCCGGCGCTGCGCCTCTGCCTTGCCGACTCCCGCCTTGAGCATGACCAGCGCGGCCGGCACGCTGCATCCGGCGGCCTTCAGCGCCCGATCGGCAGCGGCGCGGTCAATCCCGGCGGCGCGCTCCAGGATGGTGACTCCGCGCGCCCACAGCTTTTTGTTCTTCACGTGCACGTGCACCATGAGATTGCCGTACACGTAGCCCAGCCGCGCCATGGCGCCGGTGGAGAGCATGTTCAGGATCATCTTCTGGGCGGTGCCGGCTTTCATGCGTGTCGAACCCGCGACTACCTCGGGACCGACCTCGGCGACGATCGCCAAGTCAGCCACCCGCTCCAGCCAAGAGCCGCGGTTGTTGGTTACCGCCAGCGTGGTCGCGCCGTGGGTCCGGGCGTAGCGAAGCGCCGCTACCGTGTAGGGCGTGCGGCCACTGGCGGATATGCCTACTACCACGTCGCCCTGTCTGGGCTTTCTCTTGGCGATATCGCGCCGGCCGCGCGCCGGGAAGTCCTCATCGGCCTCGCGGGCGCGGCCCAGCGTCTTCTCGCCGCCGGACATGACGAACTGCACCATTTCCGGATCGGTATTAAAGGTGGGCGGACACTCGGCAGCGTCCAGCGCAGCGATGCGGCCGCTGGTTCCGGCGCCAACGTAAATGAGCCGGCCACCGGAAGAGAGCGCCTCGGCGATGGCATCGATCGCGCGCGCGATCTCGGGCAGCACGCGCGCCACCGCAGGGACTACCCGCGCGTCTTCGGCGTTGATGATTGCGGCGATCTGGCGGGCAGTCCGGGTGTCGAGGCTGGCGGTCGCCAGGTTGGCCTGCTCGGTCCCGAGTCTGTGCAATCCAGCCTTGCTCACGCGTCCTCGAGGTCGGCGCCGCGCCCGTTGTTGGCGCGGTGGGGTGGCTGTGCCTCCAGTGCCTCAACAACCGCATCGTGGAACCGCGGCCGGAGCTGCTTGATGAGCTGCGATTGCTTGTCCGGCCAAGTGCGGTTGGTCAAAAGCACCACGGCGAGCTGGCGCTCGGGGTCGATCCACAGCGAGGTACCTGTGTACCCGAGGTGGCCGAACGAGCGCGACGAAAAATAGGTTCCTGACTGCGAGGGAGCGCTGGGAGTATCCCAGCCCAAGGCGCGCGAGCTGGGCCCATGCCGCCGGGTAAAGAGTTCCAGCGTATCCACACGCAGGATCGGACTGCCGCCTCGCAGCATGCAATGCGCGAAGGCGGCCAGGTCGGCGGCATTCGAGAACAGTCCCGCATGTCCGGCAATCCCGCCCAGAACGCTGGCGTTCTCGTCCTGGACTTCCCCCTGAATGATGCGCTTGCGGAATTGGCGGTCATCCTCGGTAGGCGGGATGCCGGCCCGCAGTTGCGCCGGCGGGCAGTACGTGGTGTGGCGCATGCCCAGAGGCCCGAAGACCATGCGCCCACAGAAACGGTCGAGCGATTCGTCCGCGATTCTTTCGAGCGCCGCGCCCAGGATGATGAAGCCGATGTCGCTGTACTCAGCGCGGGTGTCAGGATCGGCCTCGAGCGGGACCGCGAGCGCTGCCTGCAAGAGATCCTCACGCGTGTGTGCGTCTTGGTATAGCCGCACGTAGGCTGGCAATCCTGAAGAATGCGCCAGCAGCATGCGGACTGTGACGTCCCGCCGCCGAGCGTCTCCTCTAGCGAATTCAGGGATAATGCCGGCGACCGGCACGTCCAGATCCAGGTGGCCGCTCTCATAGAGCAGCATGGCCATGGCCGTCGTGCCAACGACCTTGGAAACCGACGCGAGATCGAAAATCGTCCCTGGCGTGACCTCCGGCGAAGCCAGCTCGTAGGTGAAGCGGCCCATGCCGTGCAAGGAGACCAGGTTGCCGTGGTGAACGACTGACATCGCCGTGCCCGGGAAAGCGCGGCTGTTGACCGCTTCTTGCAGAATGATGAAGGCCGGTGCGAACGCTGTCGCTTGCGCATCGAAGGCCGCGGCTAAGGTGGGACGGTTACTGACAGCTTTGTCCAGAAAAGAGAACCCTCGATTCAGTTGCATTCTGGTCCAGCCGGAGCCGAGTTCTGCCAACCGGTTATAGTAAATCCTGCCCAGCCGGGAAAAGCCAGGATTCCAGGTTCGTCTCTCCCACATCCAGCGACCAAAAACCAGGGGCACCCCGAAGGGTGCCCCTGAATGCAGTTCGATTGACTCCCGACTAGAACACCAGCTTCATGACCAAGCCGAGGGTTCGTGCGTTGCTGGGGAATACATTCTCCGGCTGGTTGAAGTTAGCCCTTCCGGGGGTCACGAGGCTCTGATAGGTCGAGCCGGTAGTGGTGTAAGAAAGGACGTCATTCACACCAAACCCCTGGCCGGCCGTGAGCGGGTTCGTGGGAATAAACTGCGGGTGGTTCAACACGTTCGTCATCGCAACGCCCATGTTCATCTTAAACCGTTCCGAAATTGACACTGCTTTGGTGACGTTCAGGTCAATGTTGTCGGTGGGTCTGCCCGCAAGGGTGTTACGGGCTACGTTGGCATATGCACCACTGCCGGCACGAATGTACTGGGCGTTGGGGTTGTTCGCCAGGTAGGCGACCACCTGGCCGCTGCTGTTCTTCAAAGCGGTAACATCCGTTCCGGTTCCCGGAACTCCGTTGGGATTGAAGATCGCGCGGTCGGGGGCGGAGTCACCGTTCAGGTTGGAATCTTGCGTGGACTGCACGGTAAACCATTCCGGCGACTCGTAGGTGTAGACCGGGCTGAACTGCCAATTCCCGAGCAGGTTCTTGGCGAACCAATTGCCGTTCTTGAAATACGGCAAGTCATAGTAGGCGGCCACCGTGAACCGATTGGTGCGGCTGAGCGCCGACACCGCCTTGTCGCAGCCCGGACATTGGAAGTCCTGAGGCCGGCGGGGGGTCAAGCTGGTAGTGAAGAAGTCAGCCGTGCTGTTGTCAATGGTCCGGCTATAGGTGTACGACGCCAGGAACATCAACCCGTTGTTGAATCGGCGCGTGAGTTGCCCCGAGACGCCATTGTAATTGGACCACCCAATCGGCAGGAAGGCGGTGACGAAGCAAAATGCTGCCTGAGAGGATACTTCAAACTGCGGCAGGCAGTTATCCTCGCTTGTTAGCTGGTTGAGGGTGAGCGGGAGCGCATCCAGGGCGGCCTGGCCCGGGTTTTGAAGATACGTGGGCAGGGAGTGAGTGGGAGTGGTTATGCTCCGCTGCGTGGGGATATCCTGGAAGGAAAGGTGGATGCCCCGGTCGCCCAGGTACCGGATATCCGCCGTGTAGTTCTTGCCGAAGGCGTGCTGAATGCCAAGATTCCATTGGATCGAGTAAGGCACCTTCTGCTGGGGTGGAATCCAGGCGCCGGTGCTGTTGATGGCGTCGTTCAAGGAGAGAACGCTGATGCCGCTGCCGCCTCCCGGGAGAGCGCCACTGGCGAAGAAATTCGGGGTTAGGAATCCTGTAGCGGTACTGGGGCACTGGGGTACGTTGGGGGCCCCACAGTTGATCGTGGACCCGACTTGGGGCGGTACCGCGAGGATCCCAATGTTGTCATAAAGCACGTCAGTCGCTATGCCAAACCCGGCCCGGATCGAGGTATTGCCGCTGGTTCCGGGAGAGTAGGCGATGCCAATGCGCGGCGCAAACAAGTCCTTTTGAGATGAGATCCTGGTGAAAACAAAGGGCTGATTCACGACCGGAATGATGAGGTTGGGCTGACTGGCAAGATCGTTCAGCGCTTGCCGCTGCTCGCCAGCAGGAATCGTGGTGTATTCGTAACGGACTCCAAGGTTGACACTGAGGTGAGTGTTCACTCGGTAGGTATCGTTCGCGTACCAGTAGAACTCGGACTGGTCGCCGTAGTACGTGGTCGAACCCGTACTGCGCTGGCCAA
>Ga0335081_10004261_pt1 | contig 22573 bp, 20 predicted proteins | sample Lox_Sample_35_FD_206713 | JGI IMG/M metagenome (GOLD analysis project Ga0335081, IMG submission 206713) | Soil microbial communities from Loxahatchee National Wildlife Refuge, Florida, United States - Lox_Sample_3.5 | ecosystem: Environmental > Terrestrial > Soil > Wetlands | place: USA... | reverse complement strand
GTGGACCCCGAGGATCGTATGTTGCTCTGAAGTCGGAATAACCTTGACCCTGGGGGGGAGAGTTTTTCACGAGCAAGGCGGCTGTCTCAGCGTTTCTCTCATTTGGCCACCCTGAGAAGGTATGGGAAGAGGTTTTTAGACTTGAGAAGGGGACAGATGGCCTCATAGGAGAGGGGATGGGTGAAGAGTTCCGGGCCACAGGCGATATGGCTGCCTTACAATCTATAATTGAGAATCCAGAGCCCGGGAGTCAGCAGTCAGGATAGAAAGACAATTCCGGCTTGTTTTGTTCGTGGCTTAAAACACAAGGTTAACTGATCCTTTATTCTGGGTTGTGACTCCTGAATGCTGAATTCTGAAATGATTATCGCTCCCGCTTCCCTTCGATGAATTCCTCCACCATGGATTTGGCTTCGCTGTCGGGGAACTGGAAAAGCGGATGTTTCATCGCATAGGCCGAAATGGAAAGGAGGGGGCCTGCGATTCCCCGTTCACGGGCGAGTTGGCAGCATCGGATGGCGTCAATCGTCATCCCGCCGCTGTTGGGAGAATCTTCTACAGAAAGTCTCATTTCAAGGTTGAGGGAAACCTCCCCAAACCCTCTTCCTTCCATTCGTAAGAAGCAGATTTTGTTGTCGTTCTGCCAGGGGACATAATCGGAAGGACCGATGTGGATATTTTCTGGTTCTAATGGGACCCCGAGCTGGGATTGAATCGCTTCGGTCTTGGAGATCCGTTTGCTTTTCAACCGATCTCGATTGAGCATATTGAGGAAGTCCGTATTTCCACCCGTGTTGAGCTGATAGGTCCGGTCCAAACGCACCCCCCGATCCTCAAAGAGTTTTGCCAACGCGCGATGGATGATGGTAGCTCCCATCTGGGATTTGACATCATCCCCAACAATGGGGATGCCTTTCTCTTCAAACCGGGTCGCCCATCGAGGGTCGGAGGCAATGAAACTGGGCATGCAGTTGATCAGGCTAACCCCTGCATTCAAGCAAGCCTCCGCATAGAATCGGGTCGCTTGATCCGAGCCCACGGGAAGATAATTGAGGAGGATCTCCACACCGGAATCTTTGAGGACCTTCTCCACGTTGCAAGGTTTTCCATCGGCCACGAGGAAGACCCGATCTTCAGGGTAGTCCTTCATATGCTCTGAGACCCCGTCCAGGACCTCTCCCATGGATACCGTCACGGCAGAATCGTTGAGGTTCGGATAAATCACTTTAGTGCAATTGGGTCTGGCAAAAAGGGCCTCTTTGAGGGGCCTTCCTACCTTTCTTCGGTCGATATCAAACGCTGCACCCACCTCAATATCCCAAGGCTTGTAGCCTCCGATATCGACATGCATTAACCCAAGGGACTCGAATTGAGGATTCTTCCGGATATTCTCTCGATAAAATTCAATTCCCTGGATCAGGGCGCTGGCGCAGTTTCCCACACCCACGACTGCGATTCGAATCAACTTTTTCTCCATGTCAGAGTTCACCTTCTTGCATCCCATCTTCATCCTTTCTCAAGCCCCCACTAATTATCGTATTTCGTTCCAAATGTCAAGACGGCACGCGCACAAAGACGCATCATTTTCCTTGACTTCTCCGTTTTTATTTGATAACTTGCGCAACAATTCGTCTCCCGGTCAACCCAGATGAAAAAAAAGAAATCGAAATTCCTACACCACCCCGTTCAGCATTTGAACATCAAGAGGACAGAGAGCCTGTTGGATCTGGTCAAGGGCTTCCAGTATACGTCCTTTCAGAGTCGAAATGTTTTCAAATGTTTTGACGTTTTTCGGAAGATGCTCAATGATCCCGCTTGCGTCATCTTTCTGGGGTTGTCGGGGGCAATGATCCCCGGCGGGATGCGGAGAGTGATCCGGGACATGATTGAGATGAAATTGGTCGACGTCGTCGTCTCTACCGGGGCGAACATATTTCACGATCTTTTTGAAGGATTCGGATACCGGCATTATGTCGGGTCCGAGGAAAGCGATGACGATGCCCTGCGGAAACACCGTATCGTCCGAGTATATGATGCTCTGATGGATGACGACGAAATCAATCGGGTCATTCACCTTCTCTCCAGGATTCCGGACAAGCTGGAGGAAAAGGCCGTCTCCTCTCGGCGATATCTGGAGGTTTTGGGGCGCCACATCACGGATGAAGAGTCCATTCTCAAAACCGCCTCTCGGTATGGTGTTCCCGTCTTCATTCCCGCCCTCAGCGACAGCTCCATCGGAATCGGCCTCACATTTCTTCATGTGCAAAAGAAGGTCCCTTTCGAGGGACTCGTGATCGATCAGATTCGGGATAGCTTCGAGATCGCCCAGGTGAAGAAACTGGCTCCTATCACCGGCGCGATCTACATCGGAGGAGGGGTCCCCAAGAATTATATTCAACAGCTCGGGCCTGTCAGTGAACTCCTGTTCCAAAAAGAGAGCGGCCATCGCTACGCCTTCCAGGTGACCACCGACGACCCCAAATGGGGAGGGCTCTCAGGCTGTACCTTCGAAGAAGCGAAATCTTGGGGGAAGATTGAGAAGGGGTCGAACTATGCCGCTCTCTATATAGACGCAACCGTCGCTATTCCCATACTGGTCGGAGCCATCCTTCAGGAAGGAAAAGTCAGTCGGAAAAGGAAAAGGCGCCGCTTTCACTGGGAGGGAGACAGGCTCAAATCCGTCACGTTCGGTTAACCCACTTGACCCCTTCATACCCTTCTTTCTCAGCAGCCTTCGGTCTGCGCCTATCCTTTCGGTTACGGATTATTGCCATGAATCCTAGTTGAAAAAAAAACTCATAATGGTTATATTAATTTGAGTAAATTATGGGAAAAACAGGAGTTACGCTTCAATGAAGGATTCAGATTCAAAGGTACCAGATCAAAAAGAGCTGGAAAAGGAATTGAACGAATATCTCGGGAAAAAGTACGGAGACCGAGTTCGACTGGTCGTCCCTATGCTCTTCCCTAAGCCTCAGACGGAGGAGGTTCCAAAAGAGGAGAAAGAGTTGGGCGAGGGAAAGAAGAAGATCCATTTTGACCTGAAACCGGAGGAGTTGGAGGCCTTTTTGGATGATTACATCATCCGGCAGGATGAGGCCAAAGAGATCCTTGCCACCAAAATCTGCACCCACTTCAATCGGATCAAGTTCACCGAAATGACCAAAGGGCGCAATCGATATGAAGGCGTCGGGCAGATTAAGAACAATATTCTGATGATCGGCCCCACCGGTGTGGGGAAGACCTACCTGATCAAGTTGATCGCCAAGAAGATCGGAGTCCCTTTTGTGAAGGGAGATGCGACTAAGTTCAGCGAAACCGGATATGTCGGCGGCGATGTGGAGGATCTCGTCAGGGATCTTGTCTATGAGGCCGACGGAGATATTGAAACGGCTCAGTACGGAATCATTTACGTGGACGAGGTCGATAAGATCGCGTCCTCGAATAACCTGATCGGGCCGGATGTATCGAGGACAGGGGTTCAACGGGCCCTGCTCAAACCGATGGAGGAGACAGAGGTGGACCTGAAGGTTCCCCATGACCCGATCTCTCAGCTGGAGGCGATCGAGCATTACCGGAAGACGGGTAAAAGGGAGAAGCGGACCATCAATACCAAAAACATCCTCTTTATCATGAGCGGGGCATTCAACGGGTTGGAGGAGCTTATCAAGAAACGTTTGAACCGAGAAGGCATCGGGTTCGGAGCGGAGATCCGTTCGAAAGACGAACAGGCGGAACACCTGAAACAGGTGAAGGCAGAGGATCTGATCGCCTACGGGTTCGAGTCGGAGTTCATCGGAAGACTGCCGGTGACCACCGTTTTTGAAAAACTTGAGGCGGAGGACCTTTATGCCATCCTGGAAAATCCGAATAATCCGATCATCCTCGGAAAGAAGAAAGATTTCAAATCCTACGGGATAGATATCCAGTTTGAGGAGGAAGCCCTTCACGCGCTGGCTGTGAGGGCTTACGAAGAGAGGACTGGCGCGAGAGGGCTGGTTAGCGCGGTGGAGAAAGTTCTGATCAAATTCGAAAAGCGACTTCCCTCCACGGATATTAAAAAATTTGTTGTCACCGGGGCGCTGGTGGAAGCTCCGGACCGGGAGCTGGAGCGATTGCTTCAGGATCCGTCCAGCCCGGAGATGTTGGAAAAGTTTGAAAGCCTCCTTTCCCGCGAGAAAATGGCCCTGAAAGAATCCGTCCAGCGAAGAGAGGCGGAGTTTAAGAAGCGTTATGGAATTGTTTTCCGGGAGGGGAGGATTGACCTGATCGTCAATCGGATGATCGAAAAAGGGTATGACGTCAACACCGTTTCGGAAGAGGTGGTAGAGATCCAACGACAGGTGGAAGAGTTCGAGAGAGATTTTCAACGACGGACTGGAATCGATCTTGAGTTTAGCGAAGAGGCCATTCATCGGATCACGGAGATCATCCTGAATGACGAGGGAAAGGGGCCGACGCTCTTCTCGCGGCTCTCAAAGGATTATGAGTATGGCTTCGAGTTGATCCGTGACAAGACCGGTCAAAGAGAGTTCCTCGTGACCAGGGAGACCGTCGACGACCCGGAGGGATACCTTAACCGAATGATCCGTGAGGTTTACAGACGACAGTCGGGCCAGAGGCTTGAGGAAAAGGAATAATGGCAGCGAAGGATTATTATACGGTTCTGGGCGTGGGTAAGAATGCCAGCGATGAGGAGATCAAGCGGGCTTACCGGAAGCTGGCGATGAAATATCATCCCGACCGAAATCCCAATAAAAAAGAGGCCGAGGAGCGTTTTAAAGAGATCAACGAGGCCTATGCCGTCCTGAGCGATAAGGAGAAGCGAAAACAATACGACACCTTTGGCGCCGAAGGATTTCGCCAGCGATATACGCAGGAGGACATCTTCCGGGGGTTTGATTTTGACGAGATTTTATCCGGCCTCTTTGGAGGAAGGGGCAGATGGGAGTTCCGATCCGGAGGGCGAAGCGGTTTTGATTTTGGAGATCTTTTCGGAAGGCAAGGCGGCTACGAGAATATGGGTCGGATGCCCCAGAAGGGAGAGGACATCGTCTACGAGATGCCCATTTCTTTGGAAGAAGCCGCCTCTGGCGGAGAGAAGAGGATCTCCTTTCAAAAAAACGGTAAGATCGAAGAGATTTCTGTGAAGATTCCCAAGGGGATCCCCTCGGGGAAGAAGCTCAGGCTTTCCAAGAAGGGGATGGAAGGGAAGAACGGCGGTCCGCCCGGAGATCTCTACCTTCAGGTTTCTATCAGAGAGCATCCGGTCTTTAGCCGAGAAGGAGACGACCTTGTTGTGGAGAAAGAGATTAATTTTTCAGAGGCGGTTCTCGGGACGACGGTCGAGATTCCTACCCTCGAGGGGATAAAAAAGGTCAAAATCCCTCCGGGAACCCAGACCAATACGAAGATGCGGCTGAAAGGGCTCGGGATGCCGCATTTTCAACGAGAGGGGAGAGGGGACGAATACGTGAAGGCGATCGTTAAGGTTCCCAAGAGAGTATCCGAGAAAAGCAAAGGGCTGATTCAGGAACTCGCCAAAGAAGGCATCTAAATCATAAATTTCAAATTTCAAAACCCAAAGTTCAAATTTTAAACAACTCCTAACTCTTCACTCATCGTTCTTATTTCTCAAGCAGCTCGTTCGTTCGGCGGTCTGGAATGCCTTAATTCAGAATTCACCTTGAGTCCCTCACGAATGAAATCCAAAGGTTGACATTTCTTAGGTTCTGATAGAAAATTGAAAGTGAAATAAATCGCATGGTCAAGGACAAAGGGGGAAGCTATGGTCGACAAACTCTATGAAGAAGTTCCCGTTGAGAAACTAAGGTGGCGTTGTGACCCGGAGTCGCTGCCTTTCGAAACCACTCAGGCGATCCAAGCCTGCGAGGAGATCATCGGTCAAGAGAGGGCCCAGGAGGCGATCCGTTTAGGATTGAGCATCCATGGCATCGGGTACAATATTTTTGTAACGGGGTTGGCAGGTACAGGCCGCTTTACCACGATCAAATGCATTTTGGAAGAATCAAACATACAGGGAAAGATCCCGAATGACCTCTGCTATGTGAACAACTTCAAGAATCCTGACATGCCCCATATGATCAGCCTTCCCGCGGGGCAAGGAAATGTTTTCAAGAAAGAGATGGAAAGCTTGATCGAAGTGCTGAAAAAGAAAATCCCCTTGTTGTTTGAGAACGAGACTTATCTCAACAAAAAGAAAGAGGTGGTCGAGAAATTTCGGAACAAGCAGGCCGAGATGTTCCGGGAGTTCGAGAAGAAGGTCAACAAGGAGGGGTTTGCCTTGGTTCAGATCCAAATGGGCCCTTACTCCCGTCCCGGCATCTTCCCCTTAATCGAGGGAAACCCTGTCAACATTGAACAGGTGGAGTCCATGGTGGAGGAGGGTAAATTTGCCAAAGAGGAGCTTGAAAAGCTTAAAGAAAAGCAGGCTCAACTGATCAATGAATTGGAGGATATCTTCAAAGAGACCCGGAAGGCGGAGAAGGAGATCAAAGAAGAGCTGACCTCCTTGGACAATGAAGTGATCTCTCCGGTGGTCAAAGACTCCATTTCCGATATTAAGGAAAAATTTGACAATGAGAAGGTTCACCAATACCTGGACGAAGTCCAAGAAGATATCTTGACGAATCTCGGCCGCTTCAGGGAAAAGGAGGAAGCCCCTTCGCCCATCTCCGGGTTAGTGTTGCCTCAAACGGTGGACTCCTTTAGCGAGTACCAGGTGAACGTGTTGGTGGACAATTCAGAGACCAAAGGAGCTCCCATCATCGTCGAGACGACCCCGAACTACCGAAACCTTTTTGGCACCATCGAGCGAGTGGTCGAGCGAACAGGAATCTGGAAGACCGATTTCCTCCATATCAAGGCGGGCTCCTTTTTAAGGGCCAACGGAGGTTATCTGATTTTCAACGCCCTGGATGCTTTGACCGAGGCATGGGTTTGGCCGGCGCTGAAAAGGACGTTGAAAAACCAGGTGATTGAGATTCAGACCTTCGACCCCCTCTATTTCTTTTCGACCTCGGCTCTGAAGCCGGAACCGATCGATTGCAACACAAAAGTCATCCTGATCGGAGAAACCCAGATTTACTACCTCCTTTACAGCTTAGATGATGACTTCAAGAAGATTTTCAAAATCAAAGCGGACTTTGACTCGGTGATGAACAAGGACAGGGATAAGATTCAGCAGTATGCTTCTTTTATTCGGAAGGTCTGTGACGAGGACAAATTAAAACCCTTCGATAAGGCAGGGGTGGCGGCCGTGGTGGAGTATGGCGTGAGAGTTACGGGAAGGCAGAAAAAGCTTTCGACGCGCTTTCATCTCATTGCGGACATCGTGAGAGAGGCCAACTACTGGGCGGAGAAGGAGGGGAGCGACGTCATTACTGAAAAGCATGTCGAGAAGGCAATTGAAAAAAGGAATTACCGGGTGAACCTCATCGAGGAGAAGATTCAAGAGATGATCGATGACGGAACCATTTTGATCGACTCCGATGGAATGGTGGTGGGCCAGGTCAACGGCCTCTCCGTCTACGACCTTGGGGATTATATGTTCGGAAAGCCCTCCCGGATCACCGCCAAAACATCCCTGGGCAAGGCAGGCATTATCAATATCGAAAGGGAAGCCGAGATGAGCGGTCCCATCCATAACAAAGGGGTCTATATCCTCGCCGGGTATCTGAGGGGGAAATATGCCCAGGATAAGCCGATCACCATGAGCGCCAGCCTCTGTTTTGAGCAGTCTTACAGCGGCGTGGAAGGGGATAGCGCCTCTTCTACAGAAATTTATGCTTTGCTTTCGAGCATCTCCGGGCTTCCGCTCCGGCAAGACATTGCCGTCACCGGTTCGGTCAATCAAAAGGGAGAGATCCAGCCGATCGGCGGCGTGAACCATAAGATCGAAGGGTTCTTCGACGTTTGCAGGGCAAAAGGACTTACGGGCAAACAGGGTGTGATGATTCCTCACCTCAATATCGATGATCTGATGCTGAGGAAGGATGTGGTGGAGGCGGTGAGAAAGGGGCAATTCCACGTCTATCCGGTGAAGACCATCGACCACGGAATCGAGATCCTCACAGGCCTGGAAGCTGGCGAGAGAACCCAAGACGAGGGGTTTAAAGAGGGGACGGTGAATGACCTGGTAGATAAGAAGCTAAGAGAACTGGGAAAAAAGATCAAGGAATTTGAAGGAGGGGAAGAGGTAGCGAAAGAGGATAAAAAGAAAAAGAAAGGCAAGCCCTCTTGCGATGGATAGAATTGTTCTGGACCGAAGGGTTGATGTCGGCAAAGAAGTTCTGATCAAAGGGCCTCCTTTGGAGGCCCTTTGTTTTCAGGATGGCCGCGTGGGAAGCCTCATCACCTTGACTGATTCCGAAGGGAGCGATTTCAGAGGCAGAGTCACTCGTCTCTCTGAAACCGAAGGCTCTATTTTCGTTTTTGATGCCTTCCCCTCGCCTACAGAATCCTCTTTGGAAATCGTCCTTCTTCAGGCCCTCCCGGAGAGGGAAAGAATGGAGCTGATTATCCAGAAGACCACAGAACTGGGTGTCTCGGCGATCCTTCCTTTTCAATCTGAGAAATCTATTTCTCTGGGGGAAAGAGAGGCAAAACAGAAGAAAGCCCACCGGTGGCAGCGCATCGCTGTGAAAGCAGTTCAGCAATCGAGAAGGGCCAAGGTTCCGTATGTAGGAGAATGCCGACCGCTGGAAGAGGTCTTGGGGAATTTGGGGGTAGACGGATCGAAGATCCTTCTTTGGGAAAAGGAGGGAGAAAATCTTAAAAGCGTCTTGAGAAAGCATCCCCCTCAAAAGATTTGTGTGATGATCGGGCCGGAAGGGGGGTTTGCCAAGGAGGAGGTCAAGCTGGCAAAGGAGAAAGGATTTATCCCCGTCAAGTTAGGGCAGCGTATCTTGAGGACTGAGACCGCAGCCATCACCATGGTGGGAATTCTCCAGTACGAGTTGGGCGACCTTAGTTAAATTCATGACACGTAGGAGGATTTGAAATCCCGACTTTAAATGAGACCTTATCTCCCCAGAAAAAGTCGATTTCTCTATTCTCCGGCCCGATTGGTCAAACAAAATCTCTCATCTGACCGCGTTATTCTCACGAACCAAACGGACTGTTTGCCAAAAATGGTTCTGGTCGGACAATAAGTCAGATGCTCCAGTTTCGTTTTCCAATTTGGATCACTCTTTACAATTCAAATTAATCATAATATTCCAATTGGTTATAAAACAAAAATGGTTAAGCCCCCTCTGGTATAATTCTTGCTCTAAAAGATCAATAAGAATTTATTTAGGGGGCCGGCCGATGGAGCTCGTGGAAAGAGGTCTTAGTTCAGAGAAAAGGAAATATCCGAGATTCGATGTGGATCTTCCGATTAAGTATAGTAGACCCAGCTTATTTTCCAAATACGCCCGGGCCGTTAATGCGAGTGAAGGGGGACTACTTCTCCACCTTCCAGAAGAATTGGGAGTTGGCCAACAGCTGGTCCTAAGATTATTTTTTCCCCCTTCCCGTGATCTAAATGTTATTGAAACAGTGGTTCAGGTGGTTTGGATGGATGTTCGTCTGAGGAAGGACTGGGCTTGGGATTATCAGACTGGAGTGAGATTTGTGGACATTTCTCCTGAGGATATGGCCATCCTGAAAAATTTCCTAATGAACCTCGAACAAAAACCGCTTTGCACTGCCTGATCGTAGGGCTGATCGAATCGACACTCCTTTGGCTCCGAACCGGGTGATCTGGTTCCGGGATTGTCTCGCCGCACAAAACACCCGTGGAATTTCCTTCTGAATTTAAAACTGTCCCCAAATTGCCTTTTCCAAAGCTTTGAAGTATATTCTTTTTACCCGAAGAAATAGGGTATTGGCGTGGGGCCGTTCCCCTATGAAGGCGACGCGTATTACCAGAACCGACAAATCTGGGAAAATCTTTGAGATAGGCATCGGTTGCGTTGAGGACTTTCCGTTTCTTTGTGAGATGTACCGAACGTTCTCGCCTAAGCCTGCCTCCCAGGGCCTCCCGCCCGAAGACCCTGAGACCTGTCATAGCTGGGTGAAGCAGCTTTTCGAAATTGGGGAGAATCTTTTTGCATGGAGGGGCGATCACATCGTAGGCCACGCTGCGCTGATTCCCGATGTGAAGGGGAAGTCGGGTGAATTTGTGATCTTTGTCGATCAAGACCACAGGAATCTGGGAATTGGAACGGAACTGACGCGGTTCACACTCGAGACTTTCAAACAGCTCGGTTTCGACTCGGTCTGGCTGACAGTAAACATAACAAACTTTATTGCCATTAAGCTTTACAGGAAGCTCGGTTTTGAGTATTCTGACAGGGATAATTACGAGAGGGTGATGACGATTAGGTTGAGGCTCACTGAACCTGCCGGACACAAGTAGGGAAGTGAATAAAAAAGCGGGAGAGCATCTATCCTCCTGCCCTTGAACCGCAGACAAGGTCAATTACCATGCTGTCCACCTCCTCATCGGCCAATATTTCTTACCTTTTGTATTAAATATGGTCATGATTCATCGAGAAATCAACACCCGCGTGCTAATACGGCGGCGACGCGTCCTTTGAGTTCCGATCCTTGCAGCCCATAGATACGCCCGAAGAAAGCCAGATTGTCCCAGGCGCTGAGAGTTGGGTAAAGGGCCAGTTCTTGGGGGACGGAGCCAATCAGACGCTTGACCTGCTTAGCCTCGCGGATCAGGTCGTAATCGCTAATCGTGACTTTTCCTTCATCAGGAATGAGCAAGGTTGAAAGGATTGAAAGCGTGGTAGTCTTTCCTGCGCCGTTCGGTCCCGACAACCCGAAGATTTCCCCCTCCTGGATGGAGAAGCTGACGTCTTGCACCGCAACCCGTTCGCCATGCTTCTTAACCAGACCGTTAATCACGACTAAAGGCGACGACATACTCATCCTTGTATATGGAGTAACTTCCCGTCCGGCACCGCAGCCTAAAATTACTTCTTCATCGTTCGTTTTTCGAAATTCTTCTCGACTCGTACTATTGTATTATAATATGGATATCCTGGTGCAATTGCAAGCGCATGAAAATTCTGCTCATTCAACCACCCGTTCAGGATTTCTATCGAACCTCTATCCGGACGCAGCCGATAGGGCTGGCTTATCTTGCGGCCTCAATAAGAGATCACGGTTACGAGTTGGAGATCCTCGATTGCCAGACGGAGAAGAAGAGATCCATTCCTATCGCCTCCGAACTTTCATACCTCCGGAATTTCTATCCATCCAATGATCAGAGTCCATTCAAACTCTATTCGGGTTATTACCATTTTGGAATGGAATGGGAAGAGATTGGACGGAAGATCAGAGATTCGAAGGCCGATGTTTTTGGAATCTCCTCTTCGTTTACCCCGTATCACGGTGAGGCGTTGGAGATTGCCGGGATCATCAAACAGTGGGATAAGAAAAAGATCGTCGTTATGGGAGGAGCCCACGTCAGTTGCGATCCTGAAGGTGTTCTGCAGAGCCCCTTTGTTGACTATGTGATCTTAGGGGAAGGAGAGGGCCGTTTTCCTATACTTTTAGATCAGATTGGGAAAGGGAGAATAAAACACTTTGAGGAGATCGATGGGGTGGGATATCGAAAAAATGGGGAAATACAAATCAACGCTCTTCAGAATTTTATCCAGGATCTCGATTCTCTTCCTTATCCCGCGAGGGAACTCCTCGATCTGGATCGCTATCGGATGAGAAAGAAACGATCCACGATGATCATCACCAGCAGGGGCTGCCCCCACGGTTGCGCGTACTGCTCAGCGCATCTTGTCATGGGCACATCTTTCAGGACTCGAGCTCCGGAGGCAATTGTTCAAGAGATGGTGGAGTGTCAGAAGAAATATGGAATTCGGATTTTCGATATTGAAGACGACAATTTCACCTTCGATCAGCATCGGGCGAGGCAATTAATGAATCTCATAATCGAGAAGTTTGGAGAAGAAAAGATTGAACTTTCTGCGATGAACGGCGTCTCTTTTGCTTCTCTGGATGAAGAGCTTCTAATGCTAATGAAAAAGGCAGGATTTAAGACAATCAATCTTTCCTATATCAGCACAAATCCCTCAACGAAAGAAAGAATGAGAAGACCTAAAGCAAAGACTGAGTTTGATGAGATCCTGAAAGAGGCAGAACGAGTCGGCCTTAGCGTGATTACCTACGCCATCCTCGGAATGCCCGGCCAGACCATCGAGGAGATGGTGGATACTTTGATCTACCTTATGGGGAACAGAGTTCTCATCGGTCCCAGCATCTATTACCCTACCCCCGGGACTCCTCTTTTTGGGAGATGCAGGCAAGATGACGTTTTGCCTCCCCACGAATGCCAGTGGCGGTCAAGCGCCTTTCCCATTGAAACGAGGGAATTTAGCCGTATCGATCTGGTCACTCTTTTTCGCCTGGCAAGGGTCATTAATTTTATCAAAGGAAAGATGGATGAAAAAGAGTTAGAAGAAGGATTGACAGTGAAAGAGCTATTTCAAGTTCTAAAAGATAAAGGGAACGTTAAGGATGGCTCTGAATTTGGACGCTATGCCCCATGCGCTATGCCCTTTGCGTCTTTCAAAAGGGTTAAGGCTAAGGAAGACGATGCAACTTGGGTCGATTTGCTTTTGATGGTCGAGAGCGAAAGGTTTTTCTTCAGTCTAAGAAAGGAATCTGAGGGAAAGATATTGGTTGAGAAGGAAAAGAGTTCCAAAAAGGTCTTGGATTATTTTTTTGGAAAAGCATGGCGAAAGCCAATCCTGAAAAGTCGCGCCTCCATCGTCTGATGAAGCCTCGGTTTGAGTACTCCACCTGCTATGTAGATTGTCAACCCAAAGAACAGTTAATCTGTCCCCTTTTTATGGATCTAAAAGAACTAATAACTCTCTGTCTGCACGGTCCTCCTCCGAAAGAACATACACTTTCCGTAAAGACGGGAGGTGGTGAGCGTTAAGGAAAAGGCATCGTGAAAGGTGTCAGGTAAGGTTCAGGGAGGCGAGCGCAAGCGAACTACTGATGAGGTGTCGAAATGAAATTAGACGACGTCAAAACTGGTAGCTTATGGGATACCAGGATAAGTCCAGGGGAAACCTGCATACTGCCTGGGCGGCGTCCGGCATAAAGGTAGCGCGAACCTGAATCAGGCTCATGTGTGGAACGTGGGAACCTGTCGTTCCGATGGTAAGGGAGAAACCCAAGTGGAGGACCCACGAGGGTGAGAGTACCAATACGGGGCACGGGGGCGGACCAACTCGTAGTAGTGTTGAAGTCTCTGTAATGGGGATGGAGCGAAGGGGTTGGATCATCTGGCCTTAATGCTTGGTCAACCAGTGATGGGAGGAACCGAGAGGTAAGGCAGGGTTCGCTGGAGAAGGCAACGGGATGATAAGAGCCGGATGAGCGGAGACGTTCACGTCCGGGTCTGTGAGAGCCTGGGGGTGAAATTCCCCCGGGCTACTCGACTCTTCGATTCTTGAATATGATCCCCAGTGAAGACTTGTGAAGTCGCGAAAAGGGCTATCTTGGTACTGTCCGCGTGAACTCAAATGCTGGTCAGGACATATTAAGATTAAAGCCACCAGCGGTAACCATTCGGAAAATCCACCGTAAGGATTCGGAGAATCGCAGGTAAGGATTCTTTGAAATGGACAATAAATGGTTGAAATAATTCATCTCTGAAATTCCTAAACATATTAAGCATATTAAACATATAAAAAGGGAAATCCCTCTCTCTAAACAGAGAGGTCTTTTCCCACTAAAAACCTTAGAAGCAAAACCATTAGAAGTAAAGTTTGAAATTCCATTACTATGAAAAAGAAAGAGTGGATTTCAAATGGAGATAGTATTTCCTGGTACTTGTAAATTCCTCTGGCACAAGTATCTCCATTAAAAGAGTGGGAAGAAATGGTTTTGTTGGAAATTCAATTCTTTTTCTTAAATCTTTCTCTCAATTAAATTGAGCCAGCGCTAGTATCTTTTTAATTTCAACTTCCTTAGACCGTCCTTTTAAAGTAAATTCAATTGGAATAGTATTTCCCTCTTCTATTAAATTCAACCAGGGCAGTTGTCTTTTGGTCATTCACCTACATTTAATTGAACAGCTAGCTGTTCAGCTAGCATGGCCCGAGTCCCTGTGCCGGAACCGCCGGCAGACGTAATCCAGTAATCCTCTAAAGGCCACCAGCGAAGCCTAAGAAGGATGTTTTAGGATCGTTTTCATCTCCAGCCCTCATAACTCAGCGCCCCAATACAGTTTTTTCTTCATTGTCCCGATAGCCTCTGTTGACAAAGATAATTAGGGTGCCTAATTTAATATTAGTAGAATATACATGATCGACAAAATTTCTGAGAAAGGAGTGAATGAAAATGAATAGAGTTTTGTCTCTTATTGCTGTGGTCTTAATCTTGAGTCTTGGGTTTGTAGCCGGTTCTCAGGCCAACTCCATGACTCAAAGAGGGTTTACAACTTACGACACAACGAAGTTGATTGGGCTTACAGTAAAAGCTCGTGATGGAGTACAATTGGGTCAGATCTTTGACCTCGTGGTCGACTCCAATGGTCATGTCGATTTTGTCATCGTTAGCCAGCTTGGTTTTGAAGAATCTTGGGGGAGACTCGTAGTTGTCCCCTTCAGTACCCTGATGATTTCGAAGGGAAAATCTGACAAAATTAGTGTGGTTTTTAATGCTGATAAAGAAAAGTTTTATGAAGGTCCTGATTGGGGTAACGAAAATCTGGCTAACCGAAAACAGGCTGCTGCAGTGGACAGATATTACGGTGTTCAGCCCTACTGGACAGAAGGAGGGATGACAAAATACGAGAATCCTTACAGTTGGGGAGGAGAAGCCCAAGGATTTTAAGGCGTAAGGAGAGTACGAGAGAATAAATCCTGATCCAATAATATGATTTTTCGAAAAATGTTTATTACCGATCGTTCTTTTTTGAAAGGAGGGAGGAGCATGAATAAGACTTTGACTTTGCTGTCGTTTTTGGTTTTTACTGCCTTCTTAGGAGGCATTCTGTATAGCCATGCGGATCAATCGGTTTCCGAGTCGGCCTCAACTACAAAAGCTCAGTCCGTTTCAATGGCAAAAGCGTCCGACCGTGTTCACGTGTTTAGTGACTTGAAGCGGGTAACAGTTAAAGACTCCCAGGGCCAGTACGTGGGAAAGATCATCGATATCGTTATTAACCCCGATGGACGTGTCTCTTTTGCGGTCCTCTCACCATTTGGGATGGGCGGAATAAATGAAAGACTGGTGGCCATTCCTTTCGATGCCTTATCCTTCAATGATAAATATCTCGTTCTCGACACGACCTCTGATAAATTAGTTAACGCACCCCGTTTCAGCTGGAGTTATCTGAACGCCCGAAACTGGGCTGCGGATGCAAACAGATACTTTGGCATACAACCATCATGGGGAGAAGGAACCCTCTGTGAAAAGCCCGCAGTCGGGGCTCATCAGATATCGATGACAAAAGGGTGGAATCGTCCTTACGAGGCTAGCGAAATCGTAGGAACTCAGGTTAAAGACTCCCAAGGGGAAGTAGTGGGAAAGATCGACGACCTTGTCTTTGATGATGAAGGTCGGATCTCCTTCGCAATCCTTGGCTACGGAGGGTTTCTGGGAATAGGTCAGAACCTCGTTGCCGTACCCGTCACTTCCTTGTCCTACGCTGAGGAACCGAGACATTTTGTCCTTAACACCACGAAGGAAAACATTCAATCTGCGCCTCTTTTCAGTAAGAAGGCCCTGGACGATCCGGATTGGGCAAATGGTTTCTATCGGTATTTCGGCCAACAACCCTACTGGCCCAAAGAGAAGTAATGCATATACAGCCCGGGGGCGGGGAAAAGATTCGTTACTCCCGCTCTCCGGTGCAGGGTTTGGCGTGCTCTGCCAAATTGGCCCCTCGCGAATTTCGGGAAGAACTCAACGACCCAGCCGGTCTCTTCTCAAACTACCATGAGAAGGTGATGCTGTGAGTAAATTCCGTATTCTTCAATTCTTGATTTCACCATTTAGTACGACATTTTGGACCCAAATGATCACGCTTTGTCCATGGCTGAGTAGGCACACTTCATCTGACTTTATAATTTCCGGTATAAGTTGGGTTCAAGATACTTTCCTTTTTCTTCACTAATACAGTGTTCCCCCCATATCTTTCTGAAATTATTTTCGGTATTCCTTAAATGGAGGGACCGACATGCCTCTCGTTCAAATCAAGTTTATTGGCGACACCATTTCCCAGGCACGGAAGTAGGAAAAGGGAAACAAGTTGGGAGAGGTCATCAGTCCTTCTTTCCAGTTGGATAACATTGCTTCTGAGTTTTTCGATAGATTGAATCCATTCAATCCTCCTAAAAAAGGAAACGTTTTTTGGCTTGCAGTGTGACTGTCTTAGGAAGGCCGAAGTTAGAAAGCTCAAAGAAAAGAAGGAGATGAGAAAAGATGAAAATAGAAAAGATTATTTGTCTATTTCTTTTTGTTGCTCTTATTCTTATTTTTTCATCGTGTCACCCTCGTCATACCTCAGATATCAAACCTAACGTGACAAAAGAAGAAGTGGTGTCTTTGTGGGGAGAAACACCCCTGATCACTTATAAGACTGTTAACGGCAAGACTTATGAAACTTGGGAATATCATTTTGCTACCACTGATTCTATTTGTTGGATTACTTTTCTTCAAGATAGAGTAGTTAGTACGGAATGCCGTCGACAACCCTATGCATATTATTACACCTATCCGTACTATCCATATTATCCATACCCATATCCGTATTATTACCCTTATTACTATCCCTATCGCCGTTATTGGAGGTGAAACAAATAACCCTGTCGGCATGCAATGGGATAAACTTGCACTCCAAAGAGATACTTTACAATAGCTTTATATAGAGGCCAGCCGGAAAGAACTTCCATCTCCTCAGTTCTCTTTATTCACGCAGTATAGCCTTCAGATCCACGGCCAGGATACTTTTTTCATCATGCCCTCCATCGCGGTTATCTTTCGGTCATTCACCTACATTTCATTGAACAGCGAGCTAATCAGTTAGTAATGCCCGAGTCCCTGTGCCGGATTCGTTGGCTTCTCCAGATCTTCTCCCGATTTTTTCTCCCGATTTTTATTGACACTCTATTTAATTCCTAATAGAATATCTGAAACTGTTTTAGCCGAGAAAGTATTTTCGCAAGAAAAGGGGGTGACTTAAATGACGAAGGGGGAATTGATCGCCAGCATAGGGAAAGAAGCCAAAATCTCGAAAGCGTCAGCTGAAAAAGCCATCAATGCATTTACTAATACGGTGATGAAGGCGTTAAAGAAAGGAGATAAGTTGGCGCTGACTGGATTTGGAACTTTCTCTGTGGCGAAAAGGAGGGCTCGAACGGGAAGGAATCCCCAAACCGGAAAGGAGATTAAGATACCTGCCATCAGGGTGGCAAAGTTCAAAGCAGGCAATTTGTTAAAGAGTACGGTTAAGTAATTATTGATAGACTAAATCCTGCTTTATAAGCTTTAATAAAGAGGGGAGAAAGGTTAAATTCTCCCCTCTTTCGTTATCAGAGGGAAAGAGAAATTCCTATGTGGAAAGCAGCATATAAACAGGAAATGAACATCGAGGTTTTAAGATTCACTTCATAAGCCACAAGATGTTGTGTATTTTCAGTCGAGAACAACAAAAGCGTAACATGTTGAAAACTCAAGCTTTATTTTAATTCTCTCCATGCATGGATCTAATTACATAATGGAATTAAAGAGGTACGGATAGTTAACACATTTTTTTCCACAGGATTTACACACCAGGAGTAGCCCATCTTCAAAGCGTTGATTTTTCTGCATCTGAGGATAACATCCCCCTCTCTCCCTTGATCTTAAAGCAATTGCCACACTCATCATGTGGAGATAGAGACAGAATCGACAAAAGATTGGGACCCATATGGCAATGATAGGAAAGATCAATCTTGGAGAAGAATGCATTGATCTCCGGCAATAAATCTGGGCTTCTTTGAAACGCCCAATCCCTTGATCTGTTTGGGAGGTTTGTCATTCTTGGTCGGAATTGCCTATAGCTATCAATCAAATTAAGTAAATCTTTCTATTCCTTTTATTCCTGGTCTGGTTTCCAGATATGCAGTTGTTTAGAGAGGGGGTAAACACACCCCAAACACCATTAAACACCCTCTTGTGGATGCTATGCACCTTGAGTAATGAAGAGGAGTCTTTGCATCCATGATGAAATTCTAGTGGAAGCTCCTATTGAAGCGACGGACGAAGTGGCTCTTATTCTGAAAGAAACAACGGAGGAGGCTGAAGGGAGTTTTCTGAAGATTGTCCCGGTTGAGACTGACGTAGTGGTTGTGGGTGGTTGGGCGGAGAAAAAACACTTGCTTTTGATACCTCAATCCTGACTTTAATATAGGGCCAGGTTTAGCCTTTGACTGGCTGGTGGTTAGCACCTACAAGTCATTACGGACAACCATAATCAGGAATCGAAGACTTACGAGCTGGAAGAGTTAACGACAGGGATATGCCCCGTCTTTCAGCATCTGACCATATTCTCTTTCACCTCCCAGGACAATCCCAACAATAATGCCAATTGTATTCATCCCGGTATTAGTTCCAAGCCACACCAAAAGGATAAGGGAAAGGTTTTTCTTTCGAGATTTTTCATGATAAAATTAGAATATCTTCACGAGATCTTCACAATTCACACTTAGAATAGCTAATGAGGAGGTTATGCTTCCCAAAAAGATTCTTGTTGTTGATGACGAACCCAAAATCATCCAGGCCGTGAGTGCCTATCTTGAAAAGGATGGGTATCAAGTATTTACGGCTTCCAGTGGAAAGGAGGCGTTGGAACTTACAGAACGTAAGTCTCCTGACCTCATTGTGCTGGACTTGAGGCTGCCCGACCTGCCGGGAGAGGAAGTCTGTCAAAAGATCCGTCAACGGCGCGACACCCCAATCCTCATGTTAACAGCCAAGGTGGAAGAGGAGGACAAGATAAGGGGGCTTTCTATCGGCGCAGATGATTATGTCACCAAGCCTTTCAGCCCCCGGGAGCTGGTGGGACGGATAAGGGCAATTCTCCGGAGAGTTAAAGCCGATAGAGAGCCGCAACGTGACGTCCTTTCTTTCAAAGAAGGGAAGCTGCGAATTGATGTTTCGAAGCAGGAAGTCTACAAGGACGGAAAACCTCTCCCTCTGACACCGAACGAATTCAGATTGCTTATGACCCTGGCCCGGTATCCGGGGAGAGTGTATACCCGTTCAGAATTGATCAACAAAGTGCAGGGATACGAGTATGAAGGCTATGATCGGACCATTGATGCTCATGTGAAAAATTTGCGTCAAAAGATCGAGAAAGACCCGAAGAGCCCAAAGTACATCCTGACAGTCTTTGGCGTCGGCTACAAATTTGGAGGCGAGGAAAATGAGGGAGAAACTCTGGACTAAATTTGCCTTAAGCCATCTGGCTATTGCTATCATTGCTGTGGCCTCGGCGGCTATCCTTTTCAATTTTGCCCTCTCTAAAAAATTCCAGGGCTATGTGGAGGAGAACCAGAAATTGAAGGATGAGCAAATGGTCATTCTTCTCGGTTCTATTTATGAAAAGGACGGACAGTGGAACTCTCAGCGAATGCAGGATGTGGGAAACCTCTCGATGATGTCGGGAAGAGAAATAACCGTTCTTGATTCAGCGGGAAGACAGGTCTTTGACTGTTGGGATTCCATGCGGGAGATGAGACCAGAAGCTCAAAAGAGAATGATGGGGACGGGAATGATGTGCGAAGGGGGATGGGATCAACAGCGGCAGGGTTACGGAGCACCACGAGTAAAGAGTGGACCTCCCTCTAAATCAAGGCCCAATCCTCAAAATGTTGAGAGTCGTCGGGTGCCGGTATTTGTAGGGGAGAAGCAGGTTGGTACCGCAGTGATCAAGCCCATAGGAAATCAGGGACTATTTTCTCCCCAGGACAGGTCATTTCAAGCCAACGTGAACCGATGGCTGTGGGGAGTCGCCCTCGGAGCAGGAGCCTTTGCGCTCCTCATAAGTCTGGGGATGGCCCGCCACCTTTCCCAACCCATTCGTGCCTTGACAACGGCTACAAGAACCCTCAGAAACGGCGACTTGACCCAGAGGCTTAGGATTGAAGGAAAGGATGAGGTAGGTCAACTAGCCGACGCATTCAACCACCTTGCTGAATCTCTTCAAAAACAGGAGCAATATCGTAAGAAGCTGACGGCAGACCTTGCCCATGAACTCAGAACCCCTCTTGCCAATCTTCAAACCCATACGGAGGCACTCATTGACGGAGTGCTTCCTACAACTTCGGAAAATCTAACCTCCGTCCATGAAGAAATATTGCGCCTTGGGCGACTCATAAGAAGCCTTGAGGAACTTAGCCGCGCAGAGGCCAGCCGTTTGACGCTGAGGAAAGAGAAGGTGGATCTGAAGGTCTTCCTGGAAAGGACGACATCCTTATTTCAGCCCCAATTTGCGGATAAGGGTGTTGTTCTAAAGACATCCCTTCCGGAGTACCCTATGGATATCCCTATCGACCGGGATAAAATTTCCCAGGTCATAAACAATCTTCTTTCCAACGCATTGAAATTCACTGCTGAGGGAGGCGATGTTGAAGTCAAAATGAAAAGACAGGAGCAGGAAGTTCAAATCACTGTCAAAGACACAGGTATTGGGATACCAGACGGAGATATCCCCTTTATCTTCGAACGCTTCTTCCGGGCAGGAAATGGTGAAAACGGGGCGAGAGGATCGGGTATCGGTCTAACCATTGCTAAAGAACTCACCGAAGCTCACGGAGGAAAACTCGGAGTAAACAGCAGACAGAATCAAGGGGCGGAATTTACCGTTAGTCTACCACTATCTACATGACGGATGGACAACTGGTCATGCCTTGAGGGTAAAGAAGTATAGAGGTGTATGAGGTATTTCAATTGACCATGTTGCTTATGTCGACGGGAGGACCCTTTTCCCGATCGAAAGGGTATGGATATGCTACGGGACCTACGGACCTGATTTAACAGTGCAACACCCCTGAGCTTCAACCGGTTGCAAAGGAGGTTAAAGAGACGTTGATTCAAACCACGAAGGGGGCCTCTGAATGAGACGAACCTTCACAATCTTTACAGATCTTCTTCATAAATTCTTCACACGGGTAGATTATCCTTGAATCAAATTCAATTAAAGGAGGTAGGATCATGAAGAAGATCGTTGTTGTGGGTTTGGTGGTTTTGGCGGCCTTAGCATTGGTGATGGGCCTAACTTTCTATCCAACTGCAGGTAAGGCACAAATGGGGCCAGGCTATGGTTATGGGTATGGTATGGGTCCTGGAATGATGTACGGGGGCTACGGCTGCGGTTACGGACCCGGGATGATGGAGCCGGGCTATGGTTATGGGCGTGGCGTGGGCTCCGGAATGATGGGGCGAGGCTACGGCTACCAATATGGTCCTCAATACCAACAACCTCAGAAACCCCTTGATGAGAAAGACACGAGGACCATTTTGGAGAATTATTTGAAGTCTACCAGAAATCCCAACTTGAAGCTGGGGAAGATTGAGGACAAAGGCAATGCCTTTGAGGGTGAAATATTGACCCAAAAAGGTTCATTGGTGGATGAGATCTTGGTCGACAAAAACACAGGCTGGATGCGGTCAGTGTATTAAGCCTTGAGGCTTCCCGAAAGTCGAGCGGCTTCCGGGAAGCCCCCCATATTTATTCTGGTTGCTACTATCCGTACCTGCCAAAAGGTTTCGATTTTGAAGACATATCAAAAATTTGAGTCAGAGGATAATAACCACCTATCGATTACGAATTGCAATCGAGCATGCATAGCCAAATTGGCCCCTCGTGGATTTCAGGAAGCAACATTGCATGGTGGATCCCTTGACTCCCTAAGAAGTAGGCAAGCAGACCCGCAGCGGATTAACAGGAAATACTCCAAAGAGTGAAGATTTCTTTTAAAAAAAATTAGGGTTATCGCCTTTTTCTTCCGTATAGATGCCCTACTCAGAAGATCCCCTCTGAAGACTTCACCCAATAATCAGCAGATGCTCCTCGGAAAATGGGCGTATCTCGATTTTTAGGAACAAGTCCGTCGGGCCAATTAAATGGCGAAAGGCAAGATTGGAGAGTTTACTCATAAGCACCTGACTCAGAAGAAGAATTAAAGGGAGGGTTATTAAGGATTATCGGAAGAGGAGAACACAAAAACCCTCCGTGTTCATTCAACGTTGTACCTACAAGTTATGGCTGGGAACCGTGTTCAAAATTTCAGGATTTAAGATTTTACACCCACACTAATAGAGGTATGGAAAATAGAATACATAGAATTGCTAAAATTGGTATTGGATTATACATATTGACAATACTTTCATTTGTTTCTATATTTATCATTCAAAAATCAGAGCCTATCAAATAAAATTTTGGTTTCTGTGGAGGTGGAATCATGTTTAGGGTAAGCGTCATGTATCCGAATCAAGAAGGGGGAAGATTCGATATCGGCTACTATCAAAC
>Ga0335081_10004260_pt1 | contig 22574 bp, 19 predicted proteins | sample Lox_Sample_35_FD_206713 | JGI IMG/M metagenome (GOLD analysis project Ga0335081, IMG submission 206713) | Soil microbial communities from Loxahatchee National Wildlife Refuge, Florida, United States - Lox_Sample_3.5 | ecosystem: Environmental > Terrestrial > Soil > Wetlands | place: USA... | reverse complement strand
ATACCGGCCATTAATTGTGTCTTACCACAATGGAGCAGCGGTACGGCTGGGAGATGTGGCCGACGTGTCCGACGGTGTATCGGACAGGCGCCAACTGGGCCTGATTAATGGCAAACGGGGAGTGATGCTGGCCGTTTTCCGGCAGGCTGGGGCGAACATCATCGACACGGTGGACCGTGTTACAGCGATCATCCCTTACCTGCAGGCGTCGATTCCGCCGTCCATGAAACTTTCCGTGGTGATGGACCGGACAACTTCGGTCAGGGCGTCGGTCAAAGAGATCGAGCGGACGCTGCTGATTTCAGTCGTGCTGGTGATTTTGGTCGTGTTCGTGTTTTTGCGGACGGTGCGGGCGACAATCATCCCCAGCATTTCAGTGCCCCTTTCCCTCGTAGGCACATTTGGGGTGATGTATCTGCTGGGATACAGCCTGGATAACCTGTCGCTGATGGCGCTCGCCATTTCCACGGGTTTCGTGGTTGATGACGCGATAGTGGTATTGGAGAACATCACTCGCTACATCGAACACGGGATGGGCGTGGTGCAGGCGACGTTCAAAGGCGCCGCGGAGATCGGATTTACGGTGGTGTCCATGAGCACGTCACTTGTGGCCGTGTTCATTCCCCTGCTGCTAATGGGCGGGATTGTCGGGAGGCTGTTCAGGGAATTTGCCGTGACCCTGAGCGTCGCGATCGGGGTGTCGTTGGTGGTTTCTTTGACGACGACCCCGACGATGTGCGCGAAGTTTCTCCGAACAACGGTCGAGGGTGAAAAGCACAATATTTTCTATCGTGCCAGCGAGTGGGCTTTTGATCGCTTGCTCACTATTTACAGGCACTCGCTGAAGTGGGTACTGGCATACCAGCCTGTGACTCTTACGGCGACAATTGTGGTAGCCTGCCTGACCGTATATCTCTACATCAAGGTGCCTAAAGGATTTTTCCCGCAGCAGGACACGGGGCGGATCTCGGGTACAGTAATAGGCTCTGAGGACGTGTCGTTCCAGTCGATGTCAGAGAAGATGAGACGCTACGTCAAGATCGTCCTGGCGGATCCGGCGGTCGATTCGATGGCCGGCTTCACCGGCGGAAACACCGCGCTGAACCAGGGACGCTTCTTCCTGACGCTGAAGCCGCTGGAACAGCGCGGAGGCTGCCAGAAGCAACATTTCTGGGAAGCATGCCACTATCCAAGCGCGGATGACGTGATCAACCGGCTGCGCGGGAAACTGGCAGTAGTGCCGGGGGCGACGCTGATTTTGCAGTCGGCGCAGGAACTGACGATTGGTGGACGCTGGGGCAATGCGGAATATCAGTACACGCTGCAGAGCCCGAACATTGACGAATTGAATACGTGGGCTCCTCGTCTCCTGCAGACGATGCGAAAATTGCCGGAGTTGCGGGACCAGAACTCCGACCAGCAAGATAAGGGCTTGCAGGCGAAGTTGGTGATCGACCGCGATACGGCCAGCCGGATGGGGATCACGCCGCAGACGCTCGACAATGCGCTGTACGATGCATTCGGGCAACGGCAAGTATCCACGATGTACGAGTCGCTGAATCAATATCACGTAGTCATGGAAGTGGCGCCGCAGTTTCAGCAGACTCCGGAAGCGCTGCAGAACATTTATTTGAAGTCGGCTAACGGAGGAGCCATTCCGCTGGCCACCTTCACGCATTTTGAGCCGTCGAACACACCCCTCGCCGTCAATCACCAGGGACAAATGCCCTCGGTGACAATCTCGTTCAATCTGGCGCCGGGTGTCTCTCTAGGACAAGCGACGGATGCAATCGAGAAAGCCGAGCGCACGATTGGATTCCCGCCGTCGATTACCGCGAGTTTTCAGGGAACGGCAGCGGCGTTCCAGAGTTCGCAATCCAACATGCTGATCCTGATCATCACGGCGCTCGGCGCGGTTTACATCGTGTTGGGAATGCTTTATGAGAGCTACATTCACCCGATCACGATTCTCTCGACGATCCCGTCGGCGGGCCTTGGAGCGTTGCTGGCGCTACTTCTCACGCACAACGAATTGAATGTGATCGGGATGATCGGAATCATCCTGCTGATCGGGTTGGTGAAAAAGAACGCGATCATGATGATTGACGTCGCTCTGGAAGTGGAGCGCAATCAGGGCAAGAAGCCGGTCGAAGCGATCTATGACGCGTGCATTCTGCGTTTCCGCCCAATCATGATGACGACGATGGCGGCGCTGCTTGGCGGATTGCCATTGGCGCTGGGCTCGGGCACCGGTTCGGAATTGCATCGGCCGCTGGGTATCACGATTGTCGGCGGACTGATTGTGAGCCAGATGCTGACACTGTTTACGACGCCGGTGGTTTACGTATATCTTGACCGGCTGCGGCTGGCTTTGCGGGGCGGAGAGGACCATGCGCTGCCGGATACGTCCTCGCATGCCACGCCGCGTCCGAGCCCCGCTCATTAGATTTTCAAAGTACAATTCTCTGACCGACGCTCAAGAGAACGGGGAGTGCTGCGGTTCCTCGCAGGGTGCAACCTTACCGATGAGATTTCGCATCGCAGACCTATACAGCCTGCTGCGCAAGGGAGCGCTTGTCCCGTATGATAGGGGTCGCGAGTAGAAACTAAGTGCGGCCCGTTCGTCCGAAGAGCTTCCGGCCGGACCAGCAAATTCCGAAATCGTTTTTCGAAAAATCTGACGAGGAGTTACGGATGCTAAAGAAAGCAGCGGCTGTGTTGCTTGTTTGCGGGAGCATAGCCATAACGGTGGGATGCAGTAGCACGAGCAGCCACTTTCTCTACGCGGCAATTCCCAGCGCGAACGAAATCACGGCATTTCGCGAAGACCCGAATTCGGGTGCATTGGTTCAATTGGCGGGGAGTCCGATCACTGCCGGCGGCGCGGTGCAGTCGATTGTGATCCATCCTAAGATGAATTACTTGTACGCGGCAAATTCTGGCGATGTGCCGGGGGATATCTCCTTGTTCACAATTTCAGTGACAGGAGGGCTGCAGGAGGTGACGCCGCGAGCTGCCGCAGGAACTGCTCCGTTTCTGCTGGCCATCGACTCGTCCGGCAATTATCTGTACGCGGCGAATTCCGGGTCGTTCAACGTTTCCGTGTTTTCGATTGACTCCAGCACTGGCCATTTGACAGCGGTGGGAAATCCGTTCCCGATTGGAATCAGCCCTAGCAACATGGCGCTAACGCCTTCCGGAAATTTCCTCTACATTACCGGCCCAGGAAACCCTGGATACATCGAAGGTTTTGCCATGACCAGCGGAGTGCCGACACCAGTTCCGGGATCGCCCTTCTTTACGGGAGCGAATCCGTTTGGACTGGCGATCGATCCGAGCGGCAGCTACTTGTATACCGGGAACAAGCTGGATAATTCCGTATCGGAGTTCTCAATCAACTCCGACGGATCGCTTTCACAACTTCAGGGTTCGCCCATCGGAGAGACATACACCGCTCCTGTTGCGTTGCTGGTGGACCCTTCAGGCAAGTTTCTGTACGCAGCAAACCAGGGATCAGGAAACCTGGCCGGGTTTTCCATCGGGTCCGGGACGGGAGGGCTTACGCTTTTGACAGCGTCGCCGTTTGGCACCGGGACGGATCCAGTCTTCATTGCAACCGACACTGGAGGGAAAGTTCTATTTGTCGCGAACCAGACGAGTTCGAGTTCGGGCACGATTCAATCGTTTAGCTTGGACCAGGGCAGCGGAACGCTGACATCTGTTTCCACCTACTCGGCCGGGGGCATTCCGACATCTATTGCGGTGACACACTAATTTTTGCTCAGGACAAGAATGAGTACAGCGGTTTCAGTCGGTGCTGCGCGGCGTTTCGGGACGATACGCACTCAAATACGTTGTGCAGCTCGCGAAGCCACCGGGAGCATTCTGGTCCGAAGCATTGGGGCTCGCTCGGCGCGCGTTCCATAGTTAGGGATGCAACCAGTCTTCGCGTCGATTTTTTTTAACAACCGGGTGACAATTTTGTACGGTGCACTTGCGACAATGCACTTGGTACCGCAAAGTCCGCAAGGGGACAACTGGAGGCAGCGCCTGCTCATCTAAGTTGTGATTCGCGATGTGCGGCGGGTGTAAGCGCTGACTCCGCGCCGGGACTTGGACCCACAAAATGAAAATAGCCAGCGCCGCAAGCGCCTTCCCTAAACACTACTACCCCCAAAAATTCCTACTCGATCAACTGCAAGAGTACTGGGGCGACCGCCTGAGGAACCCCCAGTTGCTCGCGCGTCTGCATCGTAACGTAGCTGTCGAGGGCCGCCATCTCGCTATGGAGCCCGAGAAGTATTACGAGATCGAAACCTGGGGGAAAGCGAATGACGTTTGGATCGAAGTGGCCCAGGAACTGGGGGAGCAGGCCCTCTGTCGCGCCCTGCATCATGCTGGACTTGATCGAAGCAATCTCGGCGCGATGTTCTTTACTTCAGTGACGGGAATTTCGAGCCCCTCGATTGATGCGCTCTTGATCAATCGTATGGGGTTGCCGACGAACATCCGGCGAGTTCCGATTTTTGGGTTGGGATGCGTGGCCGGAGCGGCGGGAATTGCTCGCGCTGCGGATTATGTGCGCGCGTATCCGTCACAAGCAGCGGCTCTGGTTTCTGTCGAACTTTGTTCGTTGACGATTCAACGCGACGATCTCTCTGTGGCAAATCTGATTTCTTCAGGGCTATTCGCGGACGGGTCGGCGGCCGTTATCGTCACAGGAAGTGATCTGAATGGGGCGGGGCCAGAAATTCTTGCGACACGGTCGGTCTTCTATCCCAACACGGAAGAAATGATGGGATGGAAAGTAACCGAAAAAGGATTTCGCATTACTCTTTCGCCGGAAGTGCCCGTACTGATTCGCGAACATCTGGGGCACGATGTGGATGCATTTCTCGCAGATCACGGGTACAAACGCAGTGACATCGGGAGTTGGGTGCTCCATACCGGAGGCCCGAAGGTGCTGGAAGCGACGGCGGCGGCTCTCGATCTGCACGACGGCCAGCTTGATGCGTCCTGGGACTGCCTGAAGAAAGTCGGGAATCTTTCTTCTGCTTCGGTCTTAGTCGTGCTGGAAGACGTGATGAGAAACCGGCGCCCGGAACCGGGCACGCTGGGAGTGCTGGCGGCGATGGGTCCGGGATTCTGCTCGGAGCTCGTACTTCTGCGATGGTAAGGATTGGGCATTGTTGAACGTGACAGATGTCTTTGTAATCGGGTGCGGGCCCGCGGGTTTGGCGGCGGCAATTGCGGCGCGACAACGCGGGTTCCGCGTGACCGTCGCCGATGGCGCGGAGATGCCGATTGACAAAGCGTGCGGCGAAGGGCTGATGCCGGACAGCTTGGCCGCGCTCTCACGGTTGGGGATTCAGCTGCCTATCGCTGAGGGTCATGCCTTTCGTGGCATCCGCTTTGTGGGACTGGAGTCCTCCGCGGAGGCGGTCTTTCCTGGGGCCGGTCTTGGGCTTGCCATGCGGCGTCCGGCTTTGCATCGACTCATGTCGGAGCGTGCTGCCCAGATGGGCGTGGAACTGTTATGGAGAACGACCGTTACTGGAATCGAAGACGACCGAGTGGGCATGGGCAAGCACTCTGTGCGAGCGCGTTGGATCATCGGGGCTGATGGGCCGAATTCACTGGTACGAAAGTGGGCTAGGCTGGAGAATCACTCGAGACCTCGATTTCGCTATGCGTACCGGCAGCATTTTCGAGTTGCGCCCTGGACTGATCACATGGAGATCTACTGGGGCAAAGAGTGTCAGGGTTACGCGACGGCGGTTGGTCCGGATCAGGTTTGTGTTGCGGTAGCTTCTCACAATCCGAAATTGCGACTGCAAGACTGCCTGCGTCGATTGCCTCGGCTGGAGGCGCATCTGCGCGGGTGCTGGGCGTCATCTCCGGAAAAAGGAGCGCTGACGGGCAACCGAACTCATCGTCGCGTGTGGCGCGGCAACGTAGCTCTGATCGGGGATGCTTCCGGCACTGTGGATGCAATCACGGGAGAAGGCCTCGGCATAGCCTTCGGCCAAGCAGTCGTACTGGCCCACTGTCTGGAGTCCGCAAATCTTGAGCACTATGGTGCGGAACACAGGCGGCTTGGGTTCCGTCCGCGAGGCATGGCGCGGCTGATGCTGATGTTGGATGGACGGCCTTGGCTGCAGGACCGTACTTTGCTGGCCTTCCGAAAACATCCGAATGTTTTTCGTAGGCTTCTCGCATTGCACATTGGAGCCGTGCCGCCTATCGATCTTGTCTGGGACGGACTGACTCTGGGATGGGGGTTGTTGACAGCCTAATGCGAGTTCGCGTTATCGGATTACGTGGAATTGCGTCTGTAGCTCTACTGTTGGGCTGCGCGTTCGCGGCTGCGGCGCAGGATACGGACTTCCAACTGGATCCGGCGCAGAGTTCGGTAAAGTTCACGCTGGGAGATGTGCTCCACACGGTGCATGGCACGTTTAAGGTGAAACAGGGAGCGCTCGAGATTGAGCCGACCGGAAAAATGACGGGCCAGATTGTCGTCGATGCGACCAGTGGCGACAGCGGCAGTGGAATACGCGACCGGAAGATGCACAAGGAAGTGCTGGAAAGTGCGAAGTACACCGATATCTCATTTCGTCCCGAGAGAGTGGAAGGAAATATTCCGAATCAGGGAAAATCGTCGGTCATCGTTCATGGCATGTTCAGCATTCATGGAGCGGACCGAGAAATTACCGTTCCAGCAGAGGTCGAGACATCTGGCGATCACTGGACGGCTAACGTTCACTTCACAATTCCTTATGAGAAATGGGGGATGAAGAATCCCAGCACGTTGTTTCTGCGGGTCAGCGATAGCGTGGACATCGATCTAATGGCGGCGGGAAGTATTGTAAAGTCGACTGCCAAGTCGAGTCAGTAGCCATTCTTCGGTGTGATCGATTTTCCTTCGGTGCATTTATAGGTACGCCCCGCAGACAGATCCTTGTACTCCTCGGTGCGTCCGCTGGGCCAGTCGATCACTACGCGATCGATGCGGTCGCGCTTTTCCAGACCGAAGGTAACGGGAAGTTCGGACTGCGACAGATAACTGGAGCCGCCTTTCACCATCCGAGTCTGCATCAAGCCTCCCGCGAACACATGCACGGTTGCGCCGATGGCATCGCGGTTGGACTTGGTTCCGACGAGACGAAAACGGATGCTACGGTTTCCAGACGAAACATCGTTGCGGTAAAGATACGCGGGACCATTGTTGGTTGTGATTAGAAGGTCAATATCGCCGTCGCGGTCGAAGTCGGCATAGGCAAGGCCTCTCCCTACCTTCGGCTGATCGTAACTGGCTCCTACTTCTGCGGCAACATCGTGGAACATTCCCTTTCCGTTGTTCAGGAAAAGCTGCGGAGGCTGCGCATAGCCGACATTACCGCGAATGTTGCGCACGGTTTCATCGATGTGTCCATTGGTGACGGCGAAGTCGAGCCAGCCATCAAGATTCACGTCGAGGAATGAGCAGCCGAATCCCAGGCTGTTGCGCGAGGCGAGTCCAACTCCTGATTGCGGTGCGATGTCTTCGAATGTCTTTCCGCTCTCGCGATAAAGGCCGATCATTTCATTATCGAAGTTGGTGATGCCGACACCGGCATTGCCTGAATTGTCGAAGTCCGCGACGTCGATGCCCATTCCAGCCCGCGCTTTGCCTTCGGTGCTGAATGCAATGCCGGCCTCAACCGCAGCATCCTTGAATGTTCCATTGTGCTGATTGCGGTAGAGCTTATTGGGTTGTGTATCGTTGGCGACCATCAGGTCGAGCCATCCGTCGTGATTCTGGTCGAATAGCGCAACGCCAAGGGATTTGGAACTGCTATCGAAAATTCCACTGGAGGCAGTGACGTCTTCAAACGTGCCGTTGCCGCGATTGTGGAAGAGCCAGCAGGTTTCTCCGCGATACGCTTCCGGAGTGCAGTAGGACTTGTGCTTGCCGTCGAGGCTGCAGAAAACGTCGCGCTCCGGAGACCACTTCACGTAATTGCAGACGAAAAGATCGAGAAGGCCGTCGCGGTCGTAGTCAAACCATAGAGCCGAGGTGCTGAATCCTTCACGCCTTCCCAGTCCCGAGTTGTGGGTCACGTCGACAAAAGTTCCCTTGCCCGTGTTGCGAAAAAGGCGGTTCTGCCCGACGCAAGTGATCAGGATATCGGGCCAGCCGTCGTTGTTGTAATCGCCCACGGCCACTCCCATGCCATAGAGTTCAACATCGAGTCCGGAGTGCGAAGTAACGTCCGTAAATGTGCCGTCGCCATTGTTATGATAGAGCCGGAGCGTCGTGCGGTTCTTCTTGTGTCCGGGCCAGTCGGCTCCGTTAATAAGGAGAATGTCCTGCCAGCCGTCGCGATCGTAATCGAGAAAGGCACAACCAGAGCCCATGGTTTCGGGGAGGAACTTCCCGCCGAAGGCTCCGCTGTTGTGCTCGAAGTGAATTCCGGCCTGGGTGGTGACATCTGTAAATCGAAAGCCTAGCGAGTCGGGGCGCGCATTCTGCGTCGACAGCGCATTGAAACGCGACAAGTACGGCCAAGCAGCCAGACCAGCCAGTGACCCAAGGAAAGACCTGCGATTCACGGAACGTTCACCAGCCCGGCGCGAATCGCGTAGACAACCAGCTCCGCAGTCTTGTGGATTCCCAGAGTGTTCATGATGTTCGCGCGATGAACAGCAACAGTGTTGGCGCTCAGATCGAGAGCGGTAGCAATTTCCTTGTTGGATTTGCCATCGACGATCATCTGCAACACTTCAAGTTCTCGCTGCGTCAGAGCGGCGCTGCGTTCGCCCTTAAGAACGGAACGTTGCTCAACTTTGGGATCGAATACTGTTTCGCCCGAGGCCACTTTGCGGACAGCTGCGCCGAGTTCGAGATCCAGAGCGTCTTTAAGAACGTACCCCTTGGCGCCGGCTTCGATAGCCTGTCGAACCCATGTGTTCTCAGTATGCATACTGAGCATCAGAACGGCCGTTTGCGGAGAGTTCTCGATAATCTGGCGAGTGGCCTGCAGGCCGTTCATGCCGGGCAAGGCGCAATCCATGACGACGACTTGGGGATGCAGTTCTTTGGCCAACCTGATGGATTCTTCGCCGTCACCTGCTTCTCCGACGACTTCCATGTCGGGTTCGTCCTCCAGCATGCGGCGGAAGCCGCGGCGGACGAGACTGTGATCATCCACGAGCAAGACTGTGATCTTCTTTTCCATAAGACTCTGCTTTCTCTCTCGGTACCGTCAGATGCACGATCGTGCCGCCATCCGGCGGACGCGAAAACACGATCTGGCCGCCCATCAACTCGGATCGCTCCCGCATCGCTACCAGTCCGATGCCACGACGGCTGGGACGCTCGGGGAAGCCTATGCCACGGTCTTCAATTTCCAGTTCCAGAGTGCGGGGCAAGAAACGCAAACGCACCCACACTTTTTTGGCGTTGGAGTGCCGCGCCACATTGTTGAGTGCTTCTTGCAGAATACGATAAATGTGCACACCAGCGGCGCCATCCACGGGAAATGGCTCGCCCTGCTTTTCATAGGATATGGCAATTCCTGTTTGCCTTTCCACGGTAGGGATATACCAGTCCATGGTGCTTTCAAGACCGGCTTCATCGAGCATGACCGGATGTAGCGCCTGCGAAAGGCTGCGGACCTTTTCAAGGGTCGATTGCACCGTCTCGAGCACTTCCTGCAGATCTGCCCTGAGGGATGAGCCTTCAGGCGCGTGGGTCCCGGCGCGGCGCAACATGGACCCTATCGCGGTCAGAATCTGCCCGAATTCGTCGTGCAATTCGCGGGAGATGTAGCGCAGAGTCGACTCCTGCGTCGAAATCAATTTCTGGGCGAGTTCGCTGCGGCGCTCGGAAATCTCCGCAAGGCGAGCAAACAGTCGGCGGTTCCAGCGGATCAGAGAGAGTCCGTTCAGCAGGATCGCCAGCAGGGTGGCGCCAAGGAAAATGTAAACCTGGCGCTGCACGCGGTCGTAGATCTGAACGATGCGTTGTCCAGCCTGCTCTTCGTTTTCGCTGTTTTGCACGAGTAGGCGGGCGACGGCAGTGCTGAGAGCCGCCTGGCGTTCCTGCAGTGAGAGCTGGATTTGTTCGCGAGCCTCTTTTTCGTGACCTTCGCGCGCGACTGTGAACACGCGGTCCGCGGCATCCCAGAACTGGGTGAACGAACTGCTGAGAAAGGCTTTCTGTTCTGGAGTGCGGCTGGCGGCGGCGAATCCGGCCTCGAGGCGCATAGCGTCGTCGAGGTCGGTGCGGATTCGCTGAAACTGGGCGGACCAGGCGGTAAGTGGGTACGGCTCGTCACTGCTAACCATGTCGCGCATGGCGACGGCAAGCAGGTTGAGGTCGTTCTGGATGCGCAGCAACTGCAGGGAGTCCTTGCGATTGCGGTCTACCAGTTCCGTTTGCAGTTTCCGCAGGCCCGTGACCTGCCAAGTGATATAGGCCGAGTAGGCCACGACCACGGCCAGGGTTATGAGGAGTGCCAGCAGCAAGCCGAAGGTCGGCGAGCGCTCCTGAGAGACACGGGACACGCACCGAGCATACAACGGCGACACGGGGAATGTCACAGGTTGGAGGCCGGGCGCGAGCGGCCAGGATGTGTGACAATGCAATATTACTGAAGCCAAAGCCGGCTTCCCGGAGTCCAAGGGTAGATTGAGTCCTCAAGCCAAAGAAGTTCCTAAGCCTCCGAAGATGCAGAGATTGAAGGCCGTTCTGCCGGAGGTCTGGAAGCTGATGCGCCCGCGCCGCGGCCTGCTCGCGGTCGGGTTCGTCCTGATGGTGATCAATAAGGTCGCCGGTTTCGTGCTGCCGTATTCCTCCCGATTCCTCATCGACAACGTGGTGACGAAGCACCAGACGTGGATGTTGCGACCGCTAGTGTTTTCGGTATTGGTTGCGACACTCGTGCAGGGTGTGACTTCGTTTTCGCTAACGCAGCTGTTGTCGAAGGCGGCGCAGCGCTTGATTGCCGAACTGCGCGAAGAAGTGCAGAAGCACATCTCGCGCCTGCCGGTTTCGTTCTACGACGCGAACAAGACCGGGGCGCTGGTCTCGCGAATTATGAGCGACGTCGAGGGTGTTCGAAATCTACTGGGGACGGGGCTTGTCGATTTTTCGGGCGGAATCGTGGCGGCAGGAATTGCGCTGTTTCTGCTCTTGCGCACAAGCGTTCCGCTCACGCTAATCGCCGTGGGCTCGCTAACCTGCTTTGCTGCCGTTCTGAACAAGGCATTTGGAACGATCCGGCCGATCTTCCGCGAGCGGGGGAAGATCAATGCGGAAGTTACCGGGCGGCTGACGGAATCGCTCGGCGGCGTACGAGTCGTGAAGGGATACCACGCCGAGGCGCGCGAGGAAGGCGTCTTTGCCACGGGCGTGCGGCGTCTGCTTGACAATGTCATGCGGACGCTGACCGCGACTTCGCTGATGAGTTTGTCAGCGAGCGTTCTGCTCGGCTTGGTGGGAGCCGCCACGATGTACGTTGGCGGACGCCAAATGATCGGGAACACTCTGACGCCCGGTGGTTACATTTCGTACAACTTGTATCTCGTATTCCTGGTCGCACCGATCCTGCAGGTCGTGTCGATTGGAACCCAGATCACGGAAGCTCTCGCCGGGTTGGAGCGAACGCAGGAAATCATGGCAGAAAGGCCGGAGGATCAGGATCCGCGCAGAGCGGCCAGACTCGAAGATATCGTCGGCCTGGTGGAGTTCGACAATGTTAGCTTCACCTACGATGGATCGCACGAGGTGCTGCACGAGATTTCGTTCCGCTCGCAGCCGGGCACAGTGACCGCCCTAGTCGGGTCGTCGGGATCGGGAAAATCGACAACGATCGGATTGATCTCCGCGTTCTACATACCAACGAGGGGAATGATCCGCGTGGATAACATCGATCTGAGCACGGTGCGACTGGACTCGTTCCGGACGCGGCTCGGAGTTGTCCTGCAGGAGTCATTCCTGTTTGACGGAACAATTCGCGAGAATGTTGCGTTCTCGCGCCCTGAGGCGAGCGCAGAAGAGATCATGCGCGCGTGCCGAATTGCGCGCGTCGACGAATTCGCCGAACAGTTTGAGGAAAAATACGAGACGGTTGTCGGCGAGCGCGGCGTGAAACTTTCCGGCGGGCAACGGCAGCGGATCTCGATTGCCCGCGCAATCCTTGCCGAGCCGCGCATCCTGATTCTGGACGAGGCAACGTCGAGCCTCGACTCCGAATCCGAACAAATGATCCAGCAAGGTTTGGCGTACCTGATGCAGGGGCGGACGACATTCGTGATCGCGCACCGGCTGTCGACGATCCGCCGAGCCGATCAGATCATGGTGATGGAACAAGGACGAATTGTGGAGCGAGGAACGCACGCGCAACTCTATGCGGCGCGCGGGCGATATTACGACTTGTATACACGGCAGCATGGGGTGGAAGAAAATCTCTTCCTTGCGCCGGGCGAGGGCGACGCGGTTGTGGTCAACGGGAATGGCGGCAAGTCCGGCGCGGCGAAAGAGGGCGATGCCTTGCAAGTCTTGCGGGGAGAGATTCGCTAATGACTGCGACGACGGCGCCCATGGTTGACCCGGCGCGCGGCATAATCGCTATCCGCAGCGAAAATCTCTGCCGGCATTACCGCATGGGCGAAACGATCATTCGCGCGGTTGATGGCGTCTCGATTGAGGTCGCGTCGGGCGAATTTGTTGCGCTGCTCGGCAGTTCGGGCTCGGGCAAATCGTCGATGCTGAATCTGATCGCCGGATTGGACCGGCCGACCTCGGGAAGCGTAGTCGTGCAAGATCGCGATCTAGCCAAGCTTTCCCGTGAAGAATTAGCGAAATACCGGCTGCATGTCGTAGGGATGGTGTTCCAGTCTTTCAATCTGATCGCGAGCATGACTCTGGCCGAAAACGTCGAGCTTCCGCTTCGGTTCGCCGAGGTCGAGCGGGGCAAACGCGACATTCTCTCGCGCGATGCTTTGGAGCGCGTTGGACTGCGCGCACGGCTTCACCACCGGCCCAGCGAGCTTTCCGGCGGCGAGCAACAGCGTGCAGCACTGGCGCGCGCATTGATCAATCGGCCGAAGCTACTGCTGGCCGACGAGCCGACGGGAAATCTTGACAGCCATACTGGTACCGAAATCATGAACATGCTTGCCGAATTCAACCGGGAACTCGGCATGACTGTCGTAATGGTAACGCACGAGCGTGCGTTGGCTGAGCGATACGCGCAGAGAATGATTTTTCTTGCGGATGGAAAGTTGGTCGATGATCGACCGAATGTGCCGGCGAGTGCAGGAGGTCAGGCATGAAGCTTCCTGATCTCACCGAACTCGCGCTGCGAAATCTGCGGGAATCGCTCCTGCGGAATTCGCTGACGACCGTGGGAATTTCAGTCGGCGTAGCTTCGCTGGTGGCGATGCTTTCTCTCGGAACAGGCCTGCAGCAGCTGTTTTCGCGGCGGCTGGAAAAATCAGGGCTGTTCGACACGGTGTACGTCTCGTCGCGGCGCGAAATGCGCATGGGACGCGCGGAAGAACGGGCTGGGCCGAATCCTGCGGAGAGCCGCGTTCTTGATGAGCCCGCACGCGTGGAGATCGAGCACCTTCCCAATGTGAGCGAAGCTTATCCTGACATTCGGTTCTCCACTGAACTGCAGTTCAACGACAAGCCTCATTTGTCGATGGTCTCCGCGCTGCCGCTCTCGGCGAAGTCGAATGATGCGTTCGAAGGAATGCAGGGCAGCTTTTTCAGTTCGGATTCTGCGCCGGAAGTGATCTTGCAGAAGTCGTTCGCAGAGGAACTCCTGGGAAAGACTCCTCCCTTGGGAGAGCCGGAGCCAGGCGTGGCGGAATTGGCGAAGCCTCTGCTTGGAAAGGAATTGACCATGAGCTATGCGCAGCGGGAATCGACCGCAGCGCCCGTAAAGCCTCCTGCAGCACCAGAAAGTTCGGTGGCCAGCGAACTTGCCGCCTCATCCTACTCTGTGATTTCTCGCGAACAGAAATTAAAGATCGTTGGCATTGCGGACCTCGATCCCGAAAGCATGCGTGGACCAACTCGCGCCAAAGTATTTCTCCCGTTGAAACTGGCTGAGAGCCTTCACGTGATGCAGCCTACGGACCTCAGAAAGATTGCGCGCGGCGGCAATGATCGGGAGGTCTATTCCTCGATCAGCGTACGCGTAAAGAATCCGGCGGAAATTAAAGGCGTTGAGGATTCGATCAAGAAGATGGACTTCACCACGTTCTCAATTCTCGACGCGAGCCAAAGCTTGCAGAAGGTTTTCAAGGTCTTGTACGCATTCTTAGGCATTTTCGGCAGCCTGGCCTTGGCCGTCGCGTCGATTGGCATCGTCAATACGCTTGTCATGGCAATTCTTGAACGGCGACGGGAAATCGGAATCATGAAAGCCATTGGCGCCAGCGATGGAGACGTGAAGAAGCTGTTCTTCGCCGAGGCCGGAGCCATGGGCGTTGTCGGCGGCGTGATTGGAGTTGTTCTCGGCTGGGCAATCGGGCAAGTCATCAACTTCGGCACTAATATCTGGTTAAAGAGTCAGTCCATTCCGCCGGAACATTTCTGGGCCGTGCCATTGTGGCTCGTGCTCTTCGCGATTCTCTTTGCTTTTTTCGTCAGCCTGGTTTCCGGTCTATATCCCGCAGGGCGTGCGGCGAAACTTGATCCCGTACAGGCATTGCGCTACGAATAGATCGATAGCATGATCTCTCCTCTTCCGTTTTTCCGCTGGATTCTGCTCTGCGTCCTGATGTTGGCTGGATCGTTGGCTGCGCAGAGCCGGATCGACTGCAGCGCGTTCGACAGCCGCATCCTGAAGCAGGTTGTTCATTACTGTGTCTACCTGCCGTCAGGCTACGACGCTGGAGCAGCACATAAACCAGCGTGGCGCTATCCCGTTCTGTATTTTCTGCACGGCCTTGGCGATAACGAGCAGACGCTTTTCAATAGTGGCGGCTGGACGCTGCTCGACGATCTTCGAAAGCAGCATAAGATCGGCGATTTCCTGATCGTGGCCCCCGAAGGCAGGCGCAGCTTTTACATCAACTCTGCGGATGACAAGGTGCTCTACAGCGATTTCTTCCTGCACGAGTTCATGCCCCATATAGAAGGCAAGTATCGGATTCGCCCGGGACGAGCCAATCGCGCGATCAGCGGCATCTCAATGGGAGGTTATGGCGCGTTGCGCTTTGCATTTGCGTATCCGGAGTTGTTCTCGGCGGTGAGTGCGCAAAGCGCTGCTCTGATGACCGAATCTCCACGCGAGATCGATGCGGCATCGCAAAGTGGGAACCCGCTATTCGGCGTTCTGGGCCCGGTTTTCGGATCGCCCATCAATGTGCGGCACTGGAACGAGAACAATCCTCTCGTGCTGGCGAAGAGAAATGCTGCCGCTCTTCGCAGGATGGCGATTTACTTCAACTGCGGCCAGGATGACAATTACGGCTTTGAAAAGGGCGCGGCTGACTTACACAGAGAGTTGCTGCAAGAACATGTGAAGCATGAATACCACGCATATCCGGGCTATCACAGCATCACATACTTCCTGTCGCATTTCGAGGAAGTGATGGAGTTCCATTCCAAAGCATTCGGCCTGTCAGTGCAGCAGTGAGATTCCGCAGCCCTGATGTAAACTAGCCAGAAGTATTCGTTGCGGTTTTGACGTCGCATGCTCGTACGGTGCTGTTACAGCGTACCTGAGCGACTGATCCGCCGGAGAGGTGGCCGAGTGGTTGATGGCTCCGGTCTTGAAAACCGGCGTACCCGAAAGGGTACCGGGGGTTCGAATCCCTCCCTCTCCGCCAGATTTTTCTATGGGCTTAGGCGTATATGGACGGACATCGATATACGAAATTTACGCTCTACACTTCTAGAGCGGCCGGCAACGGGCTAAGACTTCGATAGCTCAAGCATCCGCATCAGGTAGCTCACCACGAACTCCTCCCCTCAAACAGAGCCCGCGGACAATTCGTCCAACGGAGGTTCCGTGTATGCCCTCCAGCCTGATGTATTCACGCTAATCGAGTTCTACCTGTTCAAGGTGGCTCTTCTCATCGTCTTCATCGCGGGGCTTTACCGCCTCGTGCGAAGGGAGGTGCGGCGCGGCGACTAGGCCGCATGGGCCGGGGCGTGCGGCGGATTGCCTAACCGTCCCTCACGAGCTGGCGCGGATGCACTTGGGGATTTTCGCCGCCCATTCGGCCGACCGAACTCTCACTTACTGACAGTTCAGTTCGCCCTTCAAGTACGGGATCACCACGGCATTCAAGATAGCTTGCGAGCGCAACGTGGCGTTTGCCGCGAGGAACGAGTTCCCGAAATCCTCCGCCGACTTCTTGGAAACTATTTTGCGGTCGACGAGGTGGTCAACGGCCTGCCAAAGCTGCGTGTCCGGCAACCTGCTGGCGACCTCGGTCCACATCAGCACTTCGTCCTTGCACGCCATCTTGAGCGAGCTCAGATTGTTGAGGGGAATAAGGACCAGCGCGAAGCCCGACTTTGCCGTGGAGACCGCGTACTCCTGCGAGTCCGTCGCCCTGATGTACCTGTCCGTTATCTTGCCGTTCCCTGAATTGGGTTCGCCATCGAGCCACTTCTGCTCTGCTGGAGACAAGTAGGGGACTTGCTTGTCCATTGCGGACAGCTCGTCGTGCAGTTTCGCTGCCTCTTTCATTCGGAGCGCCCTGGTAGCGCCCCACGGCTCTACGTACTGGGCCGACGACGCCGTGGAGAACAGGACCAGCAACGCGAGGAGACGAGTGGTGCTTTTCATGATGGCCCCGGATGCTAGCACCTGGCGGTTATCTTGACCGCTCCAGTCCCGTTGCGCAAGTTAGGCTTCGGTTGTTCCGCCGTCCGCTCCGCCGGACTCAGGTGCCGCCCTTGAGTTCTCCAATGCGGCTGTGTGCTTGTTCGCGTCGGCCACCAGCTTCCTCAGATCGCGGCGAGAAACGCTCCACTCTTTCCCCGCCATATCCCAAATGTAGAGGCGCTTGAGTTGGCCGTTCGCGAGCTCCTGGTCGAAGGGCGGCTCGAAGTCGAAAAACTCGTCGTGCTGTTCCTGTTCTTGAAGGGTTCGCGGCAGATGACGTGCACTTATGAGAGCAAGTACGTCAACTCCAACTTCCCATGGCCGTTCTACATCGCCGAGGCAGGATGGTTCATGAGGGCAAACAACTATATGCTTGGGAAGGGATTCTAACGCTGCTGTTCTGCCAAAAGCGAGAGGCCCAACACTCCAAGGGTTGGGCCTCTCGATCTTTAGTTTGGAAGAGATCCGATCACTTCAAATCCGCCAGATCCGCTTGCAACTGCGTCAAGCTGAATCCCTGCGGTGTAGCCTTCTTCCCCGTCAGATAATCCGTGCTCAGGATCGCGTACGCTTCATCGCAATACGCTTCCCAGAACGACCACGTCATCATCTGCAGCGCTCCCCACGTCACTACCGTGACGCCTCGCACGTCATACGCGACTACCGGGATCGCGTGCCCTCCCCATGACCCCGGCTTGCCGTCGCCGGTAGGACCTCCCGGCGGTACCGACCACGGTTGATGATTCTGTACCTGCGCCTGTGCGCTGATGGGCAGTTGCACACCGATGTAGCAGCCCCCGAACAAGTACACAGAATCCGTGATGTGATTGTGATTCGCGGGCTCGAGTGCGACATACGCCCCGATCTTGTGTCCGGCAATGCCGCTCTGCCGCCAGTAATTCAGCACATCGATCTCAACCGCTCCGTTGTCATTCGCTCCAGTCGTCGGGTTGTAGCCAGTGATCGCCGAATACGCCGCGACAATCTGCTTGTCGGTGGGCGTCACCATTTTCTTTTTCGCATTCGCCGTCCATTCCATGATCAGGTGCCCGGCCGCGGCGCACGTGCAGTCGCCGATCTGATCGTTCTCCATCATTCCCCACGACGTCACTTTCGTCGTGAGATCGAAACTCGCCGGAGGCGTCGGCAAGTCCGGCGTCACATACGAGGCCAGCAGCAGTGTTCGCGGATCGTGCCTCGCCACCTGCTTCCCTAATTTCAGTTTTTTCGGATCGACCCGCGTCGGGTCATTCCGCAACGCCACACTTTTGCGCGAATCGGGCAGCGACAAATCCAGTTTCCTCACCACCATGTGGGAATCTCCTTCGGGTTTGAATTTTTAGGGGACCATTCCGGAAGAAACGTGCGCCGGATTCTTCGCTGATCCGGCGCCTCGTTTCTTCTCCACGCGAATGGGGGAAGGAAGCTGCGCAGCGGATATTAGTCCGCGAATTCCTCTCCGCAGCAATGAGCGAGAAAATGTTACGAAAAACGAACAGCGGCCACGGATTGTCCGGGAATTGTCACGGATCCGGCAAAATTCCGATCCGTTTAAATCCGTGAGATCCGTGGCGTTCTTGTCACGTCGGGCGTCTTCGATCCTTTGTGGTTGAGCTTTACTGCACGTACGTCAGCACAGTCGCGCCGGGGAACATGATCGTCGTACCGAGTTGTGTGAGCGCGCCGCTCGAGCTATCGATGGAGAACGTCATCATGCCACCCGCGCCGGAACTGTAAAGAAAAGTTCCAAAGCCGGTTGTGAACGTCCCTGCCGGAATCGCAAACGGAGAACCCGCACATGGCGTCAGCGCGCCGGTCGTGGAGTCGATGCTATAGCAGGAAACGGTTCCGTCTCCCGCATTGGAAACGTAGACGAAATTCTGCAACGCGATCACGGCAAGCGGCGCGCTGCCCGTGGAAAAAGGCGATCCCGGTACCGCGGTCAGCGCACCGTTGTCCCCAATCGAAAATCCTGCCATTTGGTTGCCGCCCTGGCTCAGCAAGTAGACGAATCGGCTCAGCGAATCGACCGCAATTCCCGTTACAAGAGAATTGTTGAAGTTGGTGGGAAATGGCGATCCTGGCACCGGAGTCAGTGCTCCGCTGATCGGATCAATCGTGTATGCGAGCACATACCCGGCAGATGACGTGCCAGTCGCGAAGAGAAAATGAGCCAGCGGATCGCTCGTCAGAAACAGACCCACGCCCTCCGCCGCGAACGGTGATCCGGCGATCGCAGTAAGCGCGCCTGTTGTGTTGTCTGCCTTGAGTACATCGATACGCCCGACATCTGCGACGTACAGTGTTCCAGTCGTGTCGTCTGCGGCCAGGCCGGCGGCGACGCTGAGGGAGCCCAGCGAGAACGGCGATCCCGGCACGGTCGCGAGCGCGCCCGTAGTCTGATTGATCGACCATGCATCGATGGAGGCTGTCCCTCCCCCGGGATTCGACGCGTATAGAAATTGATTATTAATCGCAGCCATCCCCAATGACTCGGAGGGCCCCGCTACTGATGTGGGCGTCTCCAGTTGGTTCGTCGTGAGGTCTACCGGAAACGTGAATACTTGCTGGTTCAGGCCGTCAGCGTACACAAATGCCGGCGCGAGGCACGCGGTACTGGTCGGATTTACACCGCAACCACATTTAGATGAGTTGCTGGTTAGCGGGCAAACAACCGTATTATTGCTGCTGCCGCAGCCGGTAAGACCGATAGCGCATGCGATCACACAAACGGCCTGCAGAATATGAAGCGCGCGGTAGAGCATGGCGCCCTCCTTAGAGTGGAACGTGCGTATGACTCCGCCACCGCTTACAACCCAGAACCATAGCATTTGTCGTGCCGGAGGACCGCCCGAATTATTGAGATGTGACCGCGATTACATCCGTACCGTCGGTAGGATTCAGCAGAGCCGGGTGTCCCCTTTCTGGCCGCTTTCGCCAGAAGTGGAGATTTTCGTAAGAATGACGCGAACTTCAGATCCAGAAGTCCTTGGACTGAGTCCCGGGACTCGCCGGACTGGCGCTGGCGGCTCTGATAATGCTGGGTTCAACACGGTTTCGTCCGGAATTCTTCGCCTGATACAGCGCGGCATCCGCTGCCTGCAGTAGTTTCTCAATGTCTTGAGCGGCTTCGCCCGTCGCAATGCCCAGGCTCAGGGTAACCTGCACGCTGGCTCCGCCCACCATGATGTTGCAATCGGCCACGTGCACCCTCACCCGCTCGGCGAGTTCCCACGTTTCCCCAATGCCGCACCCCGGAGCGACGATCAGGAATTCTTCTCCCCCATACCGCCCCACCGAGTCATACGGACGCACGACCGCCGCGATTCCGCTTGCGATGATGCGTAACACAGTGTCCCCGGCCGCATGGCCGCGGCTGTCGTTGACGGACTTGAAATGATCCACATCGACCATGATCAATCCAACCGGCTGCCGGTCGCGCTCAGCTCGAAGCAGTTCCCGCTCCAGAATGCTCAGGATCGCCTTTCGGTTCCACAAACTGGTAAGCCCATCGCGCGAGGCTTCTCGGCGTAGCGCTTCTTTCGCGAGGATAAGGCGGTGCTGGGTAACCAGCAGCCGCGCGCTCGAACAGGCAAACGAAAGCAGCACTACAAGCGCAGCCAGTCCCAGCCGCTCCCGCGCAATTCGAAACGACATGAACAGCGCCAGCAGCGGATAGATCAAATAAGCCACTTCCGAATGGATCTTCTTCTCCCGAATGACCGTCTCAGGCACGATCTCCGGCACTTCCGCCTGCTTCCACATCAGCGCGATCAGCATCGGCGCGATCAATAGCGCGCTCCAAAGCAGGTCGAACCACTGCCCCGTCTTCATGGTTCGTCCGGGGCCGTAGTAGTAGAGCGCATCCACGCAGCCCGAAAGCGCGAGGAAAATTCCCATGCGTCCGAACAGCGAGCGCACGTCCTGCGAACGTGTGAAGAGCCCGCGCAAAACGAATGCAGCAGCGACCAGACCGTATCCACCGAAGTACGCGAACCAGACCGAATGCGACAGCTCCATCGGAGAATCCGACTTCGGCAGATAGTAAAAATAGAGATACGCCGCGACGCAGACCAGCACACCCTGCGCGAAGTCCAGTGCCATCACTGCGTCAAGCCGTCCGGTCTCATGGTCCGGGTCGAGGAACAGCGCCATCGCCAAAGGCGCAAACCAGAACGAGAACAACAGATTCGTGAAGGGCAGAATGAGCGGAACCGCTGCGAGGTCGTTGTAGACGCTCAACCCTTGGGCGATCAACAAGAAGATGTACGCGACCGCTGCGAGCGTCCAGAAGGCACGCGCCATGCCCTCCGCTCGCCGGCTGGTTTCGACAAGAACGAAGATCAGCAAACCGCCGAGCACGAACTGGATCACGTCTGAGAAAACGGGACCGTTGCCTTGCGCGCCCCACGCGACAGCAACACAAATGTGCAGCAGCCACATCAATCCGGCTGCAGCAACAATCATTCGCGGTCGCGACATTGCGATCCCTTTCATCATGAAATTTCGCGCTGTTCTTTGCGGGGAGGACGGACCGCAACCGCAAAAAGGTACGACGCCGATCCGGATTGCACGCACCGGACCGAAATACCCTTTATTATGTGCAATCGCCCCCGGAGTTACGAGTGCCCATGGTACCGCGACATCTGATTACCTGCGGTGGGCAATTAGCACCATTCATGGAGCAATCGCCCCAGGATTTCCACAGCTTTTCCAAGCTCGGTCAGTTCGTCGGATGACAAACGAATCAGCTGGTCTGCGAGCGCTTCGATCCGCAACCGCCGCCCTTTCTGCAGAAGCCGCATACCTTTAGCAGTAGAGCGAATGCGCACCCGGCGCGCGTCTTCGGAATCCTGCGCAATATCCACTAGGCGGCTCCGGGCAAGGCCATCGACAATACGGCTCATGGTCGGCGGCTTCACTTGCTCGGCAGCCGCCAATTCCTTCAGTGTTTTCGGCCCTCCGAAAACCAGCACAGACAGCGCCGAGAGCCGCGCCGGACCTTCGCCAGTTCGATCGTCCTGCTTACGCAAGCGCCGCAACAGGTGGATCGCGGTCGAGTGAAGCTTGTCGGCAACCGCGAAGGCCTCCGAACGCCGCTCCGGATTTAGAAAAGATTCCTGAGACATAGTCTTGACTTCTCTTTCGAAATATAGTTAGCTATGCTAACTAATTTAGGATTGGAGATCAAGACCATGACGCCAGGAATTATGCGGGTGGGGCAGATTCAAATTCGCGCGCACAACGTAGACCGCGCGGCCGAATTCTACGAAAAAGTCCTTGGACTGAAGCTGCTGTTCAAAGCGCCTCCAGACCTCGCCTTCTTCGATTGCGGCGGAGTGCGCCTGATGATCGATCATCCTGAGAAGCCAGAGTTCGATCACGCCAGTTCGATTCTGTATTTCGCCGTCCCCGATATCCAATCAGCGCACGCGGGACTAAAAGAGAAGAGTGTTCGTTTCGAAGACGAGCCGCACATGATCGCCCGCATGCCCGACCACGACCTCTGGATGACCTTCTTCCGCGACTCCGAAGACAACCTGCTAGCCCTGATGAGCGAAGTAAAAAGATAAAACGAACGATCTTGGGTGCCCCCACTTCTCCTGGTTTTGGGAGAAGTTGATTTTGGCCGGGTGCCCCATTTCTGGCCGGTTCTATTAAGGGAGAAGTCAAGAAACAAATTTTTCCCACGGTTGGAAAGTTTCTTGCTTTCCAGCTCCGCTGAATGAGCAG
>Ga0335081_10004259_pt1 | contig 22575 bp, 18 predicted proteins | sample Lox_Sample_35_FD_206713 | JGI IMG/M metagenome (GOLD analysis project Ga0335081, IMG submission 206713) | Soil microbial communities from Loxahatchee National Wildlife Refuge, Florida, United States - Lox_Sample_3.5 | ecosystem: Environmental > Terrestrial > Soil > Wetlands | place: USA... | reverse complement strand
CAGGTAACCTGGGGTGCCCCTCGATAAGAGCGAAGGCTTTGTCAAGGACACACTCATACTGTGCGGCGCGCAAGCACCGCTACGGTTGCAGGAGGTTGAGGGACCATGACGCTGTGAAATTCCACGTTACGAATCACCCTGCGGTCGTTCCACCAACCATCGATTCGGCCACTACCTCGGCCATGATTCTTCTATGCGGACATCCCGCCCCGTGCGGGATGCGAGAGCGCCCAATCAACCACGACGGTCTAGCTCACTCGCCGACCAGGGGCACCCGCGAGCTGCTCTCGATGCGAACGATCTCTGGATGCGGCTTCTGGGTGCGTAGCATCCAGTAGAGTCGTACCGCTAATCTGCGTGCCGCTGCCACCTGGGCCACGTTCTTGGGCATGGAGTGGCAGCGATGCCAGTACTGTTTACGAAACTCCGGGTCATAGCGCACCGCCTGATGCGCCGCCTCTACCAGCAGCATGCGCATCATGCGATTGCCCTGCTTAGTGATCGCGCCCAGCTTCTGCCGGCCCGCCGAGCTGCGCTCGCGCGGGATCAGTCCCAGATAGCTGGCCACCTGCTTGCCGCGCGGGAAGCGGCCGACATCGCCGATGGTCAGCACGAATGCCAGCGCGGTGATGGGACCGACTCCTGGCTGCGTCATCAGCAAGCGGGCGTTGGGGTTGTGCTGCGCTGCTTCCGCTACTGCCCGATCCAGAGGCGTGATCTGCTCCTGCAGCGACCATAGCAGTCCCAGCAGATCTTCCCTTCGCCGCGAAGCCCAGGGAGCCAGCGGCAGGGCGCGCAGCACTTCCAGTCCCGTCCGGCTCCACAGCCGGCTTTTCTTCTGCACTCCCTGATTCAGCGCCAGGTGCTGCAGTCCGTTCTTCACCCGGGTGCGGATCTCCACCAGCTTCTGGCGGTGGATCAGCAACTGCCGCAGATCGCGTTGCTCGCAGTCCGGCACCCACAGCCGCGGAAATCGGCCCTCCACCAGCAGCTGCAGAATGTGCGCCGCGTCCCGCTTGTCCGTCTTCTGCTTGCGCACGTAACTGGCCCGGATCTGGGCTGCATCCCCAATCCACACCTCGTGCCCCATCTCTGCCAGCCGGTCCTGCAGCCAGTGGCAGTTGCCCGTGGCCTCCAGCCCGATCAGCGCTGGCGCCGGCAACTGACGGTAGAACCTTTCCGCTTCCCCTTCGCTGTGCACCAGCTTCTGCTCGCCCGTCTCCCCAGTTTCGGTATCCAGCCAGGCCACTTGTTCCCAGCTGGGATGAAAATCACAGCCTACAATGATCATCGAAGGCTCCTTCTTTCCCCAGCGTCTTTCAATCCCTCAACCAAAAGACACTGTCAGGGTAAGCTCGGAGCCTTCGCTCTTATCCAATCAACCCTTGGCCGGTTTTGCCAAGGGTGGGGATGTTCTATCCTGTAACTTGCCTTCCACCGCTCCCACACGCGCCAGGACCCCGCGTCGAAGGGTTTCCCGCCGAACCTTCGCTCGATGGCTCGCCCTCGGCTTGGCGCTTCTTTGGCTGCTGGCCGCGCTCGTGCTCGTGGCCGCCCGCTGGATCGACCCGCCCATAACCGCGGTGCACGCACAGCGCCGCTTCGAGGCCTGGACTCACCACCGGCCGTATCACGAGCACTACAGGTTCGTTCCGCTCAGCCAGATCTCGCCCGACCTGCAGCACGCGGTCATCGCCGCCGAGGACGCGCGCTTCTACCAGCACCACGGCTTCGATTGGAACCAGGTGCAGATCGCTGCTGAAGAGGACCTGGAAGGGCGTCGCAGGCGCGGAGCTTCCACCATCACTCAGCAGCTCGTAAAGAACCTGTTATTCGGGACCAGCCGCTCTTTCGTCCGCAAAGGCGCGGAGTTCACCCTGGTGCCGGTGGCCGAAGCCGTCCTCGGCAAGCGGCGCATTCTGGAGCTCTACCTCAACGTGATCGAGTGGGGCCCCGGCATTTACGGCGCGGAGGCGGCATGCCGCTACTATGACGGAATCCCGGCCCGCGCCATCGGCCGACAACAGGCGGCCCAGCTTGCCGCGATTCTGCCCGCCCCCCTGAAGCGCCGCCCCGAGCGGATGAACAACTACAGCGCGATCATCCTGGATCGGATGAGGCAGATGGGATGGTGAGCGGGGCTGGTGTGCGTGTACAGGTTAGCGCCCAACTCCGGGGCGCGGACTGGATGGGATAAGGACGAAGGCTTCTACAAGACCCAGTAAGCTTTGGTTGTGTGAAGGCCAAGCTTGGAGATCAGGAGAAGCCTCCAAAACCCGCCAAGAATGCACCTAAGTCCTTTGATGGACGGTTTTTGCGCGTAAGTCCTTTATTTCTACGGTTCGCCACGGTTAACCTACCGTGGCTAAGCTGCTGGTTTGAATAGAGGGCGGGGAGCGGCAGGGCAGGGGGGTGGGGTTAACATGGCGATAAACATAGCCCAGGTTGGCGTCCAGCACCGGAGCGCCAACCCTTCGGCTTAGCTCAGCGCAAACTGCGGGGCATACGCACCGGTTAATTGAAGAGGTACAGGGCCAGGCCGGAATTCTTGACGCTCCCATCCGAATCAACCTACGATTCGACTAGTCCCTGGTCTGGGAGGAATCCGTGCGCGAGTCTTTGGTAAAGTTTCTTGTTTGGGTGCTGGTGGTTTTGTTCCCGGCTTCAATCGTGATGGCGGACGCTTCGTCCGCGATGCTGAGCGCGACCGGCAGTGTAAACGTCAACGGCATTCCGGTTGAACGGGCCATGGCTATTTTTCCGGGCGACAGGGTTCAAACCGGCCCCAACTCGATCGCTACGCTGACCAGCGAAGGCTCATCGGTCACGGTGCCGGGCAACTCGTCGCTGGTCCTGTCCAGGAGCTTCGTCAATGTTTTGTGCGGGACAGCAATGGTGTCCACCAGTCGCGGCATGTCGGTGCGGGTGAGCAACCTGCTGGTGCAGCCGGCACGCGGCTCGCAGGCTCGCTTCCAGATTACGCAGAACGACGGACAGCTTCAGATCATCGCGCGCGAGGGCACCCTGGCGATTGATAACGGTTCCAAGACCAGCGCCCTGGAGGCTGGCCGCATGTTGACGGCGCCCGCAACCTGCATGGCGGCGCCATACACTGATGACCAAACCGCTAGCGGCTCCGGCTCCCAGGACCAAACGCAGGATCAGCAGGATAACAAGAAGAAAAAGGCAGCCGGCGCTACCCGCACCGCTCCCCCTGCCGTGGGCGGCAGCAATACGCAAGCCCTGTGGTTGTACGGCGCCGGAGCGGCCGGCGTGGCTGGATTCCTGGTGTGGGTAACAACGCGCAGCTCCGCAAGCAATACAACACCGTAGAGAGGATGTTCCAGTTTACAAGTGAGAAGCCCGCCGTTCAGGCGGGCTTCTCAGTCTCTCCTGAGCTTTCTTCCGGGGGTAAATCAGTCGCGGAGAACTTCCACATTCTCCGCTGGCACCACAATGCGCATCAGTTTGAATGGATATGAGCTCTCCACCCACAGGTTCCACTGCGAACCTTCCGACTGCAGGGTGAAGTGGTTGAGTTCGCGCTCCGTGCCGCGCAGCTTGACCTTTTCTTTGCCCTCGTACTTCAGTCCCACGGTGGTGGAAAGCTGTTGCCGCGGGATGAACACCCCGAACTTGAGCGGTTGCAGGTTGCAACCTTGCGCATTAACGCTCGGGCCGCAGACGCTGGCAAGATATCGCCAAAGGAGAACCTCGCGGTGAGTGAAGAAGTCGTCCAGGATCACGGTGGAAGGAGGCAGGATGAAGGCGCGCTCCACGGGCTTTCCGTCGGCGAAGGTGATGTGTTCCACCAGGAACTGGTCGTTGTAATCGACGCTGGCCTGGGCTTTTTCCGGACTCATCTCCTTCCACTCGTAGTGACGCAGTTCGCCATTGGAGGCGACCCGCAATTCCGAGCTTTGAGTGGCGTGGTCGTTGCCATCCTCGATCTTCAGTTCGGCCGAGGTCAGGCTCACATCCTGCCGCTGCTGGATGCTGAAAGTTTCGGTTCCAACGCGCCGTCCCTGGCGGAAGATGCTGAAGGCGCCGGAATCGACCACTTGGCCCTCGCCCGCTCCCTTGGCAGAGCGTGCGGGAATGCTCCCGAGAATGGTTGCAACCAGCACTATGGCTAAGGTCTTGCCCTTGAAGTTCACCGATCTCCCCCTGCGGGTTCGAGCGCAAGCACGAGCGCGATGTCGGCAGCAGCCTGTTCCGCGGTACATGACGCCGTATCCACGCGATACTGTGCCTTAAGGTAATGCGGCCGGCGAGTTTCATATAGTAGCCGCGCAGGCTCGTCCTCGCGAAGGAGCGGCCGCGTCGCCAGGTTTTCCAGACAGCGCCGGCGCACAACCTCGAACGGAGCATCGAGAAAGACCTGAGGCGAGCCGAAAGCAGCAAGCATGGCTGCGTTCTCCGCCTGCAGGGAAGCTCCGCCACCCAAGGCCACTACCGAGGGCGGTCCGTGGTCGATCTCCGACAGCAGGTTTTTCAGCGCCGCCGTTTCCAGGCGCCGGAAGGAATCTTCGCCGGAGCGGGCAAAGATGTCGGCGATTGTCCGGCCTTCCTGGTTCTCAATGAGATGGTCCAAATCCACGAATCGCCACTGCAGGCGGCGCGCGAGGGCCCGGCCCACACTGGTCTTGCCCGCGCCCATAAATCCCAGCAGAAATACTGCGCGGGGCTGCTGTCTGGATTGAGTCATTGGGCCATTGATCATCGAACCATGGTTCAAATCAGGCAACGGCCAATAGGTCAGGGGCTTGATTTTCTCAATGGCTCAATGAGTCAACTTCTTTACGCGGATTTTACCACTGAAGGAACGGAGCTGAACCGACGATGCCCCGGTGTTCGACGTGCCGGCAAAGGAATGTCCCGGGCTGGGCACAAAACTGGAGTGCGACTTCTGCTGCAGAGGGAAATCATTTTCCACGCTGCCCGTAATGGACCGCGCTGTCAGGTCCACAGAGGCAAAGGCGGGGAGTACGACATCGATGTCCCCCGAATGGTTGACGAGCATGTAATCGCCACCTTCGCCGAAGTTGCCCCGATAGCTGATGGATCCTTTGGCAGTATTGACCGCCACTTTAGGTCCGGAAACCGAATCCAGGCGCACGTTACCGCTCAGCGAGGTGACTTCAACGTGGCCATTGTTGATGTTTCCCAGCACCACCGGGCCGCTGATGGTGCGCACATGCACATGCGCGTTCCTGACATCACGCACCTCCACCTGGGCGGCGTCGGCTTCCACGCTGACGTCTCCGCGCAGCCGCTCCGCAGCAACTGGACCCTCCGGCGCCCGCACGGTCAGGCTGGCATCCGTCGGCACCAGCAACTGATACTCCACCCGGCTGTCAGGTCCATCCGCGGACTGCAGGAAGTGGGTGCCAGCTTCGATGCGATTCCCGACTTGCGCGCAATCGACTTCTACCTTGTCGGAGTGCGTGGTAGCGACAATCACCACCTGGCGGCCCGGCGAACCTTTGACCTCTACAGGACCGGATTGATTGGTAACCACAACGCTGGCGCCCGGCGCCACCGTGTAGCGGAATTCCTTGCGGTTTTCAGCGGCATAGGCGGCGACTGTTAGAACGCCGGCTGCAACGAGAGACCACCTGGCGCCGCTGCTCATCCTCTCCATAATCCTCTTCCTCCGACCGGTGACGATCACTCTCCGGAGCGATAGGTGGCCATTTCGTACAAAAGGGCCTTTTGGTCATACGCGCGCATCAGATATGTGCGCGCTGCCATGTCGGTGGGATCCTGTTCCACGGAGCGCCGCGCATCGCGGATGTAATCGTTTACGGTGTTAAGATTCTCGCGATAAGTTGGCAGCATGGCTGGCGATCTTTGCTGGACAACATGCAGCAATTGGGCGTCGTCCTCGTCTACGGCAGACGCCGTGATCGCTACCGTCGGGACCGCCGTCGCCGGAAGTGAGGCTGGAACACTGGCGGTAAGTGCGGTCGACTTCTCGCCCATGCCGGCGTTGCGGAACCAGATCATGCCGATGGCAAACAGCAACAGCGCCGCCAGTGCCAGCAGGCTGCTGCCTCTCGCCCAAGGATGCAAACTCAGGATTGCTGCGGGTGAGCGAAACCCCGACGTCCCGGCGGCAGGACGCACCAGTCCTTCCCGCTCCAATGCCGTCCGGATCCCGCTCCAGACGCGCGGACTCGGATCCTGCATTGGCAGTAATAACCTGGCACTCTCAGCGATATAGCGCAGATCCTGTACCAGGTCGGAGCAGACTGCACAGGAGCGCAGATGCTCTTCTTGCTCCGTGTTTCCACCCTGATCGATGACATCGGGCAGAACGCTTTGAAACTCAGCGCAATTCATGGCCTCGCCCTCTCCCCGTACTGTCTTTCCTGTTCAGTGTCTGGTGGCCTTTTCGGCTCTGTTCACCCTGAGCAGGTCTCGCAGCTTCATTCTGGCCTTATGCAACTGCGATTTGCTATTGCCAATCGAACAACCCATTATCTCTGCGATCTCATTGTGCTCATAGCCCTCGACGTCGTGCAGCACAAAAATTACGCGATATCCCGGAGGCAGGCCCTCTACTGCACGCTGCAGATGAAGCCGGTCGATGGAGCCGGCCAGAACATCGTCGCGAGCGCCAAAATCCCTTCTTGGGCCATCTTCCTGCTGCGGCTCCAGGCTTTCTTCCAGCGATACTTCCGGCAATCCCTTTTTTCGCAAATGCATCAGCACAACGTTAACCGACAACCGGTGCAGCCAGGTTGAGAAAGCTGACTCGCCCCGGAAGGTGGCAATCTTGCGATAGAGCTGCAGAAAGGCCTCTTGCGTAAGGTCTTCTGCTTCGGCTGTGTTTCCCGTCATGCGCAGGCAAAGCGAATATACGCGGCGCTTGTGCAAGCCGTACAGCACTTCAAACGCCGCAGCATCCCCTTGCCTGGCCCGCTCAATCGCCTCCGCCTCCGCCAGCCCGGAGTCGGCCGATTTTTTCGATTGTGCCAAGTCGCCTTTGCAGGCCGCATTAACCTAGATGCGGCCTAAACACCTGTTCGTTGTATTGGTTGCTCGGCTCCAAAACTTCGGTAACCCTTTCTCCGGATGGCCTGCGGAGCCAAGCGAGAAGCCAGCCCTAGTGTTGAGATGAAATCAGATGGCGCAAGGGTGCTGGATTATGCCTGACTCTTGGTGGTGATGGTTTCCAGGCCATGGCCATGGGGACCTACCTCGCGGCGACGCAGCAGGACGGCGAAGATCACGCCAATGACCGCCAGAACCGTAAAGATTTGCAGCATCGTGCGGTAGCCGGCGGGATTTTCCGGACCGGCGTGGGATAGGTCATTGGCACGGCCGGCAATCCAGTTCAGTCCCGCCATGCCGATATTCTGGATCATCGTCATCAGGCCCAAAGCAGTTCCCAGGGTTTTCTGCTCGACGATGTAGGCGACCGAAGGCCAAATCACGGCCGGAACCAGGGCAAAGGCAACCCCCATCATGGCCATGGGAGTGTAAAGCGTCACATCGCTATAAGCCATCAGCAAGAATGCCGGGGTCAGGACGAGGGCTCCCAGGATCATCAACAGGGCGCGCTTTCCAATGCGGTCAGTCAGCAACCCGAACAGTGGCGTCCCGAAGATGGTGCACGCCGTCAGGATGCTCAGCAGAAAGCCTCCCAGGGAACGGGTGGTGTGGTGGGAGTCGATGAAAAACTTCACCGCGAAGGTCTCAAAGGGGAAGATGGCGGAGTAGAAAACAAAACACAGTCCCACCAGGTACCAGTAGGAAGCTCCAAACTTGAAGATGTCGCCCATGGCGACTTTATCCACTTCCCCAGCCTGACCCAGGTGAAAGTGACGTTCGGCTCGTTTTTCCAAAATGAAGTAAAGGAGAGGTCCAACCACACACAAGGTGGTAAAACCTACGCCGATAAGCCAGGGTGTACGCCAGTTGCTGTAAGCCGAGGCTGCCCAGGAGGGAGAATTCTGTGCCAGCCAGGTACCGAAGCGCGCAATCATGAGGTTCACGCCGAAGGCAAAGCTAAGCTCCTTGCCGCGAAACCACTTTGCCAGGGCGGTAGTGACCGAGATAATTAGCGATTCTGCTCCCATGCCGAACACCAGACGTCCGGTGGCCATAACGCCGAAGTCCGGGGTAGAGGCCGTCAGGATGGCGCCTGCCAGGCAGATAAAGCCGAAAAACAGCGTCGCTTTTCGGGTGCCGATACGGTCGATGATCAACCCGCCGATCAACACGGTCGCAATTGGAGCGATGCTATAGAAGGAGTTGAGCAGGCCGATATTCTCGTCGCTGAAGTGCAACTGACGTTGCAAGACGTCCGCGAGTGGACTCAAGGCGTCATAGAAGTAGTAATTGCCGAACATCGCCAGGCTGACAAAGATCAGGACCGTCCAGCGATAGGCGGTCGAGGGCGCCGGAAGAGTGTCCGTCTTGGGTGTGCTTACGGCTGAATCCGCCATCCGGGGGACCTATTTTTTCCAAACCAGTTCAAGAACAAGAATCTGATGTCACCACTTCATCGCGCTGGCGTGAGTTCAAGATATCAGATTGCGTGCGGGAAGTATGCGGGCAGTGCTCGGTTAGCAAAGGCCTGCATCTGGCTGGTGAGTGCAACCGGGGGTAGAGACACCCCGATTGCGGAGCGTCTCTACCGAAATGCGGATGTTACCGCGGCTTCTGTGGCATCGCCTTTTCGCGCTCGATCACCCTCTGGATATCTGCGTTGGTATATGTGCGCAGGTGCGCCGGCTTCGGCTGCTTGCGCAATTCACGCGCTGCTTCGGCCACGCCGCGCAGATCGCCCGGCCCCCGCGCGGTCACCACGTCAAAAGACGCGGCTCCCAGGCCGGCCCTGCTTGAGACTTCGCCAGCTTGAGCCGTGGGCTGAAAATATCCCATCGGCATGATGGCTCCCGGGCTTACTTCCATGACGGTCTGAACCGCGGGAAGGGTCATGCCGAGACCGTCGAACGTGGAGTTTGTCGCGCCCGCCTGCAGATTCGAGGTTGCGTTTGTGGCTCCCACTGGGTTGGCCGAGACGAGGGACAGAGATGCCGTCGGCGTGACCAGCAACGGGTTACCCCAGCCCACCGTTGTGGCGTAACCACCCTGGATTAGCAGGCCGCCATACGGCGTGGAGGCGATGATTGGCGCCGAGGTCGCTGGACCCATTTGCGGCACAACCATCTGTTGACCTAAGGCAAGAGCTGTGAGGAGCAGGAGTGTGCAGATCGCAAGAATGGAACGCATTTGCTGCCTCTGTTCACGCAGGTCCCTGGATTTGCCGGGTGCCGCGGGGGTGCCGGATTTGCAGGCGACCCGGTTACGAGCCTACGTACCGCGCGTACAGACTGCGGGCGATCGCCGTATCAGTCGTACCTTTGATGATGGCGCGACCGTCGGGGAACAGCGTCATCTCGTAATCTTCGCGCCAGAACTTTAGCACAAAATCGTTGTGGCGCACCCGGCCATGTGACTTGAGGCGCTCGCTCATTTCGGCAAAATCGACGTGCCGCTCCCGTTCGTGGATCTGGACGGAATTACGCCCGCACAGCGTGATGGTTGCCCGCCCCATTCCTTCCAGATGGGTAAACTCTCTCTTTCCACAGCTTTGGCAATCCAGGCGGGGAGATTTGGTGGAGATCTCTGAACGCTCATTAGTCCAGACGTCGAAGGAAAGCAACGTCCGCCTTAGTCGGTCGCGCGCTCCCACCAGCAGTTTCAGAGCCTCGGTGGCCTCCAGCGAAGCCACCTGATTGACGGCTGAGTTGAGAATTCCGGAGGTGTCGCAGGTTTCCACCACCCCGCGAGGCGATGCTGGGAAGATGCATGCCAGGCACGCGGTTTCGCCCGGCAAAATGTCCATCGTTACACCATAACTGCCGACAGCGGCGGCATAAATCCAGGGCAGTCCCTGTTCCACTGCGTAGTCATTGACCAGATAGCGGGTCTCGAAGTTATCAGTGCCGTCCACTATGAGACTCGAGCCTGCCAGCAGGGTGGCGATATTCTCGGGCGTGAGGTCAGCGACGTGCGGTTCAACCACGATCTGGGAGTTGAAACTGGCGATCTGGCGCGCCGCTGCCAGAGCTTTTGGCGTCGAATCGGACGCGTCTTTCTCGTTGAAAAGCGACTGTCGCTGAAGGTTGCTGGTCTCGACATAGTCGCGATCGATGATACGCAACGTGCCCACGCCGGAGCGTGCCAGCAAAGAAGCCACGGTGGAGCCGGTTGCACCGCACCCGACAATGGCCACACGGGCAGTGGCCAGCCGGCGCTGGCCTTCTGCGCCGATGCTGCGGAACAGTATCTGGCGTGAGTAACGTTCCTCCGGAGTCATGGGCATGTTCTCATTCCAGCCAGTATTATAAGAGTCCGCCTGGCTGCGGTCGAAGGCGAGGCCGGGGCCGCCGTTCGCAAGTGCAACAAGATCATCAGGAGCGCACATCCTATAAGGCATCTCGTCGACAGCCGGATCCGATTCGGCAAAAGGACGGACTCTCGTTTGGTGCGGGCAATGCTCAGAGCGGCGCTCGGCGCAGGCTTGGCGTGTCTCTCCGCCAGCTTTGCTCCGATCTGGGCCCAGCAGAATTCCTCTGCGGGCGCTCTCGTCCAACCCGGCGACAATGCGCCGGCGAGTTCCGCGAGAACCTCGCCTCAACCCGCGTCGCTCGCGGCACTGGTTGGCCGCCGGGTGCGTGATATTCAATTCCGCGGAGCCCCATCCACCACGGAAGCAAACCGGCTTCTGGCGCTGATTCCGCAGAAAGTCGGCCAACCCCTTGACAAAGGCAAGCTGCGCCGTAGTGTGCAGGCGCTCTACGCTACCGGGCGCTTCCAGGACATCCAGGTAGCGGCCGAGCCGGGATCCGAGAACGAGATCTCTCTGGTGTTCATTGCTCAGCAGAATGAGTTCGTGGGTCAGGTCGGACTGGCAGGAGCCCCCAGGCATGGTCCGACCGAACATCAATTGATCAACGCCAGCAAGCTGCGCCTGGGCGAACTGCTCACCGAAGCCCGCCTGAAGGAGGCCGTTGCCGGCATTCAGAGAACGCTGGCGGATGATGGTTTCTACCGCGCCAGCGCGGCTCCGAAGCTCACGCCGAACACAAACACGCAGCAGGTAAGCATCCTGTTTCAGGTTGAGGCCGGAGCTCGAGCGCGGGTGGGCGAGATCAAGGTGACAGGAAATCCCGGGCTCAGTAGCGCCCAGGTCGGTGAAATTGCCAAGCTGCACCCCCAGGGTGAAGTGACCGCACAGAGCACTACGCGGGCCTTGCAGAGACTGCGCAAGCACTACCAGAAGGAAGCCCGCCTGGAAGCGCAGATCTCACTTGTCAGCCGGAGTTATCACTCGGAGAGTAACACCGTCGATTACACGCTGAGCGTCGTGCGCGGACCGGTGGTGGCCGTCCATGTGGAAGGTGCCCGCGTGGCCGGGTCGGTGATCAAACGCTCGGTTCCTGTCTTCGAAGAAGGCGCGGTGGATGACGATCTGCTGAACGAGGGCCGCCGCAATCTGCGCGACTACCTGCAGACCCAGGGCTACTACGATTCTCAGGTAAGCGTGGTGCGCAAAGACCAGCCCGGTGCAGATCGCACCGACATCATTTTTGACGTAGACAAGCGCGAACGGCACAAACTGGTCGCTATTGCGTTGGAGGGAAACAAGTATTTCCCGGAAGACCTGATCCGCGATCGCCTGCAGATTCAGCCGTCCGGCTGGCTGCTGGAACACGGGCTCTTCAGCCAGTCCCTGCTTACCCGCGATGTGGAAGCGGTGCGCGACCTTTACCGTGCCAACGGTTTTCTGCAAGTGAACGTATATGCCGAGGTGGAGGACGACTACCTTGGCCAGCACGGACACATGCGCGTGATCGTACACGTGGTTGAAGGCCCCCAGACGCTGGTCAAGGAGCTCAACATTGCCGGGGCGTCGACCTTTGCCGGAGTTTCACTGCAGAACCTGCTCGCCAACGTGCCTGGGCAGCCGTTCTCGGAAGCCAATATGTCAACGGACCACGATGCGCTGGTGAACTTCTATTTCAATCGAGGCTTTCCTGATGTCAGCATGACCTACGCCGCCCAGTCCGTGCCCGGCGAGCCTAACCGCATGAATGTCACGTACACCATCAATGAGGGGGATCGCGTTTATGTGAACCAGGTACTGGTGACCGGCTTGTTTTACACGCGCCCGTTCGTGGTGGACCGGCAGATTGTCCCTCGTCCGGGAGATCCGCTCAGCCAGGCCGATCTGCTCAAGACCCAGAGCCGGCTGTACGACCTTGGCATCTTCAACGCTGTAGATGTGGCGGTGCAGAACCCCGAGGGCGAGGAGGCCTACAAGGATGTTCTGCTGAACCTGACTGAGGCCCGCCGCTACACCTTCGACTACGGGCTGGGTTTTGAAGTGCAGAGTGGCGGCGCCCCGGGCGCGGTGACCAGTCCGCAGGGGCGCACTGGCGCCAGCCCGCGCGTCTCATTCGACGTAAACCGGCTGAACTTTCGCGGACGCAATGACACTATCTATTTCCAATCTCACTTCGGACGATTGGAACAGCGCGCTCTGGTGGGATACACCGTTCCTAACTGGCTGGACCACGACGAACTCAAGCTCACCTTTAACGTCCTCTACGACAATACGCTTGACGTATTTACCTTCACCTCCCAGCGCACGGAAGGATCCATGCAGGTGCAGGAATCGGTGAGCAAAGCTACCACGCTGCTCTACCGCCTGACGTATCGCGACGTTAGAGTCTCGAACCTGGTGATTAGCTCAGCCCTGGTCCCGCAACTATCCCAGCCTGTGCGCATCGGCATCCCGAGCTTCACCTACATCCGCGACACTCGCGACAATCCCGTAGATTCGCATAAGGGCAATTATCTGGTCTTCGATACCGGTGTGACTTCGCACGCGCTCGGGTCGCAGGCTAACTTTGGGCGTTTCCTGTTGCAGCACTCCGAGTATCACGCCTTCGGCCGCAAAGGCAGATTCGTTCTCGCGCATTCCACGCAGTTGGGCATCGAGCAGCCCTGGGGAAGCGCGACGGCTATTGTTCCGCTGGCAGAGCGCTTCTTTTCCGGCGGCGGTAATTCGCACCGCGGCTTTGCTCTCAATGAGGCTGGCCCGCGTGATCTTGGAACCGGGTACCAGCTCGGAGGAGAAGCGGTTTTTGTAAACAACCTGGAGCTTCGTCTTCCGCCAGTGCCACTGCCCTTTGTCGGGAAGGACCTGAGCCCAGTGGTGTTTCACGACATGGGCAACGTTTTTGCCTCAACCTCCAATCTTTTCCCCAGCCTGGTTCGCTGGTCCCAGCCCAACCTGGCAGAGTGCAAGAGCCTGGTCAAGCAGGACCCTGGCGGCACCGGGCCCGTTTCGATTCCTGCGATTTGCAATTCCATCTTCAACAACTCACCCCAGGCAGTGGGAGGAGGAATGCGTTACCGAACGCCGATCGGGCCCGTGCGCTTCGACGTGAGCTACAACCTGAATCCACCTACGTATCTCATCAATTTTCCGCAGCCGGCAGCACCTGCGCCGCCGGCACCACTGCCGCCGCTGCCGAGTTTCCAAGTTCTGCACCGGGTGAACTTTTTCTTCAGCATCGGGCAGACATTCTGATGAACGCATTTTTCCAATCCCGGTGGTATGAGGCTGTGCGATACGCGCTGAGCGTGATGGTGGTGGCCACAGCCGGCCTGCTACCGGCCGCGCAGGTGATCGACCGCATCGTCGCCACCGTGAATCGACACGCTATCCTGCAGAGCGAATGGGATGAAGCTGTCGCGTTCGAGTGTCTGGTAAACGGCCGTCAGCTCCAGAACGTGACACCCGACAGCCGCATACAAACCCTCGAGCGCCTGATAGATCAGCAACTGGTTGCCGAGCAGATGGCCGCGAGTTCGTTCGTACCCGCGACGGCTGAGGATATCGCCGCCCGTGCAAGCGAGTTGCGGCAGGTGGTGCCGGCGTGGAAGACCGATGAGGGCTGGCGGACCGCCCTCGCGACTTATGGCCTGACCGAAGAGGACGTGCGTGAGCGGACAGGTGTCCAGGTGAACTTGACGCGCTATCTCGATTTGCGATTCCGTCCCGAAATCCACATTGATCGCAGATCCATGGAAAACTACTACCGTCAGCAATTGCTTCCTCAAATGCGCGCCAGCGGTCTAGGGGACACGCCCTTCGAGCAGGTCGCTCCCAGGATTGAGCAACTCCTGATCGAACAACGGCTCAGCGAGCTTCAGGATACGTGGTTGCGCGCGTTGCGATTGCAGAGTGAGATTCAGGTGCGATGACGGAGCCCGTCCCAACCCGGCGCAAGTGGGTTCGCTACGCGGTGGTCAGCGTGTGCGCAATGGCGCTGTTGCTGCTGGTAGCCGGTTATCTGGCAAGCGGCTGGTTCCAGGAAAGCATGCAGCGCGCAGTCGTTGCTCAGTTGCAACAGATGACCGGCGGGCGCGTTGAACTGAAGTCATTCCACTGGAAGCTCTCGAAGCTTGAAATCGAGGCGCGCGACCTCACAATTCACGGCTTGGAAACAGCCGGCCAGGCGCCCTATGCACACGTCGACAAGCTCTTGGTTCGATTCCAGATTCTGTCGTTCCTGCGTCCCTTGGTCGGAATCCGCGAACTCCAGCTCGAACACCCGGTGCTCCACATCATCGTTTATCCCGATGGCACTACGAGCCAACCCGTGCCGGGAAAAGGGGAGAGCCGCGAATCGTCGGAGGGGAAGCTCTTCGAGGTGGCCATTGACCGTCTGCAGGTAGACCGGGCGGAAGCGTTCTGGAACGATCGCCGCTTGCCTCTTGACTTCACCGCCCGCGGCGCGCAGGCAACCCTGAGGCGTGCCGCCGCGGACAATTATGAAGCGCACATCCAGGTGGCAGCCATCGATGCGAAGTATGCCGAGATGCGCGCGCTGCGTGGCGCGATCGAACTGCAACTCGGACTGGCCCCGGGCAGGGTAGAAGTTCGGTCCTTGAGAGTGATCTCGGAGGGTTCCACGCTCGAGGCGCGCGGCGCTCTCACGGACTTCCGCGACCCCAAGATTCAGTTTACTTACGCCGGTTCCCTTGATGTTGTCGAGGTCGGCGGCCTGTTGCGCATCCCGGAGTTGCGCAGAGGGAAAGCGGAGATCAACGGCCAAGGCGCTTATTACGCTCCGGACATCAACTTCTCCGGCCGCCTCGTACTGAAAGCGGTGGAATGGCGCGGACCGGGGTTGCGCGTGTCGGAACTAGCTGCGGCAGCTAGATATTCGCTCACCAGCGACCGCCTGATAATTTCCGACGTTACCGCCCAAACCTTAGGTGGCCTGGTCAATGGCAACCTTGAGGTAACCGAGTGGAAGCAACTTGCCCGGTCCGGAGGAACCACGGGGCGCGCCCAAGCTCGCGCGCATGGTGTCGGACGCCTGCGCGTTTCGGGGGTGCAAGTGGAGGCGCTCGCCAGAGCTGTATCTACTCCGAGGCTGCAACTGGACCGCATTCATCTCGCGGGCCGGGCTACGGGAACATTCAACTTCGAGTGGACGGGCGCACCGGGGAACCTGGATGCAACCATCGCGCTCGATGTGGAGCCGCCGCCACATCCCTTGCCGCTGCAACTACCGGTGACCGCGAGAGCGCGAATGGTCTATCGCGCCCAGCCGAGAATCCTGGAGATTTCACAGCTCTCCCTCGCGACACCCGCTACCCGGCTCAACGCGGACGGAACGCTTGGTTCGATGAGAGCGCGGCTGAACCTGGCACTCAGCACCCAGAACGTCGATGAACTGCAGCCAGTACTCAACGCTTTTCACATGCCGATGGTGCCGGCGACCGTGCGTGGCGGCGCATCCTTCATTGGCAGCGTCGTGGGCAGGCTGAGAGGTCCAACCATCAACGGACATCTGGAAGTTTCGAATTTCGAAACTGAAATCCCCAATTCATGGATTTTGACACCGGCGGCCGCCGGCTGGGCCGCGGCGGTTCCCTCCCGCCGAGCGCATTGGGACTCCCTTAATGCGGACGTAGTGCACTCCCCCACCGAACTCTCACTTCACCATGGTCTCTTGCGATGGGGCGAGGCTTATTCACGATTTGATGTGACCGTGGGACTGTTCGATGGCGAGCTGCTGGATAATAGCGCTGTGCATGGCCGGCTGATGGTCGCCGCCGCCGACCTTCAGCAACTACAGTCGATTGCCGGTACCGCGTATCCCATGACCGGCAAGCTGGCATTGAACGCGACGCTTTCGGGCACGCGCGCCAGCCCGAGCGGCCGCGGCACACTCGATGTATCCGCCGGGAGCGTGACAGGCGAGCCTTTCCAATCTCTGCATGCAGGATGGCAGTGGTCGAACCGGCAGATAGAATTCAGCGATATAGCGCTCACACACAACGGTGCTCAGCTGGCGGGAAGCTTCGGCTACAACTTCGGTAACGACACTTTCCACGCGGACCTGACCGGCAAGAACTTTCAATTAGCGGCATTCCCACGCTTGCAGTACCCGCGTCTGACGATCGCCGGCGCCGCCGGATTCCACCTTCAGGGATCGGGCACAGTTCATGCTCCAGTCATCAACATCGACCTGCATGTCCACGATCTGCTGGTCAACAAGGAACAGGAGGGCGATTTCGACCTGAGCGGCGTCACCCACGGGGCCGACCTCACGCTCACAGCGCGCTCCCATTTCCAGAGTGCCGATCTGGCCATTGACGGCGATGTCCGGCTGCGCGGTGACTTTCCCGCGAACATCACTCTTCGCTTCTCTCACTTTGACATCAACGGTCTGCTGCGCGCCTATCTAGGCAGCAAAGTTACCGGCCATTCCTCTATCGCCGGCGCCATCGATCTGCGCGGCCCGCTCCGCCGGCCCCGCGACCTTAACCTCAGCGGCCAGATCGACCAGTTCTCGGCTGAAATCGAGCGGATTGCGATTGAAAGCGAGGGTCCAATCCAGCTTACGCTGGCGAATGAATACTTGACGCTCGATCATCTGCACCTGAAAGCCTATAGTCCAGGGCAGAACGGCACCGGCGCTGCTCCCACCAGCGACCTTACCGCGGGCGGCATGGTGCAGGTCGGCGGTGATTACGAGATGCACTTCCATGCCGGCGGCGTGCTCGACTTTGCCCTGCTGCAGAGCGTCAGTCCCGATCTCACATCGTCAGGAAAGATGGAGATCAACCTGGCTGTCAGCGGCACCCTGGGGAGGCCGGAAACACACGGGCAGGTGCGCATTACCAACGGCGCTGTCTCCTATGTCGACCTGCCCAACGGACTGAGTAAGATCAACGGCACCCTGGTTTTCGACGAGAATCGGTTGCGCCTGCAATCGCTCACCGCCCAGACCGGCGGTGGCACGCTAGCCCTCGGCGGGCTCGTCAACTATTCGCACGGTTTCTCCTTCGACCTCACTGCTACCAGCAAGGACATCCGCCTCCGTTACCCGCCCGGAGTTAGTTCCTACGCCGACGCCGATCTGCACTTCAGCGGTACGCCCGACAATTCGCTGCTCTCCGGGACGGTGACCATCACCCGGTTCGCCGTCAGTCCCCAATTCGATCTCGCCTACTACCTGCAGCGCTTCACGCAGGCCACCAGCGTGGCCGGCACGCAATCTCCGCTGAACAACCTGCGCTTCGACTTGCATATCGTCACCGCGCAGGAATTGCGGGTGGAAATGTCAATGGCCAAACTCTCCGGCAATGCCGATCTGCGGTTGCGCGGTACCGCCAACCACCCAGTGCTGCTCGGCCGCTTGGACATCGCCCAGGGCAACATCGACATCGCCGGAACCAAATATCACCTCGAGCGCGGTGACATCCTGTTCAACAATCCAACCACCATCGCACCCGTGGTCGATGTGGAAGCCACGGCCCGCGTCCGCGACTACGACATCAGCATGGGACTGCACGGTCCTATCGCTCACCCTAGCATTAACTACCGCTCCGATCCGCCGCTGCCGACCTCGGACATCATCGCGCTGTTGGCCTTGGGCCGCACCCAGGACCAGGCGATCGGATACCAGACCGGACCAACCCAGAGCCTGGCCGAGCTGACATCGAACGCTGTGCTGGAACAGGCGCTCGCCAGCGCATACAGCAGTCGAGCGCAAAGACTCTTCGGGGCCAGCCGCATCAAGATCGATCCCCAGGCCGGCGGCGTCGAGAACAACCCCAATGCGCGCGTCACCATCGAGCAGCAGGTCTCCGACAAGGTCACGCTGACGTTTATCAGCAATGTTTCGCAATCGGCCCAGCAGATCGTGCAGGTGGAATACAACATCAACCGTCGCCTTTCGCTAGTCGCCGTCCGCGACCAGAACGGCGTGGTGTCGTTCGATGTGAGATACCGCCAGCGCAGACGGTAAGGTGATTTGCATCAGACCCATCGCGGGAACACTGCGTCTCGCCGATGGATCCGGTTTATGCAGCTTTGACAGAGGGAAGTTAGGTAGCAGTAATGGAGTCAGATAGGCGCGGGACTAAACAATGCCGGGAAGCAGGACGTAGACCGGCGGTGCGTGCCTGTAGAATGGACAAGACAGGGAGTTGTGATCGCGATGTGGCTGGACTTCGCACGAAGGACCTCGGAAAAGACGTTTGACGCCAGGCTGGCAGGCCTGGAGCCAGTCTTTCACTCTCCACCGCTGACGCCGGAACTGGTGGCGGCGATTAAGCTGATTTCACCACGACTTAAGCTCACGCAGGATGAAGCCTCGCGCCGAATTTGGGAGAAAGAGCAGAACGGCACCTGCTGGAGCGAGTACGAGGCTCTGCAGCCGCTGTTGTCCCGCATCGAAAAGCCTCGGAAAATTCTCGAGATTGGTCCGGGGCTCGGCCGCTCGGTGGTTTTTTTCTCCAAGACTTGCGGCTGGCAGGCAAGCGATATTCATCTGTTCGATGGCGACGGTAGCGGCACCAAGTACAAACAGAGGTACTACGATGCGGGCAAGAATTCGTTGCAAGATTCATTTTGCGGCAACCTCCGGTTACTGCGCTCGCTGCTCGACTACAACCAAGTCTCGAACTACACCATCTTCGATGCCGCGCAAACCAGAATAACCTCGCTGCCCGGTCCGTACGACCTGCTCTACAGCTTCTACAGCATTGGGTTTCACTGGTCGCTGGAGCTCTTTCTCGATGACCTGCTGCCGCTGATGAGTGACAAAACAGTGGCGATTTTTACCGTCAAGAAAGATTTTCGCGGCTTCCCGCGCCTGAAGGATTTTTACTGCCGCGTGGTTGAATGGAAGACAGTGCAGCGCAAGAAGTCGTCGCGGCTCGGCATGCTCATCCTGAGTAAGGCGATCGATCCCGGCATCGGAATTCCGCTGTAGCGCTTGGCGTGCCGAATGGCTACCGATCACTGTATTTGCAGCTGCGACCTTCTACCATTGCGACGAGGTTTGCGGGGTACTCTGCGATGTTCGATCCACCGCAATCCGACGCCTGGCGCAACGCGCGGCTGCTGATGGTGGCCGCACAACTTCGGGCTCGCGGCATCCGCGATGAGCGCGTGCTGGCCGCGATGGCGCGAGTGCCACGGCATGAGTTCGTGCGTCATGAGGATCGCGAGGAAGCCTACGACGACCATCCTCTTCCCATCGGCGAAGGCCAGACGGTTTCGCAACCCTTCGTCGTGGCCGCGATGCTGGAAGCACTGGCACTGCAGCCCGAAGATGTGGTGCTCGAAGTCGGCACCGGCTCGGGATACGAAACGGCAGTCCTGGCAGAGCTAGCGCGGAAGGTGTACAGCGTCGAGCGCATTGCGAGCCTGGCGGACCGGGCCCGAGCGGCACTTGCGCAACTGGGTTACTCCAACGTCATGGTGGTCCCCGGCGATGGCAGCCTGGGTTTGCCGGACGCAGCCCCGTTCGATGCCATTGTGGTTGCAGCCGCGGCGCCGCGGGTGCCAGCATCGCTGATCTCGCAGCTGTGCGAGGGCGGTCGACTGGTGATTCCGGTGGGTGACAGCTTCGCACAGGAACTGCAACTTGTCCGCAGGATCGGCGACAGCAGCACCATCCTGCATCTGGAAGCTGTCCGCTTTGTCCCGCTGATTGGACGCGAGGGATTCCGGGACGCGGATTGAGTAATTGGGTAATTGAAGAAACGCAGCGAATTTGCAGTTGACACGGCAAGATCGGGAGGAGCGGATCCGTGAATATCCGTGCAAATCTGTGGCGAGATTTTCAATTACCCAATTACCCAATTACCCAATTCCGCTAGAATCCTACCTGTGTCTGTCGCCCGCAATCTCCGCGTAACACTCGAGATGATCAAGTGGGAGCACTCGATCTTTGCGCTTCCGTTTGCGCTGGCAGGAGCGATGCTCGCAGCCCGCGGCCTGCCCACGTGGCGGCAGCTCTGGTGGATTCTGGTCGCGATGGTGGCGGCGCGCTCGGCGGCCATGGCCTTCAACCGGCTGGTCGACCAGTCGCACGATGCCGCGAATCCGCGCACCAGCGCTCGTGCGCTGCCCGCCGGTTTGCTCTCGCGCCAGTTCGTTGCCGGCTTTGTGGTGGTCTCGTGCGTGGTGTTCGTGCTGGCGGCGGCGGAGCTGAACCGCCTCGCGCTCGAGCTGTCGCCGGTCGCGATCGCGATCCTGCTGCTCTACTCGTATACCAAGCGCTTTACGCGCTGGTCGCACCTGGTTCTCGGATTTGCCGACGGCATCTCGGCGCCGGCGGCGTGGATCGCCGTCCGCGGCTCGCTCGATTGGCGCATCGTGATTCTCGCCGTTGCGGTCACGTTCTGGGTCGGCGGCTTCGACGTTCTCTACGCCTGCCAGGATTACGATTTCGACCGCCAGACCGGACTGCACTCGATTCCGCGCTTCGTGGGCGTCCGCCGCGCGCTGTGGGTGGCGCGCGCCTTTCACCTGCTGATGATCGGGTTGCTCCTGTGGCTGGTATTTGCGCTGCACCTGCGCACATTGGCGATCGTGGGGGTCGCTATTGTGGGTGCGCTTTTGGCGTACGAACACTCGCTGGTCACTCATGAAGATCTCAGCCGCCTGAACGCCGCCTTCTTCACCATGAACGGCGTGATCTCCGTGGTGTACTTCTTGTTCATCGCCGCCGATCTGCTCGTGCGACGTTGAGGAATGTTGGCGCCATGTCGGACGCTCAGGACAGAACCGTCTTCCACCTGGATATGGACGCGTTCTTTGTGTCGGTAGAGGAGCTATACGACCCGTCGCTCAAGGGCAAGCCTGTTGTCGTCGGCGGCCAGCGCAAGGAGCGCGGCGTGGTCTCGGCGGCGTCCTACGCCGCGCGCAAGTTCGGCGTGCATTCGGCCATGCCGCTGCGGACGGCCGCGAAGCTTTGTCCCCAGGCCATCTTCGTCGACGGACATCCGGACCGCTATCGCGAGTATTCGCACAAGGTGTATCGCGTGCTCGGGCACTACTCGCCCAAGGTCGAAATGGCGTCCATCGACGAAGCCTATCTCGACATGACCGGCACCGAGCGCCTGCACGGCCCGCCGCTGCGCGCGGCGCACGCGCTGCATGCGGCCATCAAGAGCGAGACGAAGCTCAATTGCTCGATTGGTATCGCCACTTCGCGTCTGGTGGCGAAGGTTTCCTCCGACCAGGCCAAACCGAACGGCGTTTTGTGGGTTCTGCCCGGCCAGGAAGCGTGCTTTTTGGCGCCACTCGACGTGCGGAAGATTCCCGGCGTCGGCAAGGTGCTGGAAAAGAATCTGCACGATCTCGGCATCTACAAGGTTGGCGATCTCGCCGCGCTCGAGGAATCCTTTCTCGATGATCGCTTCGGTAAATGGGGACTGGCGCTGGCCGGCAAAGCCCGCGGCTTGGACGCCGGAGGCTGGTTCGATAGCGAGATTGGCGCGAGCGATCAGCCCAAGTCCATCAGCCACGAGCACACGTTCAACGAGGATACGGCCAACGTCGAGCAGCTCGAATCGACCCTGGCGCGGCTCACGGAGATGGTCTGCCGCAGGCTGCGCGAACATCGGCTCTACGCGCGCACCGTCCAGCTCAAGCTGCGCCACAAGGATTTTTCCACCATCACGCGCGCCCATACTATGCCGCGGGCGACGCAGCTCGATGGCGAGATTCTCGAGGCGATTCGCGCGCTGTTTCGCGCCAACTGGAAGCCGGGCGCGCAGGTGCGGTTGCTGGGGGTTCATGCTTCGTCTTTTGAAGTCGAGGAAGGGCAGCTCGGGTTGCTGGACGGCGGCAAGCACGAGCGCTGGCAGAAAGCGCTCTCGGCGGCCGACCGGCTGCGCGACAAGTACGGCGAGGATGCTGTCTCGCTGGCAACCGGGCTGAAAGGCGGATTCCGCGAGCGTACCCATGAGAATCCGGCGTCGCTGCCGGGCAAATCTCCGAAGGACAGAGAATAGGCGCGGGCCCCTTGCGTTTAGCGCTGGAGCATGCTGACGCGAATCTGCGGCTAAGGTATGATTTCGTCAGGGATGACCCAGGATTTCGAAACCGACGATTCCCGGCTGCGTCCTCTCCACGAGAAGGTGCTCGCCCGCGAACGCCTCAGCCCCGACGACGCCCTGACGCTCTACCGCACTGGCGATATCCTCGCTGTCGGCTGGCTGGCCAAC
>Ga0335081_10004258_pt1 | contig 22576 bp, 20 predicted proteins | sample Lox_Sample_35_FD_206713 | JGI IMG/M metagenome (GOLD analysis project Ga0335081, IMG submission 206713) | Soil microbial communities from Loxahatchee National Wildlife Refuge, Florida, United States - Lox_Sample_3.5 | ecosystem: Environmental > Terrestrial > Soil > Wetlands | place: USA... | reverse complement strand
CCCACCGGCGGGTGGATGAGGCCGAGCTCCACCGTCATCACGATGATGACCCCGAACCAGACCGGGTCGAATCCGAGGTGGGTGACGACCGGGAAGATGATCGGCACGGTCAGGATGATCATTGCCAACGCGTCCATCAGGCAGCCGAGCACGAGATACATCAGCATGATGAGCACGAGCACGCCGTAGGGGCCGAGGCCGAGGCCGGTGAGGAACTCGGTGACCTTCTGCGGCACCTGGGTGACGGTAAGGAAATAGCCGAAGATCAGCGCGCCGATCAGCACGGTGAACACCGCGGCGGCGGTTCGCGTCGCCTGCAGCAGCGAGGCCAGGATCGTGTCCTTGTTCAGCCGGCCGGTGAACAGGCCGATCAGGAACGCGCCGGTGGCGCCGACGCCGCCGGCTTCGGTCGGCGTGAAGCGCGGCAGAAATGGCAGGCCGTAGAGGCCGCCGATGACGAAGATGAACAGCAGGATCGGCGCCCAGATGTTTCTCAGGCCGACAAAACGCTGACGCCACGGCAGGCGTGGGCCGGACGGCAGATAGTTGGGAAACAAGCGGCCGAGGATAAAGATGGTCGTCAGATACATCGACATCGCCAGCAACCCCGGAACGATTCCGGCGATGAACAGCTTGCCGATGTCCTGCTCGGTGATGATGCCATAGACGGCCAGCACGGTAGACGGCGGCAGCATGGCGCCGAGCGTGCCGCCAGCGGCGATGACGCCGGTGGCGAAGCTTTGCGGATAGCCGAAGCGGCGCATCTCCGGATAGGCCACCGCCGAGAACGTCGCCGCCGTCGCCACCGACGAGCCGCAAATGGCGGCAAAGCCGCCGCAGGCGGCGACGGTGGCGAAGCCAAGTCCGCCGCGCAGGTGGCCGACAAAGCCATTGGCCGCGCGGAACAGGTCGCGGCTCATGCCGGAATTGGAGACGAAGGTTCCCATCAACAGGAACATCGGGATGACGCCGAAGGTGTAGTCGGTGACCGTGCGCATCGAGGTCTGGCCGACCAGCTTGAGCGCCGGCGTGCCGCCGACCAGGTAGCCGAAGCCGGAGACGCCGACCAAACCCATCGCCATGCCGACCGGCACGCGCAGCAGCATCAGCGCAAACAGGGCGACGAAGCCCAGGACTGCAACGGCGTCGGTGCTCATTGCTCAGCGACTCATTCGACCGGTTTGATGATGGGCTCGCGCATCGCCTCCGGCTGCATGATCAGCCGATAGGTGCGGACTGCGATGAGGAGGACGGCGGAGACGTCGCCTGCCCAGGCGACGGCGAAGAACGGCCAGGTCGGCAGCCGCAGGTCGAAGGTGAGGACGTGGTCGTAATAGGTGCCACGCACCTTGTCGAACAGCGTGTAGGTCTGCACCGTCACCACGAACAGCAGCACTAGCGTGGCGAACACGTCGATCATGCGCTGATATTTAGGCCCGACATTGCCCCAGACCAGATCGACGGTGATGTGCGTGCCGCGATAGGAGGTTGCCGCGATGCCCCAGAAAATCAAAATGCCGAGCAGCAGCCGGCCGAAGTCGAACGAGTCGGGGATCGAGTAGTTGAACAGATTACGTAGCAGCACCGAAATGAAAATATCGGCGGCGACGATGCCGACGAAGCCGGCGGCAATCCATTCGATCGTATCGATGAAACGATCCATATAGATGCGTTTCATAGGCGCTCCGTCAGCTCAGCCAAGATGCGAGAAACGGCGGCGGGTCTTGCCCGCCGCCGTCATTTCGGCGGTACCGCGAGCGGCGCCGATTGTCATTTCGCCAGTGCGTTGTACTTGGCGAGCTCGGCGCGCAGCTCTTTCATCACCGTATCGGGATCGAGGCCGGCCTTCTTCACGCCGTCGGCCCAGCTCTTCGTCAGCGGCTCCGCCGCATGCTTCCACTGCGCGAGCTGATCGTCGGTCAGCTTGTAGATCTCCTGGCCGGGCTCCGCCCGCACCTTGTCGATGCCGGCATCCTCGAACTTGCCCCACGGGCCGCCGACGCGGGCGGCGGCTTCGGTGTTGCAATTGTCGTCGATCGCCTTTTTCTGCCGCGGCGACATTTCTTCGTATTTGGCCTTGTTGATCACGAAGGCAAAGGTGGTGACGTAGAACGGCGCATCCATGTGGTACTTGGTGACCTTGTCGATGCCGAACAGCACCAGCGAGCCCCACGGGAAGGTGACGGCGTCGGCGACATGGCGCTCGATGATGTCACGCACTTCCGGCGCCGCGGACTGCACATTGGTGCCGCCGAGCAAGGTGACGAAGTTGGCGATCGTCGCATCCGCCGGACGGATCTTCATGCCCTTGATGTCGCCGGGCAGCACGATCTTCTTGCTGCTCGAATGGAACGACGACGGCGCATGGATAAAGGCGAGGCAGAACTTGACGTCCTTCATCTCCTTGGCCGCGTATTTGCGGTACCAGGCGTCGAGCGCCTTGGTGCCGCCGGTGGTGTCGGAAATCAGGAACGGCAATTCGCCGGCGGCGATGATCGGGAAGCGGCCGGGCTGATAGCCGGGGTTGATATACGTGACGTCGGCGATGGCGTCGCGCGCCATGTCGTAATGGTCGAAGGCCTTGCCGAGCTGTTGGGCCGGATAGACCTTGTAGTGGATGGTGCCGCCGGAGGCCTTCTCGACCGCCGCACCCCAGTCTTCCATCGCCTTCTGCAGCGGGTGCGAGGCGGGAACCCAGTGGGAAATCTTCAGTTCGAAGGTCTTTTCCTGCGCTAGCGCGCCGGAAGCCCCGCCAAGCAGCGCCGCAATGGCCGCAGCGCAAATAGGTGCCGTGAAACGGCTTTTCATCGATATCCTCCCTCGGTTATGTGTGTGGTTTGAAGCGCCGACTTTTGCGGCGATTGAGCCGGAATTCGGCGGACTTGTAAAGTTTGTTTGACTTCAAACTAATCGACGTCGGGTGGGCCAGGGAGGGCGCATCCGGCTTCGGTGGTGGGGGAGCGGAAGTGAAAGTAAGCAACGGAACGGGACGCCCCCGGCGCGGCCGCAACGGCGAACCCCTTGCCGGATCGATCAATTTCGGCCCGCTGGCGACATGGATCGGCTTCAATCTGCGGATGGCGCAAGAGGCCACTTTCGAGGCCTTCTCGCGCCACTCGCAGGTGATCGGCGAAAGTCCCGGACGTTTTGCCACGCTGACGCTGATCGCGCGCAACCCGGGCATCAGCCAGACCGAACTCTCCCACGCCAATGGCCGCGATAAATCGAGCCTGACCCCGGTGGTCGAGGATTTGGTGCGCCGCGGCCTAGTCGAGCGCTCGCGCGTCGACAGCGACCGCCGCACCTACCGGTTGACGGTGACCCCGGAGGGCAAGCGCACCCTGACCATGATGACCCGCTGCGCCCGGCGCCACGAGCGCAACCTCGACCGCATCATCGGCCCGCGCGACCGCAAGCGCTTTCTGGCGCTGTTGAAGAAGATCGCGGCGGAGATCGACTAGGCGCCGAACTTCTCCAGCACCGCCTGCGGGATCGGATGCGACCTGATCGCCCCGGTCGCCGGGTCGCGCACCACCCAGACGCGCCGTTCCGAGCCTTCGACGCAAAGCGCGCCATCGAGCGTGAGCTTGTGCTCGATGTCGAAGGAGGAGCGGCCGAAGGTGATGGTGGTGTCGATGGTGACGTCGTCGCCGAAGCGCGTCGGCTTGAGGAACTTGGCCTGCGTGCGCACCAGCGGATAGCCGGCGAAATCGTAGTGCTTGAGCTGGTTGTATTTGGTCATGCCAAGCACGCGCTCGAACAGCGCGGCGACCGAGGCGTCGAAGATGGCGAAATAGCGCGGATAGAAGATGATGCCGGCGGGATCGCAGTCGCCCCACTCGATCCGCACCTGACGGCTGTTGGTCACGGTGGTCATAACTCTTTCCGTCATTCCGGGGCGCGCACGACGTGCGTCCGCGACGTCAGCGCGGCGCCATGCGCAGCGCGCCGTCGAGGCGGATCACCTCGCCGTTGAGATAGGCATTGTGGATGCAGTGCATCACCAGCGCGGCGAATTCGCGCGGCTCGCCCAGCCGCTTGGGGAAGGGAATCGAGGCGCCGAGCGAGTCCTGCGCCTCTTGCGGCAGCGCTTTCAGCATAGGCGTGCCGAAGATGCCCGGCGCGATGGTCATCACCCGGACGCCGAACTGGGCGAATTCGCGCGCCGCCGGCATGGTCAGCGCCGCGACGCCGCCCTTCGACGAGGAATAGGCGGCCTGGCCGACCTGGCCCTCGAAGGCGGCGACCGAGGCGGTGTTGACGATGACGCCGCGTTCATTGTCGCCGAGCACCGGCAACGTCTGCATGGCGGCAGCGGCGAGCCGCAGCATGTTAAAAGTGCCGATCAAATTGATGCGAATGACGCGCTCGTAATCGGCAAGCGGCATCGGGCCGTCCTTGCCGACGATGCGCTTGGCCGGCCCGATGCCGGCGCAGTTGACCAGGATGCGGGCGGGGCCGTGCGCCTCGGCGGCTTTCTTCACCGCCGCTTCCGCGCTCGCCGCATCGCCGACGTCGCAATGCACCGCGATGCCCTTGAGCTCGGCGGCCATTTCGGCGGCGGCCTTGTCGTTGACGTCGAGGATGGCGACCTTGGCGCCGGCCGCCGCCAACGTGCGGGCGCAGGCCGCGCCCAAACCGGAAGCGCCGCCGCTGACGATCGCCGCGTGTCCTTTGACTTCCATCAGTTCGCCCTCTCCGTGTTCTCGATCAGCAGCGCGATGCCCTGGCCGCCGCCGATGCAGGCGGAAGCGATACCATAGCGCGTGCCGCTGCGCTTGAGCTCGCGCGCCAGCGTCAGCGCCAGCCTGATGCCGGTGGCGCCGAGCGGATGGCCGATGGCGATGGCGCCGCCGTTGACGTTGAGTTTGCCCTCGTCGAGGCTCAGCTCGCGCGCGCAAGCTATCACCTGCGCACCGAAGGCCTCGTTGATCTCGATGCGGTCGATTGTCTCGAGCGAGAGCGCCGCGCGTTCCAGCACCGCCTTGATTGCTGGTACCGGGCCGATGCCCATGATCTCCGGCGGACAGCCGACCGCGGCGGCGGCGAGAATGCGCGCCAGCGGCGCCTTGCCGAGCTTTGCCGCGTAATCCTTGCTGCCAACCAGAATGGCGGCGGCGCCGTCGACGATGCCGGAGGAGTTGCCGCCGGTCTGCACGCCGCCGAAGGCCGGCTTGATTTTGGCGAGCTGCTCGGCGCTCGACGGCCGGATATGGGTGTCGGCGGAGAGCGCGTCCTTCACCTTGATGCCGCGCGCTTTGAGGCCGTCGGCCGCAAAGGCCTCGGTGGTCACCGGCGCGATCTCGCCGGCCAGGAATGCGCTCGCCTGCGCCTTGAGCGCGCGGTCGAACGAGCGTGCCGCATAGGCATCCACCTGCGGCCGGGTGATCTGGTACTGGCGCGCCAGGTTCTCCGCGGTGTCGCCCATGGTGAGGTCGCAAGCCGTGTCGCGCAGCGCTTCCCAGAGGAAGTCTTTGAACTCGACCTGACCCATGCGGAAGCCGCCGCGATGGGTGTAGGCGGCGATCGGATTGCGGCTCATCGATTCGGCGCCGACGCAGAGCGCGAGCTCGGCGCGGCCAAGCGAGACCGCGTCGGCGGCCTGCGACAGCACTTCGATGCCGGTGCCGCAGACGCGCTGTACCATGTGTGCCGGCGTTTGTTGCGGCACGCCGGCGTAGAGCCCGACATGGCGCGGCAGCATGTAGGCGTCGAAGCTGGCCTGCGCCATCGAGCCGGCGATGACGGTGCCGACATCCTTCGGCGAAGCGCCGGTCTTCTTGAACGCCTCGCGCGCCGCCTTGATGCCGAGGTCGATCGGCGATACCGCGGCGAGCGCTCCGTTGTAGTCGGCGAATGGCGTGCGCGCGCCGTCGATCAGGTAGGCGTCGTCAAAGGTGGCGGCGAGGCCGGGCGATGGGGCGGGCAAGGCTCACTCCTTAATGGCAATGACGCGCGGCGACAGCGCCGCGGCGTAGAGTTCGTCAACCAGGCGCGACCGGTTGCTCAGCACCGCGCGCTGATTGATCGAGCCCTTGTCGGTCATCTCGGCTTTGTCCATCGAGGGCGGCTCCTCCATCACGATGATGCGGGCGACGCGCGTCGAGGAGCCGGGGCTTTGCCGCGCCAGTTGTTTCAGCCGCGTGGTGAACAACGCGCGCACCCGGGCATCATCCAGCAACCGAGCTGGCGTCGTCTCGGCGAGATCGGGCGCCAGCTTGCGGCAGGCGGCGAGATCGGGAAACACCAGCGCGCCGATTTCGTTGCGGTCGGGCCCGGCCAGCACGACGTCGCGCACATAGGGCGCGAAATGATCGATGAAGCGCGCGCGCAAGGGGCCGACGCTGACCCAGGTGCCGGTCGACAGCTTGAAGTCCTCGGCGATGCGGCCGTCGAACAGGAGGCCCTGGCGCGGATCGTCGGCATCGGCGAATTTGAAGGCGTCGCCGAGCCGATAGAAGCCTTCTTCGTCGAAGGCCTTGGCGGTGAATTCGCCCTGCCGCCAATAGCCCGGCGTGATGTTGGGCCCGCGCACGCGCGCTTCCAGCTTGCCCTCATTGGGCACCAGCTTGAGCTCCATGCCGGCGCCGGGCAGCCCCATATTGGCCGCGTTGTCGGCATGCCAGGTGCGCGCGAGCGCAAAGGGCGCCGTCTCGGTCGAGCCGAAGCCGGTGAGGAAAAGAATGCGTTCGCCGCAGCTTTGCACGGCGAGGTCCTGGATCTCGTCGAACACGTGCTGCGCGATGCCGGCGCCGGCGAACCAGAGCATCTTCAGCCGGGAGAAGAAGTTGCGGCGCAAGCCGTCATCGCTACGCAGAAAGGGCAGCAGCGCCTCGTAACCCTTGGGCACCGTGAAGTACCAGGTCGGCGCGATCTCGCGCAGGTTCTTCACCGTCTCTTCGATGGCGCCGGGCAGCGGCTTGCCTTCGTCGATGTAGAAGGTGCCGCCGTTGTAGAGCACCAGACCGACGTCGTGATTGCCGCCGGCGGTGTGATGCCAGGGCGCCCAGTCGACGAGCACCGGCGGCTCTTCGGCGAAATAGGCGAGCGCTTGGCGGATCATTACCTGGTTGGCGCACCACATGCGCTGCGTGTTGATCACGCATTTGGGCACGCCGGTCGAGCCCGAGGTGAACAGGAACTTGGCGATCGTGTCGGGGCCGACCTTGTCATGTGCGGCGTCGACCGCTGTGGTCGGGTCGGTGCGATAGAGGTCGGAGAATTTCGTCGTGCGGCGCAGCTCGAGCGGATTGCGGGTGACGACGAGCTCGACGTCGGCCGGCACAACCGCCTCGATCGCGCGCGCATAAATCGCGCCGTCGCAGGCGAACACTAGCCCTGGCGTAATCAGCTCGAAGATCGAGCGCAGCCTTCCGAAATCGCCCGACATCAGCGCATAGGCGGGCGAGATCGGTGCGTGCGGGATACCGACGTAGAGCGCGCCGAGCGCGATGAGCGCGTGCTCGATGTCGTTGCCGGAGAGGATCGCGATCGGCCGCTCGGCCGAAAGATTACGTGCGAGCAGCGAAGCGCCGATGCGGCGGGCGAATTCCAGCGCCTGCTCGTAGCTGACCGTGCGCCAGTTTCCGTTACTGTCGCGCTGGGCGAGGAATATCTGCTCCGGTGTCTCCGCCGCCCAGAATTCCAGCCGCTCGGTCAGCTTGCCCGGATAGGCGCCGAGCGGCTGCGGCGAGCGCAGCAGGATCGAGCCGTCGGCGCGGTGTTCGGTGACGACGTCCTGCGGGCCGAGCTTGATCGGCCGGATGCGGGCCGGCGTGCGCGCCCGTGCGGCTTCCACGGTCATCCGATCACCGCCGGGTCGCGCGGCTCAGCATAAAGTTGCTCGGCGACCGCCGCTCGGTTCTTCAGCACAGCGCGCTGGTTGATCGAGCCCTTGTCGGTCGCCTCGCTCTTGTCCATCGATGGCGGCTCGGCCATCAGGATGGCGCGCTCGACGCGGGTCGACGTACCCTGCGCCTTGGCGGCGAGCGATTTCAGCCGCTCGGCGAAGACGCCGCGCACCTTGCCGTCGGCGACGATTGCCGCCGGCGTGGCGTCGGCAGCAAGCCCGGCGAGTTTGCGGCAGGCTTCCAGGTCAGGAAACACCAGCGCGCCGAGATAGTCGCGATCCGGGCCGGCGAACACCACGTCGCGCACATAGGGCGCGAAATGATCGATGAAGCGCGCGCGCAAGGGGCCGACGCTGGTCCAGGTGCCGGTCGACAGCTTGAAGTCCTCGGCGATGCGGCCGTCGAACAGCAGGCCTTTGAGCGGATCGTCCGGGTCGGCGAATTTCAGCGCGTCGCCGAGCTTGTAATAGCCCTCCTCGTCGAACGCCTCGCGCGTCAGCTGCTCCTGCCGCCAGTAGCCGGGAGTGATGTGCGGACCGCGCAACCGCGCTTCAAGTTTGCCCTCGTTGGGCACGAGCTTCAGCTCGACGCCCGGGCAGGGCAGGCCGATATTGCCGGCATGCGCGAAGTCCCACGTGCAGGCGAGCGCGAGCGGCGCGGTTTCGGTCGAGCCGAGCGAGGACAGGAAGATGATGCGCTCGCCGGTGGTTTCGACCGCAAGCTCGGTGAGGTCGTCCCAGGTGGCCTGATTGAGCCCGGCGCCGGCATAGAACAGCACCTTCAGCCGCGAGAAGAAGTTCTTGCGCAGGGTTTCGTCGGCGCGGAAATGCGCGACCAGCGCCTCGTAGCCCTTGGGCACGTTGAAATAGATCGTCGGCGCGATCTCGCGCAGGTTCCGCGCGGTCTTCGGCACGCCGGGCGGCGTCGGATTGCCGTCGTCGATGTAGAGCGAGCCGCCGTTCGTCAGCACCATGTTGAAGTTGTGGTTGGAGCCGAAAGTGTGGCTCCACGGCAGCCAGTCGACCACGACCGGTGGCTCGTCGGCGACGAAGCGGAAGCCGGAGGCGATCATCGCCTGGTTCGAGCACAGCATGCGCTGGGTGTTGATCACCGCCTTCGGCGTGCCGGTCGAGCCGGAGGTGAACAGGAACTTGGCGATGGTGTCCGGTGTGACCTGCGCCTGGGCCGCGGCGACGCCGCGCGCGTCTTCCGCGCCGATCAGATCGGCAAACAACGTCGTTTTGCGGTCGCCGAGCGGATTGCGGGTGGCCACCAGCTCGATCTCGTCCGGCACCGTCGCGGCGAGCGCACGGCCGAAGGCGAGACCGTCGCTGGCGAACACCAGTCCCGGCGTGAGCAGGTCAATGATCGCGCGCAGGCGCCCGAAATCGCCCGACATCAGCGAATAGGCCGGCGAGATCGGCGCGTAGGGGATGCCGACCGTCATGGCGGCGAGCGCCAGCAGCGCGTGCTCGATGTCGTTGCCGGACAGCACGGCGATCGGCCGCTCGGCGGAGAGCCCGCGCCGCAAGAGCGCCGCGCCGATGCGCTTCACCGTGTCGAGCACCTGCGCGTAGCCGAGCGTGCGCCAGGCGTCGCCTTCGCCACGCTGGGCCAGGAAGACGCGGTCGGGCACCTGCCGTGCCCAGCGTTGCAGCGGCTCGGAGAGCGTGGCGTGGTAGGGCCCGAGCGGCGTTGCGGTACGGATGTGGAGGGTGCCGTCGGCGCCACGCCCGATCACCGCGTCGGGCGCGCCCAGCCAGACCGGGCGCAGCGGCGCACTGCCGGGAGGCGCGGCCATGCGGGAAGCAATAGGCATTTCGTCCCTTACGGTGTTATTGTTGTCCTGGACAACAATACTGCAGCGGAGCCGCGCGGCTCAAGATGCGCGGCGTCCGCTCTCCACCTCCCCCTGGAGGGGGAGGGTCAAGCACCCGCCGCTAGCCCTGCGTCACCTTCGGCCCGCGCTTCTCCAGGAAGTCGCGCAGGCGCGCCTTCGCCTCCGGGTCGGCCTGGGCGATCGCCGAGATCATCGATTCCATGGCGTAGCCGGCGGCCGGGTCGCTCTCGGCGATGCGCGGCAGCGCGTGCATGACGGCGAAATTGGTCAGCGGCGCGTTGGCGGCGATGCGCTGCGCCAGTTCCAGGCCGCGGGCGAAGCCCTTGCCCGGCTCCACCAGATAAGTGGTCAGCCCCATGGCCTGGCCTTCCTCGGCCGAATAGGTGCGGCCGGTCAGCATCATGTCCATCATGCGGGCGACGCCGATCAGCCGCGGCAGGCGCACCGAGCCGCCGCCGCCGACATAGATGCCGCGGCTGCCCTCGGGCAGCGCGTAATAGGCCGAGCGCTCGGCAAGCCGCACATGCGCGGCGGCGGCAAGCTCCAGCCCGCCACCGACCACGGCGCCGTGCAGCACTGCCACCACCGGCACCCTGCCGAACTGGATCTTCTCGAAGGTCCGGTGCCAAAGGCTGGAATGGGCGATGCCCTGGCTGACGTCGCGTTCCTTGAGTTCGGACAAATCGAGGCCGGCGGAGAAATTGTCGCCCTCTGCGCAAAGCAGCACGGCGCCGACGCCCTCGGGGATAGTGCTGAAAAAAGCGTCGATGCCGAACACGGTATCGTCGTCGATGGCGTTGCGCTTGTGCGCGCGGTTAAGCCGCAGAATGGCGACGTCGCCGCGCTGTTCGGCGATTAGGGAGGGGGGAAGCTTCAAATCGTTGCTCTCGGACACGCGCGCTCTCGCTCTGTCATGCCCCGCGTAAGCGGGGCATCCAGTAAACGCAGGCTTTTGATGTTCGGCAAGTCCGGGGTTACCGGATCGTCCGCTTTCGCGGACGATGACGGACATCACAAGACCTCGTAAACATCAAGCCGCACGCTGCGCGCCTGCCGCTCGCCGCGCGCCAGCGCCAGGATGCGGTTGAGCCAGTCGAGCGCGGGATCGGCGGTCTCGAACCGCATCACCGTGCGGAAGTAATAGCGCTCCGGATCGACGGATTCGCCGCGCGCCAGCGCCGCCAGCACCTCCGGCGGCCCGTGCCGCAGGCCGACGCTGTCGACCAGGATGCGCGCGCCGGTCTCGCTTTCGATGGTGTAGCGCGCCTGGATATCGGCGGCGCCGTCGCCGCGGATGATCTGCCAGTCGGCGCCGCCGGGCAGGATGCGGCCGGTGAGTTTCGGCCCGCTGACCGTGCCGCCGAGGATGCCGATGATGCGCCGCTCGCCATAGGGCGTCTGGCCGAGGCTCATGATCGATTCCAGCTCGGCCTGGATGGTGAAAATCGGCTCTGTCCCCAGCAACGCGCGCATCATCGTTTGGCCTCCAACGAGTTCGACGGCGCCATTTGACCCTGCCAGTGGCCAGCCGTAAATACGTCCCGCAAAACCGGGACGCAGCAATGGCGCGCATTTCCGCTCTCGCTGAAGCGATCCAATCCACCGTCCGCGACGGGGATACGGTGGCGGTGGAAGGGTTCACCCACCTCATTCCGCACGCCGCCGGTCATGAGATCATCCGCCAGGGCCGTAAGCACCTGACACTGATCCGCATGACGCCGGACCTGGTCTACGACCAGTTCATCGGCATGGGCTGCGTCGACAAGCTGGTGTTCTCCTGGGGCGGCAATCCGGGTGTCGGCTCGCTGCATCGGTTCCGCGACGCCATTGAGAACGGCTGGCCGCACAAGCTCGCGATCGAGGAGCATTCGCACGCCGCCATGGCCAACGCCTACGAGGCGGGCGCGGCCGGGCTGCCCTGCGCCATCTTCCGCGGCTACATCGGCGGCGACCTGCCCAAGGTGAATGCCAAGATCAAGCGCATCACCTGCCCCTTCACCGGCGAGGAACTGGCCGCCATCCCGGCGCACCGGCCGGACGTGGCGGTGATCCACGCCCAGCGCGCCGACAGAGCCGGCAACGTGATGATCGAGGGCGTGCTCGGCGTGCAGAAGGAGGCTGTGCTTGCTTCCAAGCGCTCGGTGGTGACGGTGGAAGAGATCGTCGACGAGCTGCCGGAGCGCAGCCTCAACGCGGTGGTGCTGCCGCACTGGACGATCGATCACGTGGTCGAAGTGCCGGGCGGCGCTTTTCCCTCCTATACGGCGGGCTATTACCCGCGCAACAACGGCTTCTACAAGCAATGGGACGAGGTCTCGCGCGAGCGCGACTCGTTCCTCGCCTGGATGAAAGAGAACGTCCTGAGCAAGGGCCCGGAAGTCTTCGCGCAATATGCGCGCAAGCATCGTTTGGCGGCGGAGTGACGACGATGGCCGATTACAAGCCCAACGAGATGATGACGGTCGCCGCGGCGCGCGCCTTGAAGAACGATGACGTATGTTTCGTCGGCATCGGCCAACCATCGGCGGCCTGCAACCTGGCGCGGCTGACGCACGCGCCGGACATCACGCTGATCTACGAATCCGGCACGCTCGCTACCAAGCCGGACATCCTGCCGCTGTCGATCGGCGACGGCGAGTTGTGCGAAACCGCGCTGACCACGGTGTCGGTGCCCGAGATGTTCCGCTACTGGCTGCAGGGCGGCCGCATCAAGATCGGCTTTCTCGGCGGCGCGCAGATCGACAAATACGCCAACCTCAACACCACGGTGGTTGGCCCCTACGACAAGCCGAAGGTGCGGCTGCCGGGCGGTGGCGGCGCGCCGGAGATCGCCATCTCCTGCGGCGAGATCTTTATCATCATGGCGCAGGGCAAGCGCGGCTTCGTCGACAAGCTCGATTTCGTCACCTCGGTCGGCCACGGCGCGGGCGGCGACGCGCGCGCCAAGCTCGGCCTGAAAACCAAGGGCCCGACCCGGCTGATCACCGACCTCGCGCTGTTTGTGCCTGATCCGGAGACCAAGGAAATGACTGTCGTATCCATCCACCCCGGCGTCACCCGCGAGCAGATCCAGGAGAACACCGGCTGGAGGGTGAAGTTCGCCGCCAAAGTGACGGAAACGCCGTCGCCGACCGCCGACGAGCTGCAGGTGCTGCGTGACCTGCAGGCACGCACAAACCGCGCGCAGGCGGCGTAAGCGGGCGCCACACCTTAGATGATCGGCGAACCGAGCAAGGAATGAGCCCCATGCGTGACGTTTTCATCTGCGACGCGGTGCGCACGCCGATCGGCCGCTACGGCGGCTCGCTCGCCAAGGTGCGTACCGACGATCTCGCCGCCGTTCCGATCAAGGCATTGATGCAGCGCAATGCCAAGGCCGACTGGGAGAAGCTCGACGAGGTCTATTACGGCTGCGCCAACCAGGCCGGCGAGGACAACCGCAACGTCGCCCGCATGGCGGCGCTGCTGGCCGGCCTGCCGGTGAGCGTGCCGGGCATGACGCTGAACCGGCTCTGCGCCTCCGGTCTCGAAGCGGTCGGCACCGCCGCGCGCGCAATCCGCGCCGGCGAGATCGATTTCGCCATTGCCGGCGGCGTCGAGTCGATGACGCGCGCGCCTTTCGTGCAGGGTAAGGCGCAGGAAGCCTTCGCGCGCTCGGCCGAAATCTTCGACACCACCATCGGCTGGCGCTTCATCAATCCGCTGATGAAGCAGCAATACGGTGTCGATTCCATGCCGGAGACCGGCGAGAACGTCGCCGAGGAGTTCCAGGTTACCCGCGCCGATCAGGACGCCTTTGCCGTGCGCTCGCAGCAGCGCGCTGGCAAAGCGCAGGCCGACGGCTATTTCGCCGAGGAGATCGTGGCGGTGGAGATCGCCGGCCGCAAAGGCGAGACAGTGAAGGTCGACAAGGACGAGCATCCGCGCGGCGACACCACGCTGGAGCAGCTCGCCAAGCTGAAGACGCCGTTTCGCAATCCCGGCACGGTCACCGCCGGCAATGCCTCCGGCGTCAATGACGGCGCCGCCGCGTTGATCATCGCCTCTGAGGCGGCAGTGAAAGCGCATGGACTTAACCCCCGCGCGCGCATTCTCGGCCTGGCCTCGGCCGCGGTGCCGCCGCGCATCATGGGCATCGGCCCGGTGCCGTCCACCCGCAAGCTGATGGCGCGCCTTGGCCACAAGATCGCCGATTACGATGTGATCGAGCTCAACGAAGCCTTCGCCTCGCAATCGCTCGCGTGCCTGCGCCAGCTCGGGCTCCCCGACGACGCGGACCACGTCAATCCGCATGGCGGGGCGATCGCGCTCGGCCATCCGCTCGGCATGTCAGGCGCGCGTCTCGCATTGACTGCGACACATGGCCTGCACCAGAACGGCGGCAGGCTCGCGCTTGCCACCATGTGCGTGGGCGTCGGTCAGGGCGTGTCGCTCGCGCTCGAGCGGATCTAAAGCAATCGATTCCGGAGACAAACCGCGTGACGATGAGCCCCGGCTATATTCCGTTTCATCCCAATCCGTCGAAGCCGAGCTTCAAGCCGCCGGCCGGTGCGGTCGACGCCCATTGCCACGTGTTCGGGCCGGAAGCGAAATTTCCGTTCGCGCCGAAGCGAAAATACACGCCTTGTGACGCGCCCAAGGAGACGCTGTGGCAGCGCCGCGACTTCCTCGGTTTCGACAAGAACGTGATCGTGCAGGCGACCTGCCACGATACCGATAACCGCGCGCTGGTCGATGCGCTGGTCACCTCCAACAATAGGGCGAAGGGGGTGGCCTTCATCGACGAAAGCTTCACTGACGAGCAGCTCAGGGAATTGGACCGCGCGGGCGTCAAGGGCGTGCGCTTCAATTTCATCAAGCGGCTGGTCGATTCCACGCCGAGGGATGTCATGCAGCGGATCGCGGCGCGCATCGCCAAGCTCGGCTGGCACATCGTGATCTACTTCGAGCATGCCGATCTCGAGGAAATGGGACCGTTCCTGAAGTCGCTGCCGACCACGCTTGTGTTCGACCACATGGCCTGTCCGAACGTGAAGGAAGGCGTGAACGGCGCGCATTTCCAGAACTGGCTCAAAGCGCTCGACGCCAACAAGAACTGGATCACCAAGGTGACCTGTCCGGAGCGTTTCACGCTGAGCGGGCCGCCTTACGACGACGTGGTGCCGTTCGCGCGCGCCATCGTCGAACGCTTTCCCGACCGCGTGATCTGGGGTACCGATTGGCCGCATCCCAACATGCCTAAAGAAGCGCCGGATGACGGCGTGCTGGTCGATGTGATCCCCAAAATCGCGTCGACCGCGGCGCTGCAACAGGCTCTGCTGGTCGACAATCCGATGCGGTTATATTGGAGCTAGAATCGGTTTAAAAATGCGCCGGTTTGCCACGCGCAAGAATGCTATACAGCCGCCGCATTTTAGTTTTATATCAAACTGTTGTGCGGCAGCGGGAATGCAGCGGCAATGGAGACAAATCCGATGACACGCGAACAGCACGACTACGACGATATTCCAGGCAGTTTCGTGTTCGACCAGGAGCGGTCACGCCGGGGCTACGGCATCAACATGTTCTGCATGTCGCTGATGAAGGATGCCAATCGCAAGGCGTTCCGGGCCAACGAAGCGGAGTATCTGAAGAAGTTCCCGCTGACGCCCGAGCAGACCGAGGCCATCCTCAAGCGCGACTACAACCGCTTGCTTGAGCTTGGCGGCAATATCTACTTCACCGCCAAGCTCGGCGCGACCGACGGCCACTCGTTTCAGCATCTCGCCGCGGTGATGACCGGCTCGACCCAGGAAGACTATGCCAAGATGATGCTCGCGGGCGGCCGCCCGATCGAAGGCAATCGCAGCAAGTCGGGCAAGTTCGGCAGTAAGCCGAAGAGCAAGACACGTCCAAAGACAGGATCGAAACGTGGCTAGGATCATCGCAGGAGCGACTTCTTCACACGTGCCGGCCATCGGCGCGGCGATCGATAACGGCAAGACCGAGGAACCCTATTGGAAGCGGGTGTTTTCGGGCTTCGACAAATCCAAGGAATGGTTCGCCAAAACCAAGCCCGACGTCGTCATCGGCGTTTACAACGACCACGCCTCGGCTTTCTCGGTCGAGATCGTACCGACCTTCGCGCTTGGCTGCGCGACCGAGTTTCCGCCGGCCGACGAGGGCTGGGGTCCGCGGCCGGTGCCGGTGGTGCAGGGGCATCCTGAGCTTGCCGCGCACATCGCCCAGTCGGTGATTCTCGATGAGTTCGATCTCACCATCTGCAACAAGATGGAAGTCGACCATGGCCTCACCGTACCGATGAACCTGATGATGGGTACGACGGGCAACGGCTGGCCCTGCCCGGTCATTCCGCTTGCGGTCAATGTCGTGCTCTTTCCGCCGCCCACCGCGCATCGCTGTTTCATGCTCGGCAAGGCGATCCGCAAGGCCGTGGATTCCTATCCCGAGGACCTGCGGGTCGTAATTTTCGGGACCGGCGGCATGTCGCATCAGATTTCCGGTCCGCGCGCCGGCCTTATCAACAGCAAGTTTGACAAATCCTTCCTTGATGACCTCGCGCGCAACCCGAAGAAGCTCACGAAGATCAAGCATGTCGATCTGATGCGTGAGGCCGGCCTCGAAGGCGTCGAATTGGTGATGTGGCTCGTCATGCGCGGCGCGCTCGACGACAAGGTCGACGAGGTCTACCGCTTCTACACCGTGCCCGCCTCGAACACCGCGGTCGGCCACATCATTCTCGAAAACAAGCAGCGTGCCAGCAAAAGCAAGGTTGCACGCAAACCTGCGCGCAAGGCCGCTCGCCGCGCTCGTCGATAAGGATATACCACAATGAAGATTTGCGTTGCTGGTCAGGGTGCTTTCGGTCAGAAGCATCTCGACGCGCTCAAGCGTATTGAGGGCGTGGAAGTTACCTCGCTGGTCGGCGGTAATCAGCAGACGACGGCTGAGGTGGCCAAGAAATACGGCATTCCGCATTTCACCAACGATCTTGCCGAGGGCATCAAGCGCGCCGATGCCGTCATTCTGACGACGCCGACCAAGATGCACTTCGACCAGGGCGTACAGGTGATGCGCGCCGGCAAGCATGTGCTGGTGGAGATCCCGGTCACGGACAGCGTGCAAGATGCCGAGAACCTGGTGAAGATCGCCAAAGAGACTGGCGTCGTCGCCATGGGCGGGCATGTGCGCCGCTTCAACCCGAGCCATCAGTGGGTGCACAAGCGAATCGTCAAAGGCGAGCTGAAGATCCAGCAGATGGACGTGCAGACCTATTTCTTCCGCCGCAAGAACATGAATGCCGCCGGCCAGCCGCGCAGCTGGACCGACCATTTGCTCTGGCATCACGCCGCCCACACCATCGACTTATTCCAGTATCAGGCGGGAGAAACCATTTCCGATTGCTATGCGGTGCAGGGGCCGCAACATCCCGAACTCAAGATCGCCATGGACATGGGCATCGTGGCGAAAACGCCGTCCGGGGCGATCCTGACGCTGTCGCTGTCGTTCAATAATGACGGCCCGCTCGGTTCGTTCTTCCGCTACATCTGCGACAACGGCACCTACAAGGCGTTCTACGACGACCTCAGCGACGGCAAGGACAACAAGATCGACGTCTCCAAGGTCGATGTGTCCATGGACGGCATCGAGTTGGAGGATCGTGAGTTCATCGCCGCCATCAAGGAAAAACGCGAACCGAACGGCAGTCTCGCCCAGCTGCTGCCTTGCATGCACGTGCTCGGCAAGCTGGAGCAGATCGTCGATCCGCAGCGCAAGGCGCACGCCTGACGATTGTCGCCAGCGGCCCTGGCAGGGATTGCGCGTCGCATCTCTTGGCCGGCATCCCTTCGCGCGGCGGGCCGCGTTGGTTGCTGATCTATCGGCGGGCCTCTTTCGCCGACCCGGTGGCCAACGGCAGCCATCCCGTCCTGCCAGTGCCCGCTGACCGCCGCGGCGCTCTCGTTGCCCACACGCAGTGGAGTGGGGACATGACTGTCTGCCGCTTCGACCTCCTGGGCCAGGGTGCGAACGCGGCGGATTTCTTCGGCGCCTGAGCGAAAAATCGTGCGAACAGGGCGGAGTCGGGCGGGTTTTCTGCCCACTTCCGCCCTTCTTTTTTGGCCGATTGAATGGGATACTGCCCTCAGAATTGGCCGGCAACGAACCCGGTCGGCGCAAGTTCCGATCCAGAAACCCTTGATTTTGCACTATTCGTCGAAATATTTTTGCCCACCCACTCTGCCCATCTTTCCCACAGCTTGACGAGAAGGGCCGAGCTTTGGTTCCCTTATGAAAAATAACGGCCGCCAAGGCTGGACAGGGAAACGCGCCAAGGGCACGCCTATGAACGAACAAATCCTCCAGGAGATCAGCGAGTTTTGCCGCTCACGCGGCCTCGCCGAATCCACCTTCGGCCGCCGCGCCGTCAACGACGGCAAGCTCGCCAGCCGGCTGCGCAATGGCGGCCGCATCACCACCGACACGCTGGAGCGCATTCGTGCCTTCATGGCGCGCAACGCCGACGCCGCGCCGGCGCGCCGCCGCCTGCTGTTCGACGCTCCTCCCCCGCAGAGTTTGCCCATGGTCACACCGCCGGCGCCGCCGGTCGCTTCCGGTCAAGCGAGCGACGACCCGCAGCGCAATTTCCGCTTTTTCGACAACCGGCAGAAATATCTGCTGTTCGTGAACACCTGCTCGGAGAAATGGGAGATCGCCTCCCGCGTCGGCCTCGAGCTCGCCAACATTCATCCGCGCCCGCCGGCGGTGCGCGTGTTCGACGCCGGCGTCGGCGACGGCACCGTGCTCACGCGCGTCATGCGCAACATGCACAACCGCTTCCCCACCATGCCGTTCTACGTCGTCGGCAAGGAGATCAGCCTCGAGGACATCCGCCTCACGCTCAACAAGATGGCGGACCGCTTCATCGAGCATCCCTCGACCGTGCTGGTGTTGACCAACCTGGCTTACGCCGAGGCGCCGTGGCTTGCCGCCCGCTCGCTGTCCGCCGCCACCAGCCTGGTGTGGAAGGAAGTGGCGATGGAGGGCTCGTCCGCGCACTCCTTCGAGGAGCAGATCACCAATCTAGAGCCATTCCTGGCCGAGAACTGGAAGGCGCGCGTGTCGCCGAAGAGCGGCAACCCGGTCTACGAGCGGCCGGTGATCCTGGTCATCTATCGCAACGACCACAAATTCCTGCTCGACCAAATCATCCCCAAGCCGGGCGGCTCGACCGCCGATTACGATCTGGTCATCGCCTCGCAGCCCTATCGCGCGCGCGCCTCGCTCGAATTCAAGGCCAAGCGCGTTTTGGCGCCGCTCGCCCGCGCGCTCGGGCCCGCCGGGCGCCTGATCGCGATCCACTCCTACGGCCAGGATCCCGGCATGGAGATCGTGCAGAAGGTGTGGCCGAACGACAATCCGTTCACGCACAGCCGCCACGACCTGCTCAAGGAAGTGAAGCACGAGCTGGGCTCGGCCGGCCGCGATCTCAACTTCAACGCCTATTCCGACCAGCGTTCGCTGTTCCGTTACGTGATGCACACGCTGCCGTCGGAAATTTCTTCGGCCGCTTCCTCGATCGGCACTTCGACTCTGTTCGCCGCCTGGAACGCGGCGATCTACGTGGCGCAGATCGAGGACGACCGCCTGTCCGACGTGCAGCGCGAGAGCCGCTACATGGACGCCACGCGGGAGGTCTTGCAGCGGCACGGCGGGCTCTGGTTCTACGACGAATCCTTCGTCATTTCGCACCGGCGCGAGTGACCGCATCGATGATGTCTTCGTTCACGCGTTCTTTCTCGGTCGAGGCAACGCGGCCCAGCGCCGCGGAGATTCTTCAGGTCGCCGCGATCCTGCCGCCCGGCACGCCGGTTTATGTGACGGCGGTGCCGACCGCCGCGTCGGAGGAAACCGTGGCGGCCGCGGCCGCCTTGCGCCGCGCCGGCCTCGAGCCGGTCGTGCACATTGCGGCGCGGCGACTGGAGAGCGCTGCAGCGCTAGAGAACCTGCTCAAGCGGCTGATCGGCGAGGCCGGCGTGGGCAATCTATTGGTCATCGGCGGCGACATCGACGCGGTCGGCCCGTTCGCCGACGCGCTGGCCGTGATCCAGAAGGGCCGCTTGCGCGAAGCCGGCATCGAGGAGATCGGCATCGGCGCCTATCCGGAAGGCCATCCGCGCATCACGCCCGGCCGGCTGGAAGCCTCGCTCGACGAGAAGATCGCCAGCGCCACCGCGCAGGGTTTGCGCGTGCACATCGTCAGCCAATTCTCTTTCTCAGGTGAGCGCATCATCGCCTGGCTCAAGCAGCTGCGCGCGGCCGGCGTCGCCCATCCGGTGCGCATCGGCCTCGCCGGCCCGACCAGCGTGCCGGCGCTCATCCGCTACGCCAAACGCTGCGGCGTGTCCGCCTCGCTGCGCGGATTGCTAACCGGCGCGGCCACCGGCCTGATCGGCAATGTTGGGCCCGACCGCATCCTCGACGCGCTTGGCGCGGCGCAAGGCGGGCTCGGCGACGTCCATCCGCACTACTTCTCCTTTGGCGGCTTCGCCGCTACCGCGCGCTACGCGCAAGCAGCGGCGCAAATGGAAAGCGCCGCGGCCAAGGCCGCGGCGCGCTCCTGAACCCGCCGAAATCTGCCGTCAGGCGTTGGCGGCGGTGCGCCAGCCCGAGTGATAGGTCTCGCGCGCCTGCTCGCCATACGGCGTCGGCCCGACCTCGACCGTGATCTCGGTCTGCTTGTGGCGCTCGACGGTGGTCTTCTTGGTGCCGCCGTTCTCCTCGCCCCACACCAGCTTCAGCTTGGTGCCGACCTTGGCGTATTGCTCCTCGACGAAGCCGAGCGACAGCATCTTGCGCTCGTTGAACGAGTAGCCGGAGAACATCGAGGCGCCGGCCACCTTGCCGCCGCTCATGATCGTGTCGAACGAGCTCGAGGCGTAGTTCGACAGCGGTAGGTCGATGAACTTGTAGTTCTCGCCGGCCGGCGCGAGCTGCGAGGCCCAGATGCGCTCGACGTCCTTGTTGTCCCAGGCGAAGGTCACCTTCTTGCGGTGCACCTTGCCCTGCATCGCCTGCAGCGCTTCCTTGCCGATAAAGTCGTGGTCGAACTTGGTGAAGCCGTCGTAGCCGAGCTCGTAGGGCGTGGTGTAGTAGTCCTCGATGTTGTCGGAGACGAAGCTGCCGCCGAGCGAGGCGTTGGCTTCGTAGCTGGTGATCGGCAGCCACTCGCGGTACGGCTTCATCTTGTCGCCGGAATAGACCGCCGGTACCGGGGAGGGGATCCAGCCCGACTCCAGCGTGTTGGTCGCGTAGGCGCGCGCGCCGACCGCGACGATGCCCGCGTCCTTGCCGGCGTCGAGGATCACCTGGCGGATTTCCTCGGCCTGCTCATACGGGCCCCACACTTCGAGGCCGGGCGCACCGGCCATGCCGTGGCGCAGCGCGCGCACCTTGCGGCCGGCGATGGTCATATAGCCCATGTTGAAGAACTTGATGTCCGGCATGGTGCCGCCATTGAGCTTCTTGATCACGTCCTGCGCGTTCGGGCCCTGGATCTGGTAGCGGTACCACTTGCGGAACACGGGCTTTCCCATCGGGCGGCCCGGCGAGCGATCGTCATATTCGACCTTGACGTCGTACTTGCCGGCGATCGCGTTGTACTGGATCCAGTTGGCGGTCGGGTTGCGGCCGACGAACACCAGTGAGTTCTCGGCGAGATAGAACAGAATGCCGTCGCCGATCACCTGGCCGTTGTAGTTGCACGGCGCGAACTGCTTGGCCTTGTCGACCGTGAAATTCTTGAACGAGTTGGTGGCGAGATGCGAGAGCAGCTTGAGCGCGTCGGGGCCTTCGACGAGCAGGTTGACCATGTGGTGGGTCTGATCGAACAGCACGCAGCTTTCCTTCCAGGCGCGCTGCTCGTCGCGCCAGTTGCTGAACTCGGGCGCGACCACGGGATAGATGTAGGCGCCGATCTGCGAGTTGCGCATCATCGAAACGATGTTGCCGCTCGCCTTGATTTTCTCTTCCAGGTTTTTCGCCATCGCTTGGACTCCCACTGACGTGTTGACTGACTGAGCGTGATTTTCAGGGCTACGGTGCGGTCTCAACGGCCCTCAGGACATGTGTGCGGCCGGCCGAACTTCCAGGTGGTTGTATACATATAGATCCTACACCAAGCCAGAAATACGTCCATTCCCCGGGATTGCGCACGCTTTCAATGCCGTTTTGCATAAAGGCTGGCGGGCATCGCCGGGTTCCTGTATACAGCATGAACTCCGGCGTTTCTCAAGAACCGGGTCGAAATAATTGGAGACGTCCGTGGTGGCCGATAGCGAACGCGCCTCGTCGCAAACGGTGAAAGCGCAGCTTGCCCTGCGCGAGCTCATTTTGTCGGGCGAGCTCAAGCCGGGCGACCGCATCTCCGAATTGTCGATCGTCGACCGGCTCGGCATGTCGCGCACGCCGATCCGCATGGCGCTCGTCCGCCTGCAGGAGGAAGGCTTCCTCGATGTCATCCCGTCCGGCGGCTTCTCGGTCAAGGCGTTCTCCGAACGCGACATTTATGACGCCATCGAGCTGCGCGGCACGCTGGAAGGCTTTGCCGCGCGCATCGCCGCCGAGCGCGGCGTACGCGGGCCGCTGCTCAAGGAGATGAAGGAGATCCTGCGGCAGACCGACGAGATCGCCGCGCGGCCGTCGGTGACCGTCGACGATTTTTCCGACTATGTCGGCCTCAATGCCCGCTTCCATGCGCTGCTGATCGAGGCCGCCGACAGTCCGACGCTGACCCGCCAGATCGAGCGGGCGCTCAACCTGCCGTTCGCCTCGCCCAGCGGCTTCGTCATCGTCCAGGCCAAGCTGCCGGAGGCGCACAAGATCCTGA
>Ga0335081_10004257_pt1 | contig 22580 bp, 20 predicted proteins | sample Lox_Sample_35_FD_206713 | JGI IMG/M metagenome (GOLD analysis project Ga0335081, IMG submission 206713) | Soil microbial communities from Loxahatchee National Wildlife Refuge, Florida, United States - Lox_Sample_3.5 | ecosystem: Environmental > Terrestrial > Soil > Wetlands | place: USA... | reverse complement strand
CAGCATGACGACATCGTTCGTGCCCGCGATCTCATCGACAGCCGGCGGCGCTTCACGGAAGCCGTACTCGCCGGCGCCAGCGCCGGCGTCATCGGCGTCAATGCCGACGGCCGGATTTCCATTCTCAACCGCTCGGCGGAGCGACTGATCGGGCGTCTCGAGACCGACGTGCTCGGCGAACCGCTGGCGGCGATCGCGCCGGAACTCGCCGAGATCTTTCAGGCCGCGCAAAGCAGCAATCAGCGGCTGGTGCAACGACAGATGACGCTCACCCGCGACAATCAGGAGCGGAACTATTCGGTCCGCGTGACCAGCGAGCAATCCGGCGAATCCGAGCATGGCTATGTCATCACCATCGACGACATCACCGAACTGGTGCTGGCGCAACGCTCCTCGGCCTGGGCCGACATCGCCAGGCGCATCGCGCATGAGATCAAAAATCCGCTGACCCCGATTCAACTTTCAGCGGAGCGGCTGCGGCGCAAATACGGCAAGTCGATCACCGAGGACCCGGCGGTGTTCGAGCAGTGCACCGAAACCATCGTGCGTCAGGTCGACGACATAAAGCGCATGGTCGACGAGTTCTCGCGCTTCGCGCGCATGCCCAAAGCGGTGGTCGCCGACGAGGATGTCGCCGATACCGTACGGCAGGTGGTGTTCCTGTTGCGCGTCGCGCATCCGGACATCGATTTCGATGTCGAACTGCCAGCCGGGACCATGCCGGCGCGCTTCGACCGGCGGCTGATTTCGCAAGCGCTGACCAATATCGTCAAGAACGCCACCGAGGCCATCGGCGCGCTACCCGCAACCGAACTCTCGCGCGGCCGCATCGTCGTGAGCGCGCAACGCATCGGCAATGAGATCGTCGTCGACGTCATCGATAACGGCATTGGCCTGCCGAAGGAGAATCGCGCGCGGCTCCTCGAGCCCTATGTCACGACCCGCGAGAAGGGCACCGGCCTGGGCCTGGCCATTGTCGGACGCATTCTCGAAGAACACGGCGGCAAGCTCGAACTGCGTGATGCATCGGAAAAAATACCGGGCGCACGCGGCGCCTGGATGCAATTGCGCTTCAGCGCAGATCCGGTGGCGGCGCCGGCCGCAAATCGAGCGGCGGCCGAACCGCGCGCGGCAGCCGAGTAATATCCAGGATAGGGGCGGTAGACCATGGCATCCGACATCCTGATCGTCGACGACGAAGCCGACATTCGCGAACTGGTCGCCGGCATCCTGCAAGACGAAGGCCACGGCACCCGCACCGCGCGCGACAGCGACGAGGCGCTGGCCGCGGTGGTGGCGCGGCGTCCCAATTTGGTGTTCCTCGACATCTGGCTGCAGGGCAGCCGGCTGGACGGCCTGCAATTACTCGACAGCCTGAAACAGGAGCATGCCGAACTGCCGATCGTCATGATTTCCGGCCATGGCAACATCGAGACCGCGGTGTCGGCGATCAAGCGCGGCGCCTACGATTTTATCGAGAAGCCGTTCAAGGCCGATCGGCTCATTCTGGTCGCCGAACGCGCCCTGGAAAATTCGCGGCTCAAGCGCGAAGTGCGCGAGCTCAAGCAGCTGGCCCCGCTCGCCGCCACCTTGGTCGGCCATTCGCCCGCCGCCAACCAATTGCGCCAGACCGTCGAGAAAGTAGCGCCGACCAACAGCCGCATCCTCATCGTCGGGCCTTCCGGCAGCGGCAAGGAGCTCGCAGCGCGCACCATTCACGGTCTTTCGGCGCGGGCCAACGCTCCGTTCGTGGTGATCAATGCCGCCGCCATCACGCCGGAGCACATGGAAATCGAACTGTTCGGCGTCGAGGGCGGCAACGGCACCACCAATCGCAAGGTCGGCGCTCTCGAAGAGGCGCACGGCGGCACCTTGTTCATCGACGAAATCGCCGACATGCCGCGCGAGACGCAAAACAAGATTCTGCGTGTTTTGGTCGATCAGACTTTCCAGCGCGTCGGCGGCAGCACCAAGGTGACCGTCGATGTGCGCATCGTCTCTTCGACCAGCCGCAATATCGAGGCCGACATCGCGGCGGGAAGGTTCCGCGAGGATCTCTATCACCGGCTCTCCGTCGTGCCGATCCGCGTGCCCGGCCTCGCCGAGCGGCGCGAGGACATTCCGGAACTGGTCGAATATTTCATGACGCAGATTTCGCAGAACACCGGCCTGCCCAAACGCAATGTCGGCGCCGACGCGCTCGCCGTGCTGCAGTCGCACGACTGGCCGGGCAATGTGCGTCAGCTGCGCAACAACGTCGAGCGGTTGATGATCCTCGCCGGCGGCGACCCGACGGCGGTGATCACCGCTTCGATGCTGCCGCAAGACGTCGGCTCGATGATTCCCAACATGCCGAACGGCAACGGCGGCGAGCACCTGATGAGTCTTGCCTTGCGCGAGGCCCGCGAAGTGTTCGAGCGCGAATATCTGTTGGCGCAGATCAATCGCTTCGGCAACAACATCTCGCGCACCGCCGAATTCGTCGGCATGGAACGCTCGGCGTTGCACAGAAAACTTAAAGCGCTCGGGATCGATTGATCGGGTATCAGTAATCAGACGTCACATCCGGAATCAAAATGATGAACCCGCAGCCTTCATTTCTTCTGATGACCGACTCCTGATTGCTGATGTCCCGCATAGCCTACGTCAACAGCCGCTATCTTCCTTTCCGCGAGGCCAAGATCCACGTCGAGGACCGCGGCTATCAATTTGCCGACGCCGTCTACGAAGTCTGCGAGGTGAGGGCGGGGCGGCTCATCGACGAGCCCCGTCACATGGCGCGGCTGCAACGATCCTTAAGCGAGCTGCGCATTCGCCCGCCCATGTCGCTCGGCGCGCTCGGCATCGTGCTGCGCGAACTGGTGCAGCGAAATCGCATCGATTACGGCCTCGTTTATTTGCAGATCAGCCGCGGCGTAGCGCGGCGTGACCTCGCATTTCCGCCGCCGCAAACCCCGCCGACGGTCGTCGCGACGGCGCGGCCGCTCAATAAAGCGCGTAACGAGGCGCTTGCGGAAAAGGGCATCGCCGTCGTCAGCGTCCCCGACAATCGCTGGGGGCGCGTCGACATCAAGACCGTCGGGCTATTGCCGAATGCGCTGGCCCGCCAGGTGGCGCTCGACCGCGGCGCGCGCGACGCCTGGTTCGTCGACAAAGACGGCAAAGTCACCGAGGCGGCTTCCGCCAATGCCTGGATCGTTACGCCCGCCGGCGTGCTGGTCACGCGGCACGCCGATCACGCCATCCTGCGCGGCATTACGCGAGGCGTCGCCCTCGACGCCGTCAAGGCGCAGGGCCTGACCGTCGAGGAGCGTGGTTTCACGCTGGAGGAGGCTTATGCCGCCCGCGAGGCCTTCGAGACCTCGGCGACCCAGATTGTGATGCCAGTCGTGAGCATCGACGGCCATATCATCGGCGACGGCAAGCCGGGGCCCGTCGCGCGCGCGTTGCGGCGGGATTTTCACCGGTATGCGGAGGCTGGCTAACGCGTTCGGCATCCGGCCTCAGCCTGCTCCCAACTTGGGCTTGCAACCGTCCCCGCCGCGCCCTCTAATACCCCCTTCCTCGGGCGCTCTGGCCGAGTCTGCCGGGAGCGGTCGTGGAAAAAGTGACGGTAAGAGAAGGCACTAAGAAACGACCCGCGGGGCAGGGGCCTGCGGTACAAAGAACGGAACAACGGCCATGGCAGCCGACCGCGCACAAAATCTACAAGACACCTTCCTCAATCACGTCCGCAAAAACAAAATTCCGCTCACCATCTTCCTAGTGAACGGCGTCAAGCTGCAGGGCGTGGTCACCTGGTTTGATAACTTCTGCGTGCTGCTGCGTCGCGACGGGCATTCGCAGCTCGTCTATAAGCACGCCATTTCGACGATCATGCCGGGGCATCCGGTTCAGCTCTTCGAAGGCGCCGAAGAACCGCCGGCCGGGGACTAGAGTTTATTGGAGCCGCGCCGCGACACGCGCTCACAGCGGTTGAGCCTGCAAGGCTCGCCGAGCGGACGCTCGGAAAGCGGACGCGCGCTGGTGATCGAACCGGTGCTGCGCCGCGCCGCCGCCCGTGCCGATACGGCCGAGCGAACGGCAGAGGCGAAGCTCGACGAGGCGATCGGGCTTGCGCGCGCCATCGACCTCAATGTCGAGCAATCCGGCATCGTTATGCTGAACGCGCTACGCCCGGCGACTTATCTCGGCAAGGGCAAGGTCGAGGAGATGGCGGGCCTCGTCAAAAGCTTCGAGGTCGGCGTCGTGGTCATGGATTGCGCGCTCTCGCCGGTGCAGCAGCGCAATCTGGAAAAGGCCTGGAACGCCAAAGTGATCGATCGCACCGGGCTGATCCTGGAAATTTTCGGCAGACGCGCCCGCACCCGCGAAGGCGCGCTCCAGGTCGAGCACGCGCACCTGACTTACCAGAAGAGCCGGCTGGTGCGGTCCTGGACCCATCTCGAGCGCCAGCGCGGCGGCTTCGGCTTTCTCGGCGGCCCGGGTGAGACCCAGCTCGAAGCCGACCGCCGCATGATCGAGGAGCGGCTCGCCAAGATCGAAAACGAGCTCGCCAAGGTCAAGCGCACCCGCGCACTGCATCGTGAAAGCCGGCGCCGCGTGCCTTATCCGATCGTGGCCTTGGTCGGTTACACCAATGCCGGCAAATCGACCCTGTTCAACCGCATGACGGCCGCGAGCGTGCTGTCCGCCGACATGCTGTTCGCCACGCTCGATCCGACCCTCCGGGGCGTCGCCTTGCCGCACGGCGCGCGCATCATCCTGTCCGACACGGTCGGCTTCATCTCCGACCTGCCGACCATGCTGATCGCCGCGTTCCGCGCCACGCTCGAGGAAGTGGTGGAGGCCGACGGCATCCTGCACGTGCGCGACGTGTCGCACGAGGATGCCGAGGCGCAATCGCGCGACGTCGAGAAAATCCTAAACGAGCTCGGCATCGATCCGCACAATGAAAGCGCGGCCAAGCCGACGCTGATCGAAGTCTGGAACAAGATCGACCGCCTTGATGCCGCCGAACGCACGCGGCTGCAAAATATCGCCGAACGCCGGGCCGAGACGGAACGGCCGGTGCTGGTCTCGGCGATCACCGGCGAGGGCATCGACGCACTTGCCGCAGCCATCGAATTACGGCTTGCCGCCGGCCGCGTACTGGTCGAAGTCGAACTCGATCCGGCCGACGGCGCCGGCGTGAGCTGGCTGCATCGCCACACGGAAGTCATCCACAAGTCGTTCGACGCCGAGGGCCGCATCGCCATGACTGTGCGGGCCGATCCCGAACGGGCGCAAACAGTGCGCGACAGGTTCGCGCCCGTCCGAAACTAAAGGCTGCTGCCCGATCGCTCTTTCGCCTTGGCTTCGTTCCACAGCGCTTCCATCTCGGCGAGCGTGGATCCGGCGGGCGTCTTGCCTTTCGCGGCAAGCGACTGCTCGATGGCCGCGAACCGGCGCTCGAATTTCCGGTTGGTCTGCCGTAACACCGCTTCCGGGTCGGCGCGCAGATGCCGCGCCAAGTTTACCACGGCGAAGAGCAGGTCCCCGACTTCGGCGGCGGTCGCTGCGTCATCGCGCTCGGCGCGATCGAGTTCGGCTTCGATCTCGTCGGCTTCCTCACGGATTTTGCGCAATACCGCGCGCGGATCGTTCCAATCGAAGCCGACCTTGCCGGCCTTGGCTTGCAGCTTTAGGGCGCGAGTGAGGGCGGGGAGCGCGACCGGGACGCCCGCCAGCGCACCTTGATCATCGCTGCCACCCCCGCCGCGGGCGGCCTTCTCCTCGGCCTTGATCCGCTCCCACAAGCCTTCGACGGCGCGCGCCGTGTCCTTGTGCTCGTCGCCGAACACGTGGGGATGGCGGCGGATGAGTTTCTCGGTGATGCCCTGCACCACGTCGCCGAACTCGAAGGCGCCCTGTTCCTGCGCCATGCGGGCATGGAAAACGACCTGCAGCAGGAGGTCGCCCAACTCCTCGCGCAGGTCGGCAAGGTCGCCGCGCGCAATGGCGTCGGCGACCTCGTAAGCCTCTTCCAGCGTGTAAGGAGCGATGGTCGAGAAATTCTGCGCCAGATCCCACGGGCAGCCGGTCTTGGGGCTGCGCAACGCCGCCATGATGTCGAGCAGCCGGGCGATATCGCGGGAAGGGGTCATCGCCAAATCCTGTTAGGGCCTCGTCACTAAGGCGTAGACCCTAACAGACCGGATGAACAGCCGCGAGCAGCCCTCAGCCTCGCTGCACCGGCATTACCTGGCGCGGCTTGCCTCGAACAAGAACCAAGTGCGTCGCTCCGCCTGGTCGATAAAGGTGTCGAGCAGGCTCGTGGTGGCGACGTCCTCATGCTTGTCGGCGACTTCGTGGGCGTCGCGCATCGAGGCGACCAGCGCCTTGTTGTCGCTCATCAATTCCCGCAGCATGTCGAGCGGCGGCACGAAGTCGGCGTCGTTGTCCTCGGTCGTCTGCAGCTTCGCAATATGCCCGATGGAGCGCAGTGTGGTGCCGCCGATCTTGCGGACGCGCTCCGCGATATCGTCGGTAATCGCGAAAATCTGGTCGGACTGCTCGTCAAGCAGCAGATGGTAATCGCGAAAATGCGGGCCGCTGACGTGCCAATGGAAATTCTTGGTCTTCAGATAAAGCGCAAATACATCGGCCAGCACCCGGTTGAGCTTCGCCGATATCTGGCTCACGGCCTCAGGCGAAAGATCGGTCGGCGTGTCGAGGGAAGGGGCTACCTTATGGCGCGTATCGAGCGCGCGGACTTTTGTGCTCACGGCATAACCTCCGGCGTTGCAGACATGGAAAATCGCAAACTTGGAAGATCGCGTGCGCCGCCCAGACCCGTATCTGCCGAAGAGCCGGGACGGAGTTGCAAACCAACGTCGGCATAACGACCTTGGTTCCATCTCCCGATCCAACATGAGGTCAGCAATGCCGGTTTCCGCCTATGTTCAAAGCGCGCTTTTCTTCGTTCTGGCGTTGGCAGCGCTGTTCGGCTCGGCCGGCACCTTCGCGATCCCGGTCTTTTGGATTTACCTCGCCATTTTGGGGGCCATCTTCGTGGCCTCGATCCTGTGGCTCGATCCCGATCTGGCGCGCGAACGAATGCGCCCCGGTGGCAAAAAGCCGCCGCTGGCGCTGCGGCTGTTTTCCGGCGTTCTCGTGGTGCACTGGATCATGGCCGGGCTCGACCGCGGCCGTCTGCATTGGAGCGATACCGTGCCGTTTTGGCTCCAGGTTTTGGGCCTGATCGCGCTCGCCGCCAGCTACGCGTTTTGCATCTGGGCGATGCGGGTGAACCGGTTCTTTTCCTCGGTGGTGCGCATTCAATCCGATCGTGGCCAATATGTCGTCGAGCGCGGTCCTTACGCGGTCATCCGGCACCCGGGCTATCTCGCGGGAATTGTCGTCGTACTGGCGAGCGGCGTCGCGCTCGGCTCCTGGATCGCGACTGTCTTCCTCGCGATCACGAGTTTGCCGTTTCTCTTCTATCGCGCGATCACGGAGGACCGCGTGCTACGCGCCGAATTACCAGGTTATGCCGACTATGCGCGGCGCGTGCGCTGGCGGCTCATTCCAGGCCTTTGGTGAAAGGGGCCCTGGGAGGATTTGGCTCGAATTTTAAATACCGCTTTGTAAGCTGATTCGCATAAGACATATTATGGAACATGTTGCGATAATCTAGGATTTACGGGCTTTCCGGGACCGAAAATGTCATCCCATCGAAGGCCGGCACCACATGCACCGGCAATTTGCCGCGCAACACTTCGTAATCGAGGTCGGCGTGCAAATTGGTCAGGATGGCGCGGCGCGGCTTGAGCCGCTCGATCCAGCCGAGCGCGTCATCGAGCGAGAAATGACTCGGATGCGGCCGGTAGCGGAGTGCGTCGACGATCCAAACGTCGAGCCCTGCCAAGCCAGCGATGCTCTCCGGCGGCAGGCCGCTGACGTCGGCCGAGTAGGCGAGCGTGCCGAAGCGAAAGCCGAGCGAGGGGATGTCGCCATGTTCCTGGAGAAAGGGTAACGCCGTGATCGCGCCACCCTCCCCCTGGATGACGACCGGCGTCCCGGCGTGCAGCCGATGGCCGTTCACGATCGGCGGATATTCGCTGCCGGGCGGCGATTTGAAGCAATAGCCGAACCGCGTGTACATCATCGCCGCGGTGCGCTCGTCGAGATAGGCGTCGACCCGGCGATGGTGCTTGAGAAACAGCGCGCGCAAATCGTCGATACCGTGGGTGTGGTCGGCGTGTTCGTGCGTGTAGACGACTCCGTCGAGCCAATCGACTTCGGCGTCGATGAGCTGTTCGCGCAAATCCGGCGAGGTGTCGACCAGCACGCGGGTCACGCCGCCGGGATTCGGGTTTTCTTGGCGGCGCTCGACCAGGAGCGAGGTGCGCCGGCGCCGGTTCTTGGGGTTGTTCGGATCGCAGTCGCCCCAGCCAAGCGCCGGGCGCGGCACGCCGCCCGAAGAGCCGCAGCCGAGAATGGTGAATTTCAGCGTCATCGGTGGAGTTTTTCTTGAAAATTATGCCGCAGCCGCAGCAGGTCGCGTCACTTTGCTGAACAATCGGAAGAAGTTGGCGGTCGTCTGCCGCGCGACCTCGTCGAACGAGACGCCGCGGGTCTCGGCCAGCACTTTTGCGGTCTCCACGACAAAGGCCGGCTCGTTGCGTTTGCCGCGAAATTTTCCCGGCGCGAGATACGGCGCATCGGTCTCGACCAATATGCGATCGGCAGGCAATTCCGCGGCGATGGCGCGCAGCGTTGCAGAATTCTTGAACGTCAAAATCCCGGTGAAGGATACGAAATGGCCAAGCGCGATCGCCCGCTGGGCGAGATCGCGGCCGCCGGTGAAACAGTGCAGCACGGCGGGGAAGGCGCCCTTCCCGCTCTCCTCTTCGAGGATGCGCGCGGTGTCGTCGTCGGCCTCGCGCGAATGGATGACGAGTGGCAATCCGGTCTCGCGCGCCGCAGCGATGTGGCTGCGAAAGCCCCGCTCCTGCGCCTCGCGCGGCGAATTGTCGTAGTGATAATCGAGCCCGGCCTCGCCCAGCGCCACGACTTTCGGGTGCCGCGTGCGGGCGACAAGATCGGCGGTGGTCACGTCCAGTTCCTCGTGGGCGTAATGCGGATGGGTGCCGATCGAGCAGAAGACGTCCGGAAAGCGCTCGGCAATGGCGAGCAAATCGGACTGCCGCGCCACCCGCGTGGAAATCGTCACCATGCGCTCGATGCCGGCGGCGCGGGCCCGCGCCACCACGGCGTCCAACTCCGCGGCAAAATCGGGAAAATCGAGATGGCAATGGCTGTCGATCAGGGCTGGCATTGATTACTGCGCCGCCTGCTTGTCCGGTTCGATGTAACGCGGGAAAACTGGGGCCGGCGCCGGCAGTTTCATGCCGGCGGCAATACGGTGCGCGCCGCCGAGGAAGGCGAAAGCCCGTTCCTCTTCCGGTATCGCCAACAGATCGAGCAACTTGCCGGCGGAACTCGGCATGAAGGGCAAAGCCAAAATGCCCACCTGCCGCAAGACTTCCGCGGTCACGTAAAGCACGGTGCCCTGCCGCGCCGGATCGGTTTTGGCCAGCGCCCAGGGCGCTTCGCCGGCGAAATAGCGATTGGCGTCCGCTACCACGGCCCACACCGCGTTGAGCACCTGGTGCAGCTGCTGCGTCGCCATCGCCTCGCGCGCCTTGCCGATCATGGCGTCGGCGGCATTGAGAATGGCCTTGTCGTTTTCGCTCCATGCGCCAGGCTGCGGCAGCACGCCGCCTAAGCCCCGCGCCACCATGGTCAGCGAGCGCTGCGCCAGATTGCCGAGATCGTTGGCGAGATCGGCATTGATGCGGTTGACGATCGCCTCATGGCTGTAATTGCCGTCCTGGCCGAACGGCACTTCGCGCAACAAAAAGTAGCGCAGCGGATCGACGCCGTAGGCGTCGGCCAGCGCGAACGGGTCGATGACATTGCCGACCGATTTCGACATTTTCTCGCCGCGGTTGAACAGAAAGCCGTGCGAGAAGATCCGCCGCGGCACCGCGACACCGGCCGACATCAGAAAGGCCGGCCAATACACCGCGTGAAAGCGGACAATGTCCTTGCCGATGACGTGCAGATCGGCCGGCCAGTATTTCTTGAACTTCCCGCTCTCGGTGTCGGGAAAGCCGACGGCGGTGATGTAATTGGTCAGCGCGTCGACCCACACATACATGATGTGCTTGTCGTTGCCCGGCACCTTGATGCCCCAGTCGAAGGTGGTGCGCGACAGCGACAGATCCTGCAGGCCGCCGCGCACGAAGCTTGCGACTTCGTTCATGCGCTCTTTCGGCAGCACGAAATCCGGCACCTCGCGGTAGAGCTTGAGCAGCGGCTCGGCGTATTTGGAGAGCTTGAAGAAGTAGCTCTCCTCCTCGACCCATTCGACCGGCGTGCCATGCGGGCCGTGCCGCTGGCCCTTGTCGTCGAGGCGCGTTTCGCTCTCGTCGTAATAGGCCTCGTCGCGCACCGAATACCAGCCGGAATATTTGTCGAGATAGATGTCGCCGTTCGCCTCCATACGCTGCCAGATCGCGACCGAGGAGGCATGATGCCGCGCTTCGGTGGTGCGGATGAAATCGTCGTTCGAGCATTCGAACTTCTTCACCATGGCCTGGAAGCGCGGCACGTTGCGCTCGACGAGTTGCCGCGGCGTCAAGTTTTCCTTGGCCGCGGTCTGCAGCATCTTGATGCCGTGTTCATCGGTGCCGGTGAGGAAAAAGACATCACGGCCGTCGAGGCGGGCAAAGCGGGCGATGGCATCAGTCGCGATCGCTTCATAGGCGTGGCCGATATGCGGCGGTCCATTTGGATACGCGATCGCGGTGGTGATGTAATAGGGCTTGCCAAGCATGAGGGTTGGTATCAACCGCGCGTCGCGTCGGCAAGCAAGCCGAAAACGCTGAAAACCAAGGGCTTTCGCTCCAAATTGTAGGTTTCGGCGTCGCGCGCCGCTGCATTGATGCGCTCGGACGCCTGCGCGAGCCGATTGAGCCGCGACAATGCGTTCGGTTCGCGGGCGACGCGCTGCGCGAGCCAGGCATTGACGGTATCGACAAAGGCAACCAGCGGCTCCGGATCGGTCCCCGCCAGGGCATCGCCGAGCGCATGCAGCGCCTTGGCGTCGGTCGCCGGCAACCGTTCCAGCAACACCAGCGCATGCTGACGCAGCGCGAGCGCCCCTTCGTCGAGAAACACCAAGCCGCGCGCGACCGAACCTTCCGCGGCAGCCGCGGCGGCGGCGATTTCCGCTTCGTCGGCAGCCGCACCGGTCGCGGCCGCCATGGCGGCAGCGACATCCGCCTCGCCAAGCGACCGCAAGGTGAGGATACGGCAGCGCGAGCGCAGCGTCGCCGGCACGCGCGCGGCGGAATGGCTGATCAGGAGCAAGAGCGCGCGCTCCGGCGGCTCCTCGAGAATTTTCAACAGCGCATTGGCGCCGGCGCGATTCAATTCGTCGACAGCGTCGACGATGGCGACGCGCCAGCCACCCTCGCCCGCCGTCGAGCCGAAAAACGTCACCGTCTTGCGGATATCCTCGACGGCGATCTGCTTGTGCAACACGCCCTTGTCGTTGAGCGTGCGCTCGATGACGAGAAGATCGGGCTGCGCCTGGGCGGCAATCCGGCGCGCCACCGGATGCTTGGCCTCGACGAACAGCGAGGTCGCCGCCGTAACCTCCCGCGCCGTCGGATCGGGGTGAGCCAGCACGAAACGGGCCATGCGATAGGCCAGCGTCGCCTTGCCGATGCCCTGGGGCCCGGCGATCAGGAAAGCGTGCGGCACGCGGCCGGAGCGATAGGCCGCCAGCAAGGCGGCCTCGGCCTGCCCCTGGCCGAACAGCACGGTCGTAGCGCGCGGATGCGGCGCTTCGCCGATCGCGTCATCCTCGTCGTCAACTTTGCGCGGGCTCACGACGCGCCAACCTCGCTGCGACGGCGCTCGCCATGCGCCGGAAAGGTCAGGGGATCGAGCCGGGCGCCGACCGCGTTCCAGATTTTCCGCGCCACTGTTTCTTTGGCACTGCCGGCGTCGATGACGACGCAGCGCTCCGGCTCCGCGGCGGCGATCGCAAGATAGGCGTCGCGCAATTTTTGATGAAATTCCACATTCTCCGCCTCGAAGCGATCCGGCGCCGCTTCGCCACGGCGCAATTTGACCCGCTGCAGTCCGAGTTCGACCGGCACGTCAAGGATCAGCGTGAGATCAGGCGCAAGATCGCCAATCGACACGCGCTCGAGCCCTTTGATCAGCCGCTGGTCGACCTGCCCGAGGATGCCCTGATAGACCCGTGTCGAATCGGCGAAGCGGTCGCAGATGACCCATTTCCCGGCCTTGAGCGCCGGCAGGATCGTGCAGCGCACGTGATCGTCGCGCGCCGCCGCAAACAGCATCGCTTCGACATCCGGCCCGAACGGCTTGGCCGCGCCCGAAAGTAGAACGTGGCGAATGATTTCAGCTCCGGGTGAGCCACCCGGCTCGCGAGTCAAAAGCACGGCTAGTCCGAGCGCTTCCAGGCGCAACGCCAGCATCGCAGCCTGCGTCGACTTGCCAGTGCCTTCACCGCCCTCGAACGTGATGAATTTGCCGCGCATCGCCGAATTTTCAATCCCGTATGTCAATTTCGCCGGCAGCGCCCAATGAGCGAGCCGCAATTAAAATCAATGTTTTTCAGCTATTTACGTCAGGCTCCGTAACCACATGATCAAGAGCGTCGCCGCCGATAGGTGCAATATAGGCAACTCCAATCTATCGCGCACGAGCCCCGCTTAGAGCTTCGCGACGCCGGCGCGCAACAGTCCGATGATCAGTTCGGTCGCGCCGTCCATGGCGCGCTGGGTCATGCTGCCTTTGCCGACGTCGTCGGCGGCATAGAGCGGCACATCGAGCGCCAGATTGTCGCCGCGCCACACTTTCAGCTCGGCAACGGTCTGGCCTTTGACGACCGGCGCCGGCACCGGGCCGGTATAGACGATGCGGGCACGGAGCGGCTCGCTGTTATCGCGCGGGATCATCACTTTGATCAGGCCGGGACCGAGCAGCGGCACATAGCTGCGGTCGCCGTCGAAGACTTTGGCGTCCCCGACCGTCTGGCCTTCGGCAAACAGAACCCGCGACTTGAAGCCGTGAAAGCCCAAATCCAGCAATTTGCGCGCCTCCTCGGCGCGCTCCTTGTCGGTCTTTGCTCCGGTGACCACGACGATCAGACGCAGATTGTCGGATACCGCGGAGCCGACCAAGCCGAACCCGGCTTCCTTGGTTTCGCCGGTTTTTAATCCATCGGCGCCGACGCCCATGCCGAGGAGCGGATTGCGGTTCTGCTGGTGGATGTTGTCCCACGTGAAATCGCGTTGGGCGAACAGCGGATAAAGATCGGGATAGGTCTGGATGATATGGCGCGCCAGTTCCGCCAGGTCGCGCGCGGTGACGCGCATATTCGGATCTGGCAGTCCAGTGGCGTTGGTGAAGGTCGAGTTCTGCAGGCCGATTTCATGGGCCCGCTTGGTCAACAGCTGGCCGAATGCGGTTTCGTTGCCGGCGAGCGCTTCGGCGACCGCAATGCAGGCGTCATTGGCGGAGTCGACGATAATGCCCTGAATGAGGTCGGATACGGCGACCTTGCTATGGATCGCGGCGAACATGGTGGAGCCGTGCGAGGGCGCTCCGCCTTTGCGCCACGCGTTCTCGCTGATGGTGTAGGCATCGTCGAGTTTGACGCGGCCGTGCTTGATCTCGTTGAACAGATATTCCAGCGTCATCAGCTTGGCGAGGCTCGCCGGTTCGACCGGCTGCTCGGCATTCTTCTCGTACAATATGCTGTCGCTGTCAGGATCGAGCAGGATCGCGCTCGGCACGCTGGTCTGAAAGCCGCCCTCGGCTTTCGGTGCCGCAGCGGGCGCCGCGCCGGCGGCTGCCATGCCGAGACACATGAAGCCAGCCACCAGCGCAGCGGCCAAAATCACGGCCGAAGTCGCCCCAACCAGCGAGCGTAATCCCCTGCCCGCCGATTGCGGCCGATATCGCTTTGGCAACCCCGCCTCCAATTCGTGCCTGCCAATGTATCCCGCGCCGAATAGGGCACCCGCAAGCCCGCGATAAGGCCTTGTGAAAATGCCGCGGCAGCACTTCACCTAAAATGGAATCAAGGGTCAATAAAGACCGCGTCCGTTGAGGAATTGGTCGGTCCCATCGGCGCCCGAAGGCGGGCCGGACGTGGTGCCTGTCGCCAGGTCCGGGGAGTACGAGACATCGGTCGCGGCGAGGACGGGCAAGGCGCTGGCGAGCCGTTCATGGCGGATCGGCGGTGGCTGGTTGGGGAACGACGGGATGAGCGGCATTGCCGCAAGCCGCACGTCCCAGGGCGCCGGCGCCGGCTCGTTCTCCCGCAGCGTCGATGCCAGCACGCGATCGTCGGAGCCCCTGACAGGCGCGCGGCCGACATATTGGACCCGCACCCAAGCGACCCCGCGATTGGTGAAACCGAGCAGATGCGCGGCCCGCTTTGAAACGTCGATGATGCGATTATGGGCATAGGGGCCACGGTCGTTGACGCGCACGATCAGCGAACGGCCGTTGCTCAGATTCGTCACCCGCACATAGCTGGGCAGCGGCAAGGTGGGGTGCGCGGCGGATATCGAGTTGTCGTCGAAAATTTCGCCGTTCGCCGTCTCACGGCCAAGGAAATCGGAGCCATACCAGGACGCCAAGCCCACGGCGTTATAGTTGGGATCCTCGTGCGGCACATACACTCGGCCACCCACCATGTAGGGCGCGCCGACCCGATAAACGCCGCCGCCTTTGGGCACCGGCTCTCCCGGAGAAACGAGCCAGGCGCTGGGCGATACGCCGTAACGGGCGTCGACATTGCCTTTATTGGCGCAATTGGCAACGAAAAGGCAAAGCAAAGCGCATGCGCCAAACTGCGCAAGCCGCCGCAATGCCGAGCTGAGCCGACCCCGCATCATCCCCGTCCCGAACGGAAACGTATCTAATTTCAGCGTGGTTAGATTGTGGCCGAATTGGACAAGCGGCTTGTGATAGTGAATGGATCATTGCACAGCCGCGCGCCGCGTTTTGCGCCCTGCCCCGGTGCCGTTTCGCAAATGGCGCGAATGGCCAACCCGGTTTGCCGGTAGCTTTCTCCGCGCGGCAGGCTTAATTCCAATGCCGCGTTACGGAAGGGTGGCCGAGTGGTTTAAGGCACCGGTCTTGAAAACCGGCGGGGCTCGCAAGGGCTCCCGTGAGTTCGAATCTCACCCCTTCCGCCAACTCCCCGTTCGCATTTGTTCGCCAACGTTCAAGAAACCCCTTTAAACCGGGGACTTCTTGTCCTATATTCGGACTGCAGCCGTTCGCGGCAATTCGCTCCTTTCCCACAAAATTGGTGGGTAAAGAGTAAGGTTCGAGTATGGCGGACACTTCATGCTGATCATCGGTAAACTCACTGCGCTGAAGGTGGCGCGCGAGCAGCGCCCGGGCATGCACAGCGACGGCGGCGGTCTCTATCTGTGCGTTGCCCGCGGCGGCACGAAATCGTGGATCTTTCGGTTTTGGGTGCCCGAGCGTGATGCAACGACGGGCGAGCTCGTCATCGATCCGACAACAAAGAAGCGATCCGGCCGCGTCCGCGAAATGGGGCTGGGCTCGTGCATTACTGTGTCATTGGCGGAAGCGCGCGAACGGGCTCTTGAATGTCGCAAGCTGCGTGAGAAAGAGATCGATCCGATCGACGCCCGCGAGGCGGCGAAGCGCCAAGCGGCACTGGAGCGGGTCAAAGCATTAAAATTCAAGGACGCGGCGGCGGCCTATATAGCGGCCCATCGCGTCGCCTGGAAGAACCACAAGCATGCGGCGCAGTGGCCCGCGACGCTGGCACGATACGCCTATCCGATCATCGGGGAGTTGCCGTTACACCTGATCGACACCACGCTGGTCATGAAGGTGATCGAGCCAATCTGGTCGGAAAAGCCGGAAACTGCAAACCGGCTGCGCGGCCGTATCGAAACCGTGCTGGATTGGGCGACCGTCCGCGGCTATCGCCATGGTGAAAATCCGGCGCGCTGGCGCGGCCATCTCGATAAGCTTCTTCCGGCACGATCGAAGGTCCGCAAGACACAGCATCACAGCGCCCTGCCCTATGCCGAACTGCCGGCGTTCCTGGTCAAATTACGTGAACAGGATGGGGTCGCAGCACGCGCGCTCGAGTTCACGATCCTCACCGCGGCCCGCACCGGCGAAACCATCGGCGCCAAGCGCGGCGAAATCGACACGAAAAACAAGCTCTGGACTATACCGGCCGAGCGCATGAAGGCCGGCAAGGACCATCGCGTGCCCTTGTCGGATCGCGCGCTCGCAATCGTCGAGGCTATCGGCGCGGCTGCAATCCTACGACTGAAACTTTGTGCTTGCGTCTTCAAACGCTCGATAACGTGTTCTGTCGTGCGATCTGCGACGCTCAAGGCGCGCTGCGCGGCAATCTCGACCGATATCCGCTCTGCGGTCTCACGAAGCCTGCGAACTGTTGCATGGATTTCGATTTCGGACTCGACACCGACGTCTCGCAGTACACGGGAAAGACTTTCAATGCTGGCCAGCGTGGCCATTCGCTCGCCCCGCAAAGAATCGAGCTGAGCTTCCAGGTCGAGAATATGCTCGTCGTGATAGCCTATGACGTAACGGACGACATCGAGGCTTGCGAGCCGAATAAACTGGTTGCTGCTATCCAAATGAAAAAAGGAACTGTCGATTTCATCCTGGTCGAGATAGCAATACCATAAGAGATTTCGCATCGAGAGACGTTTGATTTCGCTATCGGTCCTCAATTTGCTTTGACGAACGCGAGGCGGTGTAATCGACGACATCCAAAATATCAGGTCGGAAACATTTTCAATGCCGGTGCCAGGAACAATCTCACCGGCAGCGTCCCGCGCCGGGATTGCTGCCTGAATGGCCTCGTCTTTCATTCCCCATTTTGCAATAATGGTATTCGTTTCGCGAGCGCGTTCCAATTCAAGATCGCCCTTTTTGAGCTTGAGCTTGAGGGTCGCCGAAACGAATTCATTTTGTAACGCGGGTGAGAGCTCTATGGAGCCGCCAAGGCAATAATCGATGAGGCGAGCAATGCTTATTTTGCCCGCGCCCATCTGGCCCCAAAAGTAGCTGACCTCGCCGAAGGGGATAGAGACAGTCTCCTCCTTGAAGGCCAAAACGAGAGAGCTTAGGTGAAACTCCAATGACACCTCCGCACTAAATGGTGATTTCCTCACCCCACTTCATGTCAGTGATTTCCGGGATGGCTTCGTAAACGAAATTTTTTAGACGGGTCGCTGACATCGAACCCACGGCGTTGACCGTGATGTCGCTCCGGCGAGCGAGTTCGGTGAACAGGGGGGTGCTTTTGATCGATCCAGCAAGCGCACGCCCGGCATCTGTAAGGCCGATCACAACGGTATTGCCCTCTATCGCGAGCCGGACAAGTCCGCGGGATGACAATAAACCAACCAAGACGCGACGTCACAAGACAGTGACGTCAAAGCGCCGACCCACTTCAGCCGCCGGACCGAGTCGGCGCTCGACAACGGCTGCCCGGGAAACGGAAATCGCGCGCCTAAGCCGCGAGCGTGACGAGGCTCTGGAGCGGGAGAAAGCCACCGCAGAGGTGCTGCGCATCCTCAGTTCGTCACCCGGCGAGTTAGAGCCAGTCTTTAACGCCATGCTGGAGAACGCGACGCGCATCTGCGAAGCGAAGCTGGGCAATCTGTTCCTGCGCGAGGGAAATTGCTTGCGTGCGGTGGCAGTTCATGGCGACTCTCACTATGCGGACCACTATCGCCGGGAGCCGATGGTCGACATAAGCCAAAATCCCGGTACGCCGCTCGACCGCGTTATGAAACGCAAACAGGTCATCCATATTTCCGATCTTCGGCTTGACCGGAGCTATCTTGACGGCAATCGCTTCATCGTAGCGCTTGCCGATACCGCCGGCGCGCGGACCGAACTCGTAGTACCCATGCTCAAAGAAGATGAGCTCGTCGGCGCCATTGTCATCTATCGCCAGATGGTGCGGCCATTTACCGACAAGCAGATCCAGCTGGTTACAAATTTCGCTGCCCAAGCCGTCGTCGCCATCGAGAACGCACGACTGCTCAGCGAATTGCGCCAACGCACAGCCGATCTAGCTGAGTCGTTAGACCAGCAGACGGCGACCTCAGAGGTGCTGCGCGTCATAAGCTCTTCGCCCGGCGAATTGGAGCCGGTGTTCCAAGCCATGCTAGAGAACGCAACCCGACTGTGCGAAGCAAAGTTCGGCACGATGTATTTCCGCGAGGGTGATGCATTCCGTGCCGTTGCCATGCATGGTGCGCCGACCGCCTACAGAGAGTCGCGGCTGCACGCGCTTGTAATTCCCGGTCCGGGCAACACCTTTGGTCACATTTTGAAGACGAAGCACGCTCTCCAAGTGGAGGATGCCGCCGCGGATCAAGGCTATTCCGATCGGGATCCAACCCGTGTCTCCGCGGTGGAGCTCCGCGGCATTCGAACCCTTTTGTCCGTTCCAATGCTTAAAGCGAATGAAGTGATCGGTGCCATCGCTATCTATCGCCAAGTCGTTGCCCCTTTCACCGAAGAACAGGTCGCGCTGGTGACGGGCTTCGCGTCTCAGGCCGTTAACATGCGGCCTCGGAGTCGGACATGAAGCGGCACAAGTTCATTACGCTTCTCGGCAGCGTCGAGAACGCATAGAACCGCAGCAGGTTCGACTTGGCGATGTCCGCAATGTTTCGCAGTCCTGATTCTCTCAGCCTGAATCAGCGAAAATCTTTCGATTCGAAATTAACAATTTCAGCGAACTTTTACGACCCTCGCGCCCGGCGGATTTGGGATCCGCCGGCAGGCTATCCCGCCTAGAGCCTCATTACCCGTCGCCGAAGAAGGGAGTTTCACACCCACCGGGACCTGATCCTCCTGTGCCGATGGTACAGGATTGCGCAGTCGAACTGGACATCGTCTGATTGTTGGTAATACCAAACAGATTATCGACATTCCAGTTGTTAGGATCTTCTTGGCGGTGGCGGGCCATCAACGACTTATCAGATGGGCCAAAGTAGAATTTGAGCCCACCCCAAATGCCATGAAAGTTATCTTGTCCAATACGGCCCTCGACGAACGCCGAGGCCATAACGCCGTGGCCAATCGGCCTAGCCACCTCAGCGCCTAGCGCGAGCGCATTCTCGCCGCCCAGATAGCGCTGACCGACATATCCGCTGATGTCCTCTGTAAAATAATACTTCAGATTAATCTCGTCGAAAAAACGCGTGCGAACATCAACGCCGTTCACAAGGGTCGAAGTCGTCGTAACGATGGGCCCTATACTTGTGGTGGCGTTGGTAGTTGAAGCGGAATTGCCAAACTCAACACCCGCAATTCCTTGGACCGTGAACGGCCCCCAATAACGCTCGGCCTCAAATGCTGCGTGACCGACGCTTACCCCCCCGAACTGATTCCAATAAGCCTCGCTGCCGTAAAGGCCTAGGAGGCCAGTTGCGGGGTCGCGCCAAAACAAGTGACCAGAAATTTCCCCAAGGCTCCGGCCCCCGAGACTGCCAAACGTGCCATCAAGCTGCGCGCCGAATGGTCCTTGCAAAGGCGCCGTGACGCTTCCGTTTGCCCCGTAAATAGTTTGATTTCCGATCGCTCCGCCAAACGCCTCGAACTTCTCATTAAAGGAATCGACTGCCGGGGCAAGCGCGGCCGGTGGTGGTGCCTTGGTGACAATGGCCCCATCAGCCCAAGCCGATACGGTTGCAAGGAAGGTGCATCCCACCAAGCCCGAAAGCATGGTGCTTGATCGCAACAGTCTGCGGTTTGACATTTGCGCCCCCTATGGTGCGACCAGTATAGGACCCTCAGCCCCCTCCGGTCTCAAAACGCGCCAGCCTCCCACTGTATAATTTGGATTTTGAATGGCTGTGATAAGAATACAACAGTGTCGAAATTCTCGGGCTCAATGTCAGCCCAAAAACGACCAAAATCGAACAATCGCGGGTCAAGATGAACGTCGTATTCGATCGATATATTAAGATCTTAGAGCGCACGGAGCGGCTGCCGCCACGTGAGCTTGCCGGCTATCACCAAGATCTTTTGGTTCGTCTTGTCCGGCATGCTTACGAGAAGTCGCCCTTTTATCGGGATCGCCTTGCGCCACTTTTCACTTCGGAAGGGGAAGTGGATCTCTCGCGCTGGAACAGCGTCCCGCTTCTGACCCGAGACCAGGTCATGGCGCGGGGCCGCGAGATGCGCGTAGCGGATCTGCCACCCGAATGTGGTGATGTTAGCGAAGCCCAGACATCTGGATCGACTGGCGTGCCGTTAAAATTTGCGACCAACGGAATGGTCTTCCTAGCCGCAAATGCACTGTTCACCCGCGCCGTGCGGCGGTTTGGAATCGATCCGTCACGTCCATTAGCATTCATCGGCCGTTTCCGCGACGAACCGATTCCACCTTATCCTGACGGAGCTACCAAAGCCGGGTGGTCGTTCGCAGATCCCGCTGCGCCGTTCTACAAGCTCGAGCTAATGACGACCCCTGTGGATCAGCAAGTGCAATGGCTCTCGGGAAAAAAAGCACCTTATCTCGCAACGATGCCGTCCGGGGCACTCGGTATTGCCCACAGTGTGACACCTCAACAAGGTGTCGCGCTAGGAATTGAAGCTGTCATTCTGATCGGAGAATCAGTTCCGGATGGGGCGCGCGAATTTATCGCCGAACGTCTAGGAGCGCGCATCATCCCCATCTATGCGTGCAGGGAGATCGGTCATATTGCATCCGAATGTGAAGCAGAGCGTTATCACGTCGGCGTCGAAAACGCGCTGGTCGAGATCCTAGACGCGAAGGGGAAGGATGTCCCCTTTGGCAGTCGCGGTCGCGTTGTTGTCACTGGACTCTATAATTATGTGATGCCATTTATTCGCTACGATATTGGAGACATAGCTGTTGCCGGCTCTGAATCATGCCCTTGCGGCCGCACTTTGCCGATCATCAAACAAATCGAGGGTCGTCGCCGCAACATGTTCGTATTCCGCGATGGAACGCGCTTTTGGCCGCGCTCGGCGATGATCCGGCCCATGCACGCTTTTGTGCCCTTTCGTCGTTATCAGCTCGTCCAAATCGATTACGAAAACATCGATTTTCGATATATATCGGACGGATCTGGCCGCGAGCCCGACGTTCCAGCACTTAACGCTTATGCCCGACGGATAATCCATCCCTCAGTAACTATTCGGCTCGTCGAGGTTGAGCACTTTACGGCAGGGTTGAGCGGAAAGGTTCAGGAATTTATCTCCAATTTGGCCGCTGCCAACGCTCCGCCCGTTGCAGGTGTCTTGCCCTGAAATCAGGTTCGTATCGTTTCGTGTCGGCCAATAGTCTTCGAGAGCCGGCGCTTGAGGGATTATGGATATGTGGGCTCAAATTTGAGAAAGGTAAGTGACGCATGTCTGAAGACCTGCCACGGCTTGCTGCAGAGGCCTTCAGGCTTTCTCGTAGTCTTTGTGGACCATGCCAGAACTATCACTCATTGTGGACCTACCAGCGCATTGTGGGCGCCTCCGGCGGCGATGTGGGCACGCCGGAGGTGAACTCTGTTCTCGGAAGGCTGCTTTCATTTCCTGGCAGAGAAGTCTTGATCGCAGGGAGTGCCGACACAGGCTTGTTGGCGAGTGTGTTTGATGTCGCACCGAGCGATTGTCGGATCGTCGTGCTTGATCAGTGCGAGACGCCACTCAAATTGTGCCGGCAGCTTGGCGAACGCCTTAGGCGCCAAATCACCACATTTAAGATGAATCTAGCGCAGATGCCTTTTCAAGAGCAGTTTGACGTCATACTGGCGCACTCGCTCCTTCAATACATCGCCCCTAACGACCGCCTTGAGGCCCTGAGACGCATGAGTCGCGCCCTGCGCCGCCCCGATGGTCGCCTTGTGTTGGTATTTCGCACGAGTGACCGCATAGAAGGCGAGCTCTTGGACGAATATCGTATCGGCTACGCGGCAAACGTCGTAGATCAGCTTCAGGCACTGAATATACCGTTACCCGAATCCCGCGACCATTTTCAGCGACAGGTTGAGATTTATGCAGAAGAGCGACGAACTCGCGAGGGGGCTCACACCAGTCTTAAAGAAATACAGGAGTTGGTCAGCAATGCTGGCTTCGTTGTCAAAGATTTACGTCAGATAGAAGCTATCCAAACTAAGCCGTTCCGCGAATTCGCCAACAAAATATCAAAAAAGAGGTTTCTGATGGTCGCGAAGCCCTGCATGAAAAACCGCATTCGTTAGATGATTTTGGATCCTTCATTGGATACCCATGAGGCGGCCTGCAGGACCAGCCGGCGCTGGCAACTGCAGACAAAACATCGGGTTTGAAACAGGCTCTGAAGACCGAGTCTGCTGTTGGCCGATTTTGTTGTGAAAGTCGCCGGTGTGTCTGGCACGGATCGCATGAGCAGTATTTCTCGTCCTACTGCGGGTTAGAACGCGGCATTTACGCTG
>Ga0335081_10004256_pt1 | contig 22593 bp, 10 predicted proteins | sample Lox_Sample_35_FD_206713 | JGI IMG/M metagenome (GOLD analysis project Ga0335081, IMG submission 206713) | Soil microbial communities from Loxahatchee National Wildlife Refuge, Florida, United States - Lox_Sample_3.5 | ecosystem: Environmental > Terrestrial > Soil > Wetlands | place: USA... | reverse complement strand
TCTTTCAAAAGAAGCGGGAGCCGGAAGCAGGAGAGGAAAACGAATACTTCTGGGCGCTTGATGACGTCTCACTGGAAGTGAAACAGGGCGATATTGTAGGCCTCATCGGCCGCAACGGCGCCGGCAAGACCACTCTGCTCAAGATCCTCACGCGCATCACCCGCCCCACGCGCGGCCGTGCCCGCGTCGTTGGTCGCGTGGGCAGCCTTCTGGAAGTCGGCACGGGCTTCCATCCCGAGCTTACCGGTCGTGAAAACGTCTTTTTCTACGGCTCGATCCTGGGCATGCGCAAGCGGGAGATCGAAGCCAAATTCGACGAAATCGTAGACTTTTCCGGTACGGAGGGGTTCCTCGATACTCCGCTCAAGCACTACAGCACGGGCATGCAGTCGCGATTGGCCTTTTCCGTGGCTGCCCACCTGGAGCCCGAAGTCCTCCTGGTCGATGAGGTCCTCGCCGTCGGCGATTTGGAATTCCAGCGCAAGTGCCTCGGCAGAATGGAGAAGACGGCGCAAGGTGGCCGCACCGTGATTCTGGTCAGCCATCAGTTGAATCAGATTCGCCGTTTGTGCAAGAAGGTCGTGTGGCTCGACCAGGGCAAGATCCGCATGGCGGGCCCTCCCCTGGAAGTCGCTGGAGCCTACGAGGCCGCCTTGCTCGCACGCGAGGATGGCGGTCGTGTCCTTCCAAGTGGTGCCGTCGCCAAAGTCCGCGGCCTGTACTGGGAACTGGAGGAGGAAAAGCCCGGCAATCCCCACGTCCTAAAGTCCGTGGGGCCGGTGACCGCCAAGTTCTCCGTGGAAATCAACAAGCCGCTCAACATGGTCCATGCCGGCCTGTCACTCCATAGCCCGGAGAATCAGTTGCTCTGGGGCACTGCCCACAACATTGATTCTCTCAAGCCGGGCGTTTACGAGTTTGTTTACCGGCTTGATTCGATTCCTCTCAAGCCCGGTGCTTACCGCTGGCGGCTTTGCATTTTCGATGAGAACTCGATCCTGGAGTATTGGGACTGCAGCCCCGACATGCTGATCGACGTCGAACCCCTGGGTCATTTGGATGAACAGTGGGCGGGTATTCTGAATTTCCCCAGCGAGTTCGCCCTTTACGACGAAAGCAGAAAGCAGCCCGACACACGGATCGTTCGCGGGCGGATATGGACCACCGTCCGGTTCCGTTGAGCGGGCACGCGCCCCTCGCCGCCGCCGATCTTGCAACAAAATCGGCTGGTGTGGGGAATTGCAGGTAGACAGAGCCTATGTGCGGCATTTCCGGAATCGTTAAGCTGCGTGGCGGACGGGTTGATCCCGCCCGGCTCCGCTCCATGATTTCCACCCTGGCCCATCGAGGCCCGGATGGCAATGGCATCCACACGAGCGATGCGAGCGGCGTTGGCCTGGCTCACGCGCGCCTCAGCATCATCGATATCGCCGGCGGCGCGCAGCCCATGTCGATCGACAACGGCCGGCTCTGGATCACCTTCAACGGTGAGATCTTCAACTACGTCGAGCTCCGCGAGGAGCTGCTCGCCAAGGGGCATGTCTTCTCCAGCCGTTCGGATACGGAAGTCATCCTCCACCTTTACCAGGAAGAAGGCGAGAACTGCGTCAACAAGATGAATGGCCAGTGGGCGCTCGCCATATGGGATGAGAAGCGCAGGAAACTCTTTGTCTCGCGCGACCGGCTGGGCGTCCGCCCACTCTTCTTCACTCTCGCGGACGACAGCTTTTTGTTCGCCTCTGAGATCAAGGCCCTCTTCGCCTGCCCGGAGATCCCGCGGCAATTGGATTTGCAGGCTCTCGACCAGTTTTTTACCTTTTGGGCGGCAATTGCTCCCCGCACTGCGTTCAAGGGCATTTCGCAGTTACCGCCGGGCCATTCGCTGGTGGTGGAGAACGGCGAGGTTCGCGTTTGGCAGTACTGGTGTCTGGATTATCCGGCGGAAGACGGATATCTGAGCGGACAGGAGCAGGAACTCGCGCACGAGTTGCTCGATCTGCTTCGGGATGCTACTCGCATCCGCCTCCGTTCCGATGTGCCCGTCGGCGCCTATCTGAGCGGCGGGATTGATTCGACGGTCACCACCGCTCTTGCCCGCAGCCTCGTGGGCGACCGCCTGCGCAGTTTTTCCGTCAGCTTTGAGGACTCTGAATTCGACGAGAGCGCCTACCAGAAGGAAGCCGTCGAGTATTTGGGAACCCAGCACAGCGACGTCCGTTGCACCTACGACGCGATTGCCCAGGCGTTTCCTGACATGATTCGCCATGCCGAGCAGCCTGTGCTCCGCACCGCGCCCGCGCCCTTATTTCATCTGGCCAAGCTGGTCCGTTCCAGTGGCTACAAGGTTGTGCTCACGGGCGAAGGTGCCGATGAGATGCTGGGCGGTTACGACATCTTCAAGGAGCTCAAGATCCGCCGCTTTTGGGGCCGCAATCTCGATTCCCGGCTGCGCCCCATGCTTTTGAAGCGCCTCTATCCCTATATGGATGGCATCCAGCGCCAGCCCACCGCATACTTGAAGAGCTTTTTCCATGTCTCTGCGGAAGATCTGGCCAATCCGTACTTCTCGCATCTGCCCCGCTGGGAACTGACTGCCAAGCTGAAATCTTTCTTCACCGATGAGGCGCGCTCGGAAATCCGTCCCGGACTATACTTGGAGGAACTGGCAGCGAAACTGCCCACCGAGTTCCATTCCTGGGGCGCGTTCAATCGTGCGGAGTTCCTGGAAGCTGCTTTCTTCCTGCCGGGATACATCCTCTCCGCCCAGGGCGATCGCATGGCCATGGCTCACTCCGTGGAAGGCCGGTTCCCGTTCCTTGATCACCGCGTAGTGTCGTTTGCCGGCAAACTGCCACCTCGTCTGAAGATGAAGGTGCTGAATCAAAAGTATCTGCTCAAGCTGGCCGTCGAAGGGCTCATCCCGCCTCGCATTCAGAAGCGATACAAGCAGCCTTATCGCGCCCCGGACGGAAAAAGCTTCTTCGCCAAACCTGTGCCCTACGTGGATGAGATGCTTTCCGCGGCCTCGGTCAAGCGTTTCGGCGTCTTCCAGCCGCAGATGGTCGCTGGCTTGGTGGGCAAGTTCAAGAGCGGACGTCCGACCAGCACCAAGGACAATATGGCGCTCGTCGGAATCCTATCCACCCAGCTCTTGCTCGCCCAGTTCGTGCACGGTATCGAGATTCCAGCGCTACACCGCCGGCCAATACCGATCGAGGCCGCGGTCTAGGATGATCGCCGTGCCCGCTGGACCCTCCAGGAACCCCGCCGGATTTCGGACCATCGCGATGGCCACCTCCAATCAACAGGGGGGCATAGTTCAAGAGCTGCCGTTGCGGCCCGCTCGCCCCGCCAGCGACTCTACTGCATCACCAGTGCCCGCTGGAACTCCACCGGGGGCAAACCGGGAGCTCCTCATCTCGCACGCCACGCGGACTTGCCGATCGCCTGTTCGTTCGGACTGCCATTTGAATTCCGGGCTGGACAGCATCGATTCCACCATCAGAAAGAACCGGGATTCGAAATCCAAGTTGAACGGGTCCACGGACATCATCAAGAATGGTTTGGCGCCCTGGAAGGACTGGAGCCGGTACAGTTTCGTCCACGGGACATGTGCCCGCGATCAGATTTCTGGGTAAGATGTGGTGTGGGGGGGGAAGTCAATTCCCCTGCATTTTGGATACGCAGATTTTTATTGCTTTGGACTGATAACAGGAGAGATCGATTGATATGGGCCAGAAGGAAATCATGGGACAGCTTCGCAGCTTTATTGTGGAAAACTACTTGTTCGGCAACGACGGCGGTCTGAAGGAAGCGGATTCCTTCTTAGAGAAGGGAATCATCGACTCCACAGGAGTACTCGAACTGGTCGCGTTTCTGCAGGATACTTTCGGTTTCGTTGTGGAAGACTCGGAACTCGTTCCTGACAATCTCGATTCTCTTGCAAACGTGACCACCTACGTCTCCCGAAAATTGAATCTGGGCGCTGGTGTGACTGAGCCCGGGGAGAGTGTGATGGAGCGCAGGCCATGAGCACTCATCCTGCGGTATCCGCTTCTCCATCGTTGCTACACATCGACCCGGCGCGCGAGACGGAACGCATCGTCGAGGCCATGCGCGCCATGGTCTTCAACCAGCTCAAGCGCAAGGGTGCCGTCGTCGGGGTCTCCGGCGGAGTGGACAGCAGTGTCGTGGCATATCTCAGCGCCCGAGCGCTCGGCCGTGAGCGTGTCCTCGCCCTGTTTACTCCCGAGGCCGATTCATCCCCCGATAGCCTCCGGCTCGGACGTCTTGTGGCCGACAATCTCGGCGTGAGCTCCGTCCTCGAAGACGTCAGCCCCATCCTGAAGGCCGCGAGGTGCTACGAGCGGCGCGACGAGGCCATCCGCAGTGTGATTCCCGAATACGGTCCTGGCTACAAGTCCAAGATCGTCTTGCCCAATCTTCTTGACGCGAACCGCTACGCCGTGTTCTCCGTTGTCGTCCAGTCACCCGAAGGCGTCACCAAAAAAGCCCGGCTCACCATGGAAGCCTATCTTGGCGTCGTGGCCGCCACGGATTTCAAACAGCGAGCGCGGAAGATGATGGAATACTATTACGCGGATCTCCACCAGTACGCGGTGGCGGGAACACCCAATCGCCTCGAGTATGACCAGGGCTTTTTCGTAAAGAACGGCGACGGAGCCGCCGATCTGAAACCGATCGCCCATCTCTACAAGTCCCAGGTCTACCAGTTAGCGGCCTATCTCGGGGTACCGCAGGAAATCCAAGTGCGGCCGCCGACCACAGACACCTACTCGCTCGAGCAATCCCAGGAAGAATTCTATTTCACCCTCTCCCTGGAAAAGATGGATTACTGCCTCTTCGGGCGAAACAACGGAATTCCAGCCGCGGAGCTTGCCCCTCTTGCTGGCCTGGAGGAATCACAGGTCGAACGTGCATATGCAATGATCGATGCAAAGCGTAAGGCCGCGCGTTACCTCCACGCATCTCCATTGCTTGTGGAGAAGATTTCTTACTGATCAGCGTCCCTAAGGGTAGGAAGGAGAAATCTCCTCGCGCTTTTCCCGAGTAGATTGAAATGCACTCATATGAATTCATCCACGGAGCTTGTTTCTTTCTCCACAGAGTTCCCGCGTCATATTCTTCCGCTCTTGCGGTGCAGGGTGGACGGCGGTGAACTCATTTTGAAAGAGCAGTCAGCAGTCGGTTCGAGTGGTTTGACCGACGGATTCTTATCGTGTTCCCGGTGCCGAACAGAATATCGGATTGAATCCGGTATTCTGCGCATGTTGCCAGGTGACCTCTCGGGTGAGAACACTCACGAAATCGAATGCAAGAATCAAGAATACCTGGCAATGTCTGAGAGTTTTGTCTCCTTCCCCATCGGCTGGCGGTCCGAACTCAAGGACAGGATTGAGATACCGCCGCACTTGGAAGCCCTCGGGCCTCTTGAGGGCAAGCGCGTCCTCGAGTTCGGATGTGGCGATGGCCGGTTCACTCTGCTCATGGCGCAGTTGGGTGCCGAAGTGCTCGCCGTTGATTTCTCAATCGAAGGACTGCGTCGTCTCTCCCGCAATCTGTCTTCGGGGGTGGCACCAACCACCTACAAAGTCCGCCCGCGCCTGAGTGGCAGTGACCTGCGGGGCAGAGTCGGGCTTGTGCAGGCAGATGCAAGTCAATTCCGTGCTGCTCCCAGGAGCTTCGACCGAGCTCTTTCTGCCACCCCTCTGGATGGCCGCGACGAACGCATGACGATGTTTCGGAACATCTCTGATGCGTTGAAGGACGACGGGCGGTTTGTTGGCGGCGTCGAACACGATGACCTGCGTCGAAGGGCTCTCGGCCTCCCTGTGGCGCGGCGATATTCCCCCGGCGGAATTTTTATTGAACACTTCACTACTCCTGCGATTCGGCGGGAAGTGGCTCCTTTTTTTGGCCGCATACGGGTGCGCCCAATTCGCGCCCACGTTCCATTTCTTCAGCGCCTTCCGATTAAACTGGTTACTGCCGTGTCTTTAGTCATCGCCGCAATTCCGGGCCTCCGGCAGTTGGGCGAGATACTGCTCATGTCGGCAGAGCGGCCCATTCGGTCCCTCGAGCCTGAGGGCGTATCCCGCCCGGGGAACCGTGCGATAAAAGGCATCTATCTGTGGTTCAAGCGCCGGAGAGGCGAGGAAATTGACAGGGAATTGCAAGCGTGACCCCGAATCCCGCTCGCGCGATGCCAGCATCGGCAGGATCCGTTGCCAGTAAGGGGCGTGCCATCCACGCTGCTCCATACCTTTCGAGCGTCCCTGCGATTAGGAACAGTCAAGACCTCGCGTTCGGGAACTTCACAATCGTTTCGATGATTACCGAGTCGGAGCAACAGGAGTTCATACGTGCAAGTTGAATCTTTCTTGGAATCAAGCGCACAGCGCCTGCCCCAGAAGATTGCCCTTATTTGCGGCAATCGCCGCTTCACCTACCGCGAGGTCGAGGAGCGGGCCAATCGACTCGCTCATTCGCTGGTAAACGAGGGAATCGGGCGCGGCGACCGCGTGGCCGTCTATCTGGACAACACGGCGGAAGCTGTGGTGGCCGTGTTTGCCATATTGAAGGCCGGGGCCGTCTTCCTGGTGGTCAACCCCACCACCAAGACCGACAAGCTGCTCTACATCCTGAACAACTGCCGGGCCAGGGGCCTGGTGATGCCCGCGGCAAAGCTCGACGAACTCCGGGGAAACCTTGCCGAAGCCACTCACCTCAAGAGGATCTGGCTCTCCGGAGAAGCCGCGCCAGCCCCGCTCAACACTCCGACGCCGGCGCTGCCTCTCGACTCCATCCTGGAGGATGCGCTCCTGCCGGTCACTCCCCCCAGTAAGAAGTGCATCAACATTGATCTGGCTGCGCTCATCTACACCAGTGGGTCTACGGGGCGCCCCAAGGGGGTGATGCTGACCCATCTCAACATCGTTTCCGCAGCTACGTCGATCACTACCTATCTGGAAAACACCCCGGACGATATCATCATCAACCTCCTTCCGCTGGCATTTGACTACGGCCTCTACCAAGTGCTGATGGCCTTCAAGATGGGCGCCACCATCGTTCTCGAGAAGTCCTTCGCATATCCGCACGCCGTGCTTCAGACCATCATTCGCGAAAAGGTGACAGGGCTCCCCATCGTTCCCACGATTTCGGCCATTCTGCTGCAGCTCGATCTTTCCGCGTACAAATTTCCATCGTTACGCTACATCAGCAACACGGCCGCCGCTCTTCCTACCGACCACATCCAGAAGTTGCGAAAGATGTTCCCGCACGTCACCATCTTCTCTATGTACGGCCTCACGGAGTGCAAGCGCGTTTCCTATCTGCCTCCCGACCAGCTCGATCTCCGCCCCACATCCGTCGGCCGCGGCATGCCCAACGAGGAAGTCTACGTGGTGGACGAGAACGGCAGCCGCGTGCCGCCAAACGTGGTCGGCGAACTGGTCGTCCGCGGTGCCAACGTCATGAAGGGTTACTGGGAACTCCCCGAAGAGACCGCAGAACGGCTGAGGCCCGGACCGCTCCCGAACGAAATGGTTTTGTACACCGGTGATCTCTTCCGCATGGATGAGGAGGGCTATCTCTATTTCTTCGGCCGCAAGGACGACATCATCAAGACCCGTGGCGAAAAGGTGAGCCCCAAGGAAGTGGAGGATGTGCTCTACGCCATGCCCGGCATTTCCGAGGCTGCAGTGATCGGAATGGCGGACGATGTACTCGGCCAGTCCATCCGGGCTGTAGTCACTCTGAGGGAAGGCGCGCAATTGACAGAGAAAGACGTCCTGCGGCACTGTGCCGCTCGCTTGGAGAACTTCATGGTTCCTCAGTCGATCGTCTTTGTGCCCTCCCTGCCAAAGACCGGGACTGGCAAGATTAATAAGCGACTGGTCGCCGCAGCCCAGATGGGTGAGCAGGACTAAACCGCGACCGGAAATCGCAGGGCCTGGATATCAAAAAGTTTATATATACCCGAAAGGGAGACCGCGAGCGCGCAGTGATCTGGCACCCCCCACAGTCTCCTCAAGTAGCTATCCAATTGAAAAGACAGTAGTTAGATCCCCATCCAATTCCGCTGTTCCTCGCCGAGGTTGGCTCCCAAACTGCACATGCTCCATTGCCGTCGGGCAGTCGTAGACCGCCCGGTGGGCAGCCTAGGGCCGTCAGGTTCCGGTGTCGGCCGGAGCTTCAAACTTGCGTACCAGGAAGGCGTAAGTGGCTGAAGAACAAGATCTAAGGCAAACCATTGTCCAGCTACTGGGAGTGGCTCATCGCCGCCGGTGGTGGATTATCTCGGCCTTCTGCCTGGTTACGCTTGGAACCCTCGCTATGTCCTTCCTGATCCCGGCGAACTACAAGTCCGAGGCCACGATCGTTGTTGAACAGCAGCAGGTGCCTGACCGCTACGTGACCCCCACTTCCACGTCTGACCTCCTGCAGGCCCTCCAGGCCATGACCCAGGACATTCTCTCGCGTAGTCGTCTGCTCCAGATTATCAGCGAGTTCGATCTCTACCCCGTGGAGCGCAAGCGCATGGGGCCCGACGAGCTGGTGGCCATGATGAAAAAGAACGTCGAGATCGAGCCACTCATCTCCAATTCCGACCGCCGGACGGCCAATGCATTCAAGATTTCGTTCGTCGGGAGTACTCCGGCCGTTTCCCGTGACGTGGTCAGCCGCCTGACTTCCTTGTTTATTGTCGAAAACTTGAAGACGCGAGAAGAACAGGCCAAAGGAACCACTACGTTCCTGGAGGACCAGTTGGAGACCGCCCGCACCGGACTGCAGCAGCAGGAAACACGCCTGCGCGAGTTCAAGATGGCGCATCTGGGCGAGCTGCCCCAGGAACAGCAGGGCAACCTGCAGATTCTCTCCGGCTTGCAAATGCAATTGCAGAACACCATGGCCGCGTTGGGGCGCGCGCACGAACAGCAGGTCTACCTGGAGTCTCTGTTGGCACAATACCACAGCCTCTCTCCTTCCACTGCGGCCGACCCGAACGCGGCGGGACCCGCGCGCATCGCCGCGGTGGAGAAGGAATTGACCGCGCTGCGCACCAAGCGTGCCGAACTGCTGGCTCACTACACGCCCGAGCATCCGGATGTGGTCAACATCAACCGGCAAATTTCCGAGACCGAGTCCCTCCTGGAAACGCTGCGGAAGAATCAGAAGAATGCGCCCGCGGAGACCGCCGCCAATCCCGCCGCCGTTCAGATCTCCGCGGACGATGACCCGGCTGTCGCCCAGATCAAGAGCCAGCTCAAGGCCAATCAGGTGGAAATCGCGAACAACATGGGGGCTCAGAAGCAGCTCCAAACCCGCATCGCTGAATACCAGCGCCGCCTCAATGAGACTCCTGTCCGTGAACAGGAAATCTCCGACATGATGCGCGACTATACTCTCGCTCAACAGAACTACGCAGACCTGGAAAGCAAGAAGACCCAGGCTGCTCTGGCCACCCGCCTCGTCCAGAATCAGCAGGGCGAGCAGTTCCGCATCGTCGACCCGGCCAGCCTGCCATCCCGCCCTTACACTCCGGATCGTAGGAAGCTCGGCTTGGCCGGCGCGGGCTTGGGGCTGGTTCTGGGTGTGGGTCTTGCCCTGGCCTTGGAACTGAAGGACACCTCTTTGCGCACGGAAAAGGAGGTCAGCCAGCTTATTCCCGTGCCATTCGTAATGGGTGTGCCGCTCCTTCTCACCGGTAAAGAGGAACGGCGGCGAACACGGCAGCGCATCCTCGAATGGGCCGGGGGCTCCGCCCTGGTGTTGGCCGTGCTTCTGGTGGAAGTAGTTGTGGTCATGCGTGGCTAATCGAATGTCCGGAACTCCTATGGAACGTTTGCTGGTCACCCACCGCCGGAGCACTCCCGGCTATGACCCGGGTGCATCTTGCCGGCTCTGCTCATGGGCTGGTGCTCCGGTGCTCTCTCGCTTCGTCTGTCTGTGCTGTGCCGCGGGAGGAGTTCTGTGAGCCGTGTCTACGACGCCCTCCGCAAGCTGGAGGAACAGAACAAGGAATCCGTGCGGGAAACCGCTGCCCCCCCGCCCAAGACGGCGGTCCCGCCTCCCAATGGTGCCGAGCAGCTCCTGGCCGCTCCTGTACTGCAAGCCCGCGTCAGTTTGGAAGACCGCATCGTGGTCCACAGCGATCGCCGAGGTGCGGGTGCCGAGAGATTTCGACTGATCCGCATGGCCCTCCGCAATTCGCAGGCGGGCAAAGCGCAGAAAATCCTTCTCGTCACCAGCCCGCTACCCCGCGACGGCAAGTCCACCGTGGCGCTCAATCTGGCCACTTCGCTTGCGGAAGACGGTAAGGTCAAGGTGCTGCTTCTCGAGGCCGACCTCCACAGGCCGTCCCTTCTCTCCCACCTTGGCTTGCAGAGGCTGCCGGGACTCACTGAGTCAGTGGAAGATATGGTGGATCCCGCCACCGTGATTAGGCGCATCGAGCCGCTCGGGTTTTACCTGCTCCCGGCCGGCCGTTTTCCCGACAAACCCACAGAAATGCTCCAGTCGGAACGGTTCCACTCCCTCCTTCGCGACTTTAAGACCAGCTTCGAATGGGTTCTCATTGATTGCCCTCCGGCATTTCCGCTGGCGGACGTGGTGGCTCTCAGATCGCAGGTGGATGCTGTTCTGCTCGTGGCCCGCGCCGGCGTCACCCCCCGCGAGACCATCCAGGAAGCCGTGCAATTGTTCAAGCCTGGTCAGGTGGTGGGCATGATTCTCAATGCCGCCGAAGGCGTCAACCATCTCTACTCCAAGTATTACTACCGCAAAGATGTGGAACAGCCCGCTGAACGCCTTGGTGGCCAGAGCGATGACGAACGTTCGCGTCCCAAGGGTTTGCAGGTCAGTCGGAATTTTTAACGCACCGCAGGCGGGAAAGGATCGTTCACTCGACCTCGACTCTTCGGCAGCATCTTCAGACCCCGGAGGTTCCGTGATTCAATTCGGTCTTCTCCAACTTCTGCCGGATTGACCGGTTCCTCCTCACGCAGTCCCGGATTTTATCGGCACGGTCGGAAAGCGTGCGTCGCCCATCTCGGCGGTCCACGCGGTGGTGACCGGCAAAAGTCCGGCGGCAGCGAGTTTCGAATCCACAGAAGCGGCAGTTCGGGTCCCGAACGGCGGTAGCACATGTATCCACTGGTGACTCCATATCGAATCGGCGGCAAGCCCACGGAAGTTGTGCATCTTCCCGGCCTTGCGGCCGCAACGATCGCGGCTCCTCCGGACTTTGCATGGTCGGCCCCGCCCGCGGAGCTGGTCCTCGCAGCCGGCGATGTACATCTTTGGCGGGCACCTCTCGTGGCCGATGAAATCCAGCTGGCGCAGTTCCGCGAAACTCTTTGCGCGGGGGAGCGTGACCGCGCTTCCCGTTTTCATTTTGCCAAAGGGCAGCGGGAGTTTATCGCTGCACGGGCGATTCTTCGAATCCTCCTCGGCCGCTACACGGGGCAGCCGCCGGACCGCTTGCGTTTTGGATATGGGGCCAAGGGGAAGCCATTTCTGGATGAGCGGCAGTCCGAACCGAGCGTGCGTTTCAATCTCTCGCATTCGGACGGCCTGGCGCTCTATGCCTTTTCGCGCGGACGGGAGGTCGGCGTCGATGTCGAGTGTGTACGCCCCTCCTTTTCCGACGACCGCATTGCGGAGCAGTTTTTCTCTGCGCGCGAGGCGGCCGCCATCCGAGCCCTCCCCGCGCATCGCCGACCACATTCATTCCTCGCGCTTTGGACTGCCAAGGAAGCCTGGCTGAAGGCCAAGGGAGCTGGTTTGGGCGATCCTTGGGAAGAGTTTGAGGTATCGCTGAGGCCGCCAGGCGATCCGGTTCTGACTCGCCGTGCCGGGCCCTCGCAACCGGAACAGCAGTGGTCGTTTCGCTCCTTTCCTCCCGCGCCTGGGTACATGGGCGCCTTGGTGGTCCAAGGCACGGGCGCGACGCTCCACTGCTGGGACTGGCCGGAGAGCGCACCCCAATAGCGGCTCGGCTGAATGATGTCTTGAGACACATTGAGAGCACACATGACGGAGATGCCGAAAACACAGGAAGCGAATGGGGCGGGTGGTTCCTCGAACAGCGATCTGCGTTCGCTGTGTGTCCACCAGTTGGTGAGCCTCGCCGCGGCGCGTACACCGGAAGCCGCCGCTGTGGTCATGGGGTCTGAGCGTGTCTTCTATTGCGAACTCGAGGCCTCGGCCAACCGCCTCGCTCATTACCTGCAATCACTCGGCGTCGGGCCTGACCGCGTCGTCGGCCTTTGCATGGAGCGGTCCATTGACCAGATTGTTGGCGCACTTGCGATCCTCAAAGCTGGGGGCGCTTACCTGCCGCTCGACCCCTCGCTTCCTGCGCTGCGGCTTTCCTTCATGCTCGAGGATGCACAGGCGCACCTTCTCCTCGCCCAGGAGCACCTGCTCGATCGATTCGCCGCGGGCGCGCGCCCCGTCGTGGCGGCCGACGGAGCCGACAAGAAGCTCATCACCTCTCAGCACGCGAACCCGCCGGAGTGCCTCGCTATGCCGGAACATCTGGCCTACGTCATCTACACCTCCGGCTCCACGGGTGCGCCGAAGGGCGTGGCCATCCTGCATCGTGGTTTGATGAACCTCGTGGAGTGGCATCTCGGCAACTTCGCCGTCACGCCCGGCGACCGCGCCTCCTACACTGCGGGGCTCAGCTTTGATGCGGCTGTTTGGGAATTGTGGCCGTACCTTGCCGCCGGGGCCTGTATCCACGTGCCGCAGGATTCAGTTCGCAACGCTCCGGAAGCCTTGCGCGACTGGCTCGTCTCGGAGGGAATCACGGTCAGTTTCGCGCCCACGCCCATGGCGGAGCGTTTGATTCACCTGCAGTGGCCTTCTCCGGCGCCTCTGCGCATCCTTCTCACCGGGGGTGATGCGCTTCGCTGCTATCCCCCCGAGGGGCTTCCCTTTCTTCTCGTCAACAACTACGGCCCCACGGAGTGCACCGTCGTCGCCACGTCCGCCATTGTCCCTCACAAGAACGGCGCCTCGGCCCCGCCCGCGATCGGGCGGCCCATCGCCAACACTTGCATTCATATTCTGGACGGCCAGCTTCAGTCCGTCGCTCCTGGTTCGCCTGGCGAAATCTGCGTGTCCGGTCCCGGCTTGGCCCGCGGCTACCTCAATCGTCCGGAGCTCACGGATTCGAAATTTGCGTCTGCTCGTTTGGCGGCCGGCGGCCAGCGCGTCTACCGGACGGGCGATATCGGCCGACTCCTGCCCGACGGTCAGATCGCCTTCCTCGGTCGGGTGGACGACCAGGTAAAGATCCGCGGTTTTCGCGTCGAGCTGGGAGAAATTGACTGCGCGCTTCGGGAGCAGCCCTCGGTCGAAGCCGCGGCGGTTGTGGCACATGAGCTTCCCGATGGAGAGAAGAGTTTGGTGGCCTACGTCGTACAGAAGGCCGGCGCTCAGCCGAGCGCCTCCGAGCTGAAGTACGCCCTTCGCTCCCGCCTCCCCGAGTATATGGTCCCCGCGAATTTCGTGCGGCTCGGTTCCATGCCCCTCTCGTCCAGCGGGAAGATTGACCGTGCCGCCCTTCCCGCGCCGTCGGCGGAAAACTCTCTGCGCGATACCCCCTACGTCGCGCCGCGCACGCCCATCGAAGAACGCGTCGCGGAGATTCTGGGCGCGCTCCTCCGGATCGAGCAGATCGGTGTCGACGACAACTTTTTCATGCTCGGCGGCCATTCCCTGCTCGGCACTCAGGTGATTGCGCGCATGCGGGCCGCCTTCGGAGTGGATCTCGCGCTACGCGATATTTTCGAGGCCGCCACCGTTGCCGATCTCTCCGCGCGCGTCGAGCAATTGCTGGTGGCTCGGTTGGAGCAGTTGACCGACGAGGAGGCCCAGCGCGAATTGAATGCGCTGGAACGCGGCCATGCCGGCAGCCTCTGAACTCGGCGCCTTTCCGCGCGACGCCTCCCCTTCGGGCGGCTCAAAGCGCGCTCTAAGTCTCTATCGCCTGCTTGACCCCGAAGTCCTGGCCAATCCCTACCCTCTGTTTCACCAGCTCCGCAACGCCGATCCTGTTTACTGGGATCCTTTCCTGCATTCCTGGGTGGTCACCCGCTACGCGGATGTGGTGCGCGTCCTTCGCGAATTTTCTGCCCAGCGCACTCCCACCCCCGAACAGCTTGCCGGACTGGGCTTGGCGGATCTCGCTCCCATCGCGCGCGTGATGGTGAAGCAAATGTTGTTTCTTGACCCGCCCACGCACACCCGCATTCGCTCCCTCGCCTCTTACGCGTTCACCCCGCAGCGGGTGGAGGTGCTCCGTGGCCACATCCGCGAAGTCGTCCGCCGTCTTCTCGACGCCGTGGCCTCGCGCGGTTCCATGGACGTCATCGCTGACCTCGCCGAGCCACTCCCTTACACCATCACCGCCGAGATGCTCGGCGTGCCGGTGGCCGATGCTCCTCAGTTGAAGGCCTGGTCGCAGGATTTCGCCGAAATGCTCGGCAACTTCCAGCACAATCCGGATCGCCTACCGCGCGTCCGCCGCAGCGTCGATGAGATGACCGCCTATTTCCAGAACGCCGTCAGCGAATTCCGCAAGCATCCCCGCGAAGGCCTGATTCATGCCTTTCTTACCGCAGAGGTGAATGGCGACCGCTTCACCGAAGAGGAGATCGTCGCCAACTCCATCGTGACCATGGTCGGTGGCCAGGAAACTACCACCAATCTCATCGGCAATGGCGTCCTCACGCTCCTTCGTCATCCCGCCGAACTCGCCAGGCTCCGCGCCGACCTCTCCCTAATCCCCTCCGCGGTGGAGGAAATGCTGCGCTTCGAACCACCCAGCCAGCATACCGCCCGACTCGCTCCCGCAGATGTGGATCTCGGCGGAAAGCAGATCCGCAAGCGCCAGGCCGTGATTGCCGTCATGGCTGCCGGAAATCGCGACCCGGAACGTTTCCCTGAGCCCGACCGTTTTGACATTTCGCGGAAGGACAATCAGCACCTCTCCTTTGGCTGGGCCGCGCATTTCTGTTTTGGTGCTGCGCTGGCGCGCATCGAGGGTCAGGTTGTGTTTGAAGAAATGCTGCGCCGCCTGCCGGATTGGTCACTGGGCGATTCTCCGCTCGTCTGGAGGACGAATCTGGGCCTTCGGGGGCTCACTTCCCTCCACATCCGGTACGGCGCCGGGCAACACGGCACGCCGTCCACCTCTAGCCCCGAACGGCAGCCTTCCCCGGCCACACCGCCGCAGGGCGCCCCCCTTTCCGAGGCGAAGCGCCGTTTGCTGAAAGCCGTTCTCTCTCGCCGGCCGTCCGCGGCGCCTTCCGAATTGAAGCCGATCACTAGGAGGGATCCCGCCTCGGCCGTTCCGCTCACCTTCGCTCAGGAAGACATCTGGCGCCGCAGCCAGGGTCCGGAAGGCACTGACCCGGTCTACAACGAATCCATCACCATCCACCGCGTCGGCGCGCTCGATATCCCTGCTATCCAGCGCAGCCTTACGGAAATCGTCCGCCGCCACGAAGCTTGGCGCACTACGTTCGCTTTCACAGACGGGCGCCCGGTTCAGGTCGTGCATTCCTCTCCCGACGCGTTTCCTCTTCCGGTTCACGACCTCGAATCTCTCACCGCCCCGGAGCGCGACGCTGAGGCCGTGCGCCTGGCCACCGAACTGGCCGCGCAACCCTTCGATTTGGCGGCCGGGCCTCTCGTCCGCGCCTGCCTCATCCGTCTCGATTCCGCCCGCCATCGCCTGCACCTCACCGCCCATCAGTCCGTTGTCGACGGTCTTTCCGTTTTTCGCGTTTTTCCCGCCGAACTCACAACACTGTATGAGGCGGAGCGGCAGGGCATCTCTCTGCGGCTGCCGGAACTCCCCGTCCAGTTTAGCGATTTCGCCTGCTGGCAGCGCGACAACCTGGGCGAGTCGATCCTCGCTCCGCAACTCGATTATTGGTCAGCCGATCTCCGTGGCGTTGGCCCTTCCATCGTTTGCTCGAACGCCACGGCGCTGGGCGCCCCGCGTGCCCGTCGGGGTTCTCTCGTTGCCGCTGCTTGGCCCTCCTCCCTCTCCGACGTTTTGCACGCGGTCTGCAAGAACGAATCCGTCACTCTGTTCATGGTCCTGCTCGCCGGATTCGCGCTCCTCTGGAGCCGCGACACAAGTCGCGAGGATTTTCTCCTCGGCACACTCGCCCCAGCCGGCCGGGAACGCCAGGAAGTGCAGGGGTTGCTCGGCTATTTCATGAATCCCGTCCCGGCGCGCTTCCAGGTGCGTCCTTCGCACTCCTTTGCGGCTCTGCTTCGCCAGGCGCGTGCGCGCGTTTCTGCGGCGGTCGAAAATGACGACGTTCCGTTTTCGCGTATCGTCGAGCGGCTCACCGGCCAGCCCGCCGGCCCGCAGAACTCCTTGTTTGATGCCGTCCTTTCGCTGGCTCCCAGTCTCTCCCGCCTGCCCTCCGGTTGGAGCCAGACGTATATGGATGTCCCCAGCGGCGGAAGTGTGTGGCCGCTCTACGTGGAGTGGAACGAGCGGCCCGAAGGAATTCTGATTCGCGCATTGCATGATCCCGCATGTTTTGAGCCGGCCGCGGTTCGCCGCATGCTCGATGAGTTGCATCGCCTGCTCCAGGCAGCGGCTGCGCGCCCCGAGCGGCCCATTTCGGAGATTTTCTGCGCATGAGTTCTGACAAAAAACAATCCGCCGGAAACGGCCATTCCGCCGGGGACGTCAAACGCAAACTCTTGGAGAAGTATCTTTCCCGGCGTACTCCCTCCGCCACGCGCGAGGACGAAGCCATTCCCCGCCGGCCCGCTGGGGAGCCTGTCCCGCTCTCCTTTGCCCAGCAGCAGGTGTGGCTGCACATGAACCTCGAGGGGGATTCTGGCCTCTACAACGAGCCCATGACCATTCATCGGCATGGCTCCTGGGACCCCGCTGTGCTCCAGCGTTCCCTCGTCGAATTGGTCCGAAGGCACGAGATTTTTCGCACCACCTTCCTATCCCAGGGCGACCAGGTCTTTCAGGTCGTCGGCGATCCTCCGCTCACATTCGAGCTGCCACATCACGATTTGCGCTCTCTTCCCGCCTCAGTTCGCCAGGCCGAGGCGCTGCGTCTGGCTGCCGAAGACGCCGGCCGGCAGTTCGACCTCCAGCGCGGCCCGCTCCTGCGCGCCTTGCTGGTCCGCCTCGGGGACGAGGAATATCGCCTCTACCTGACCTTTCATCAACTCGTGTTCGACGGCGCCACCGCTTATCGCGTGGTCCTGCCTGAGTTGAAGGCGCTCTACGAAGCCTTTTCGCAGAACCAGCCTTCGCCTCTCCCCGAACCTGCGCTTCAGTACGGCGATTTCGCTGCATGGCAGGCTCACCAGCAGCCCTCCAGGGAATGGGAGGAGCAGCTCGACTGGTGGAAACGGCAACTCGCCGGCGATCTGCCCACTCTCGGATGGCCGGGCAACAGCAAGCGCGCCGCCCAGACCTCGCACACCGGCCTCGTCGAGCATTTCCGATTTCCCGAACCGCTGGTCCGCCGTCTGAAGGCCCTCGGCTCGCAAGAGAACAATTCACTCTACGCCACCATGCTCGCCGGCCTCGCCGCCCTGCTGCATCGCTATACCTCTCTCGACGAGGTCGTGGTCGGTTCGCTCTGGGCCGGCCGCCGGCACCCGGAACTCGAAGCGATGGCGGGCGATTTCGTCAATCCACTGGCGCTGCGCCTCCACGTGGGCGGCGATCCCTCGTTCCGCGATCTGCTCGCCCGCGCTCGCGCCACTCTTCTCGACGCCATCTCCCACGACGCCGTGCCTTTTCACGAAATCGTAAAGTCCCTGGAGCCCCGTTCCGATGCCCGCCGCAACTCCCTCTTCCAGGTCATCCTCTCTCTCCAGCCGCAGATGCCTTCGGGCCATTCCGGATGGAATCTCAGCACAGAAGATGTCGGCAACGGCCGCTCGAAACTCGATTTGATGATTGTCATGGACAACCGGGACGACGAGCTCTTCGGCCCCGTGACCTTCAATCCCGCACTGCTCGATGCCCCGGCCGTCCGCCGCCTGCTCGGACACTGGCGGGAACTTCTCGCCGGTGCCGTCGAAAATCCTGATCAGCGCCTCTCCGAACTCCCGTTGCTGACTCCCGCGGAGCGCAGCCAGATCGAAGTCGAATGGCAAGGCGCCACCGCTCCCTACCCCGAGTCCACCATCCCCGCACTGTTCCTTCAGCAGGCCGAGCGTACTCCGGACCGCGTCGCCCTCCGGTGCGGCTCCGCATCCTGGACCTATCGCGAACTCCGCAGCCGGGCAGATCAAGTCGCGTGCATGCTCGCTGACCTCGGAATCCAGCCCGAAGCCTCCGTCGGCATCTGCGTGGAGCGCTCTCCGGAAATGGTCGCGGGGTTGCTCGGCATCATGCAGGCTGGCGCCGCCTACGTCCCGCTCGATCCCGCCTATCCTGCCGAGCGCATCGCATTCATCGCCCGCGATTCCGGCGCGCGTGTCCTGCTTAGCCACAAGCCGTTGGCCGGCAGGTTGCCTCAATTTCAGGGCGACGTGCTGTGGCTGGACGAATTGCCCTCGGAGCCCCGCGCGTCCCGGCAATCCCCACTGCCCCCTGCGGGTCCGGACGCTCTCGCTTACATCCTCTACACCTCCGGTTCCACCGGCGTTCCGAAGGGCGTCCTCGGCACTCATCGCGGTGCCATCAACCGCATGAGCTGGATGTGGCGCGAGTTCCCATTCGCTGACGGCGAAATCTGTTGCCAGAAGACCTCGCTCAATTTTGTCGATTCGGTTTGGGAAGTGTTCGGCCCTCTGCTGCGCGGGGTCCCTCTCGTCATCGTTCCGGACCACGATTTGAAGGACCCTCGGCGCCTGGGAGCTCTGTTCGTCGAGCAGGGGATTACGCGCATCGTACTCGTGCCGTCCTTTCTCCGTGCACTTCTGGAATCTGGCAGCGATATCGCCTCGCAGGCTGCCGGCGTGCGCCTCTGGATCACCAGCGGAGAAAGCCTTCCCGTTGAAGTCGCGGAACGATTCCGCGCCGCATTGCCGGACTCTCGCCTCCTCAACCTCTACGGATGCACGGAGGCCGCCGCGGATTCCACCTGTTGCATAGCCAGCGGCTCGCCTCATGAAGAACGCGTGCCCATCGGCCGTCCCATCGCCAACACCCAAATCCACCTCCTCGACCCCCAAATGCGGCGCGTCCCCGTCGGCGTCACTGGCGAGCTCTACATCGCTGGTTCAGGCGTCGCCCGCGGCTACTGGAACAGGCCGGAGATCAACGCAGAGCGATTCGTACCAAATCCGTTTGCCGGGCGTGAGGGCGCGCGCATGTATCGCACCGGCGACCTCGCCCGCTATTTGCCCGATGGCGCCATCGAATACCTCGGCCGCCGCGACCATCAGGTCAAGGTGCGCGGTTTTCGGATTGAGCTCGGCGAAGTCGAAGCCGCGCTTAGCCGCCTCGGCCTCGGCCAGTGCGCCGTTGTCCTGCGCGAAACCGCGCCAGGCGAGCCCAATCTGGTGGCCTATTGCGAGCGCCGCCCGGGCGCGGAGCTGACCGCCGCCGATCTCCGCAACCACCTTGCGGGCATGCTCCCCGAATTCATGATTCCCTCCCTGTTTGTGCTCACAGAGAGGCTCCCGCTTACTCCCAACGGCAAGATCGATCGTAAATCGCTTCCAGCTCCCGCTCACGCCGGCTCAGCTGCCTCGACCGAGTTTGCCGCGCCGCAGTCCGAAACGCAGCGCGCTCTCGCCGCCGTCTTTGGCGAAGTGCTACGCGTGGCGCGCGTCGGGATTCATGACGATTTCTTTCTCCTTGGCGGTCACTCTTTGCTGGCCATTCGCGCCGTTTCCCGGATTCGCGAAGCGCTCGGCGTGGAGGTCCCTCTCCGCACCCTCTTTGCGGAGCCGACTGTCGCTCGTCTCGCGCGCGCGATTGAGGAAGGGAAGGGAACGAGCGCGGTCCCGCGAATTGAAAAGTCCTCCGAGGCAGGTCCTCGTCCCCTCTCCTTCTCTCAGGAGCGCCTCTGGTTCCTCAACCAGCTCGCACCGGAGAGCCCCGTATACAACATCGTGGACGTCGTGCGCTTCGATGGGCCGGCGGCTCCCATCCGACCCGCCGTGGACGAGCTCGTCCGCCGCCACGAAACGCTCCGTACTTCCTTTGCCGTCCGCGAAGGCCATCCGGTACAGGTTGTAAACGACGAGGCCCGCCTAACGCTCTCCGAACTTGATCTCAGCGCGCTGGGCGAGGCCGATCGCGCTCGCGAATGGAAGCGCCTTGTGCGCGACGAGGGTCGCAGACCCTTCAACTTGGCCGCCTCCCCGCTTGTCCGCGCCTCGCTCGTACATTTCGGCCCTCGCGACCACCGTCTGCTCCTTGTGATTCACCACATTATCTCTGACGAATGGTCCATGGAGATCGTCCACCGCGAACTTCACGAGCTCTACGCGGCCTTCGCCGAGGGCCGGCCCTCGGCGCTTCCCGATCTGCCTATTCAATATGGCGATTTCGCGGCCTGGCATCGTGCTCGCATGTGCGGAGAATTTCTTGACTCCCGTCTCGCCTATTGGAAGTCGGAACTGGCCGGCGCCCCGCAGATGTTGGACCTTCCAGCCGACAAGCCCCGCCCCGCCGGGCAGAGTTTTCGCGGCGCTACCGAATCTCTCTCGCTTCCCAAAGAGCTGCTCGCGGGCTTAACGGCTCTCGGTCACCGGGAGCACACCACTCTGTTCATGACCCTGGCCGCCGCTTTTCTCGCCCTGCTCCACCGCCACACTGGCCAGGACGACCTGCTCATCGGCACTCCCATTTCCGGCCGGACACGGCACGAGACCGAGGGTTTGATCGGTTGTTTCATCAACACCGTCGTCCTCCGTGCGCAGATCAGCCCGGGTCTGAGTTTTCGCGAGCTCCTTCAGCAGATGCGCCATCGCGCTCTCGGCGCCTACAGCCATCAGGAGCTTCCCTTCGAGCAGCTTGTCTCCCAGCTCGCCCCGCAGCGCGACCTCAGCCGCTCCCCCCTGATTCAAGTCCTTTTCGTTCTCCTCGACGCCCAGAGTGCGTCCGGCACCTCCAACGTCTCCGCGCTTTCTGAGCTGCACACCGGCACCTCGAAGTTCGACCTCTCTCTCGCAATGGCGGAATCCGCGGATGGCCTCCTCGGACTCTTCGAGTACTCAACCGATCTGTATCACCCGGAGGCGATCCGCCGTTTCGCCGCTCATTTTCGCGTGCTGCTCGAATCCGTTGTGCGTGAACCGGATCAGTCCGTTGCCGCCATCGACATTCTTCCCGCTGCGGAACGCCGCGAACTCCTCCTGGATTGGAACGCCACCCGCACTGCCACGGGATGGGAATCGCTTTGCCTCCACCAGGTTTTCTCGGAGCAGGCACGGCGCGCACCCGCGGCCATTGCCGCGGAGTTCGATGGCCGCAAGTTGACGTACGCGGAACTCGACCGTCGGTCGAGCCTTCTCGCGCGCCATCTCCGGCGTGCCGGCCTCGGTCCCGACTCGCGCGCCGGGCTTCTCGTCGAGCGTTCCCTCGACATGCTCGTCGGCCTTCTCGGCATTCTCAAAGCCGGCGGCGCCTACGTGCCCCTCGATCCCTCATTCCCCAAGGATCGCCTGGCCTTCATGATCAAGGACAGTGGCATGTCAGTTCTCGTCACTCATCGCGGGCTGGACGCGCTGCTGCCCGTTCGGCCGCACGTCACCTTCCAGCTCGACTCTGACTTGCAAACAATCGATTCCTCTGCGGATGAGCCATTGCCGGATTCCACAGTCCAGCCCCGGAATCTCGCCTACGTTCTCTACACCTCGGGCTCTTCGGGCACGCCCAAGGGCGTTGCCGTCCCGCATTCCGCCATTGTGAATTTCCTCGCCTCTATGCGCTTCGAGCCGGGCTTTGCGCCCGCGGACACCCTGCTCGCAGTCACCACCATTTCCTTCGACATTGCCGGCCTCGAACTCTACCTCCCGCTCGTCACCGGCGGCAGGGTCGTACTCGCCGGCCGCGAAGACTCACAGGACCCGCTCCGGCTCGCCGCGCGCATTCAGCAATCCGGCTGCACCGTGATGCAAGCCACTCCTGCCACTTGGAGCGCTCTCGTGGAGAGCGGATGGTCTGGTTCGCCCGCGCTGAAAGTACTTTGCGGTGGCGAGGCCCTGTCGCGCGATCTGGCCGAGCAGTTGCTTCCCCGCTGCGCTGAACTCTGGAATCTCTATGGGCCCACTGAAACCACTGTCTGGTCCACCCTCCATCGCGTCACTCGTGCGGACCGCACCGTTCCCATCGGCCGGCCCATCGCCAACACGCGAGTTTATGTTCTCGACTCTGCAGGCCATCCCGTCCCCGTCGGCGCCTCCGGAGAATTGCACATCGGCGGCCATGGTCTCGCGCGTGGCTATCTGAACCGCGCAGACCTCACCTCCGAGCGGTTTCTTCCCAGTCCCTTTCTGCCCGAAGACCGGCTCTACCGCACGGGCGACCTGGCCCGCTGGCTCCCCGATGGCTCCCTCGAATGGCTCAGTCGCGCCGATTTCCAGGTGAAGATTCGCGGGTTC
>Ga0335081_10004253_pt1 | contig 22599 bp, 23 predicted proteins | sample Lox_Sample_35_FD_206713 | JGI IMG/M metagenome (GOLD analysis project Ga0335081, IMG submission 206713) | Soil microbial communities from Loxahatchee National Wildlife Refuge, Florida, United States - Lox_Sample_3.5 | ecosystem: Environmental > Terrestrial > Soil > Wetlands | place: USA... | reverse complement strand
CTCGGGGAATTTTGTAAACTTTTCACCGAAAAGCTCACAAAGCTGCGATGTGATCGTGTGTGTTTGGGGCTTGCCGGGTTGCCATCGCTGATCGGAAAGCTTCGGGCAAGCCATGAATCCGCGCCAAGGATATTTGAGTCGTTATCGCTCGAACCCTTAGAGCCGGAGGAATGCGAAGAAGTTATCAGGCGCGGCCTTGCAGATGCCGAGCGAAAGAATGGTTTTGCCACGACAATCGAAGACAGAGCACTGAAACTAATTGCGCGTCTGTCGGAAGGCTACCCGCATTTCATCCAGCAATTTGCTTACTCAGCATTTGATGAGGATTCCGACAATAATATTACAGTTCAAGATGTGGAAAAGGGCGCGTTTAAAGCAAACGGTGCCCTAGACCAACTTGGAAATAGGTATTTCTCTGAACTATATTTTGAAAAAATTGCATCCGAAGACTATAGAAAAGTTCTCAATGCAATGGCGGAAAAACTAGACGGATGGATGACAAGAACTCAAATCATCAAGGCGTCTGGCGTTAAGGACACTCAGGTGACCAATGCTCTAAAGGCTCTAAGGGAGCGCGGCATCATTTTATTGAACGACCAAAAGCAAGGTGAATATCGACTACCAACAAAATCATTTGCGGTGTGGATTAAAGCTCTGAACTCAAAAAAATTGCTAAAAACGAAAAAGTCAGCAGCCTAATGCTTGTGGCGCTTGCGCCATAATACCGGGCAATCGCGCGAGAGAAGCTCGACGTCATTATCGCGGTCGAGGCCGACGACGATGAAACACGCGCGGCGCTCGACGGCCGAAAGAGCCGCTTACCCATCACCATCATCTCGGTGCCGCCGTCCGGGCCGCGCACCAAGCCGAAGGCACTCAACGTGGCGCTGCCGTTCGCGCGCGGCAGCTTCACGGTGGTCTATGACGCCGAGGATCGGCCGGAAGCCAACCAGCTGCGCCGCGCCATTCAGGCCTTCGGCGCAGGCAATCTCGCCTGCGTGCAGGCGCGGCTGTGCGTCGATAATACCGCCGACAGCCTATTGGCGCGGCTCTACACTGCCGAATATGCCGGCCAGTTCGATGTGTTCTTGCCCGGCATCGCGGCGTTGCATCTGCCGCTGCCGCTCGGCGGCTCATCCAACCATTTCCGCACCGATATTTTGCGCGAGGTCGGCGGCTGGGACGCCTACAATGTCACCGAAGACGCCGACCTCGGACTGCGGCTCGCGCGTTTCGGCTACCGAACCGGCGTGATCGCCTCCACCACTTACGAAGAGGCGCCCGCCAACCTCGGGCCGTGGCTGCGCCAGCGCACACGCTGGTTCAAGGGCTGGATGCAGACCTGGCTCGTGCATATGCGTCAGCCGCGCCGGCTTGCGGCCGATCTCGGCCCGCTCGGCTTTGTCAGCTTCCAGCTCATCGCCGGCGGCAATGCGCTGGCGGCGCTCGTGCATCCGCTGTTCCTGGGCAGCTTGATTTATTCGGTGGCGAGCGGCGCGCCGATGTGGCGTGGCGACAGCCTCGCCGTCGTGGTCCTTGCCACGCTTTATGGCACCAGCGTCGTCATCGGCTATCTTACGTCGGCGTTGCTGGGCTGGCTCGGGCTCATGCGCCGCGGACTTCTATCGACCGCGTGGGTGCTGCTGCTGACGCCGCTGCATTGGCTGCTGCTGTCGCTTGCGGCCTGGCGCGCGCTTTATCAGCTCATCGTCGCACCCTATGCCTGGGAGAAGACCGAGCACGGGCTGGCCAAGAGCTCGCGGCTGAACGCCGCCATGACGCGTTCGCTGTTGGAGCTGGAGCGCCATCTCACCGACCTCGAGCGATCCGGCAGCCTGCCGGCGATCGCACGTCGGACTAGAGATATTTTTTCAAATCGGCAGCGGCTTCCTCGGGCCGCCGCTTGAGGCTGAAGGGCGCGACGAAACGGCCCTGCTTGTCCATCAGATAAACCAGCGCGGTATGGTCCATGCTGTAGTCGCCGTTGCCCGTCGGCACTTTCTGGGCAAAGACGTGATAGACCTTCTCGGCCGCCTCGATCGCTTTGCGGTTACCGGTGGCGCCGCGCAGGTGCGGATCGAAGCTCGACAGATAATCCTTCATCACTGGCGGCGTGTCGCGCTCGGGATCGACCGTGATGAACAGCGCATGCATACGGGCGGCGTCCGGACCCATGGCGTGCAGCACTTCCGACAGGTCGAACAGCGTTGTCGGGCAGATATCGGGGCAATGGGTATAGCCGAAGAACACCAAGAGCGGCTCGCCCTTCATGTCCTGGTCGGTGATCGGCTTGCCGTCTTGGTCGGTGAGATGGAACGGGCCGCCGATCGCCGAGCCGCCGGGCGCACCGCTTCTGAACTGTCCGGTGGCGAACAGGAATACCGTAAGGAAAACGACCAGCCCGGCCAAAAAAGCCGACAGCACAAGCATGGTGTGGGACGTGCGGGCTGTCATTGCACCTCGCTCAACTTTCGGCCGTCAGAAGCACGCGGCCCAGCCCGTGCGCACGATCTCGAAGAATACGGCGGTGCCATAATAGGCCCAGAGGCCGAGCGTAGCCGCCATGACCGCCCCGCCGAGACCAGCGAGCAGCAGCATCGGGCGCGAACGGCTCGCTGTGGTGAAGGCCATGGGCGTCATCGAAATGCTCCGGACATCGCACCGTTACCCCACCTCCATAGGTCCGAACTCCCTAGGCGGCAATAATGACGCTGTTACGGCGGCACGGCGCGCGCCTTGCCGCGCAAGAACGCTCGCCCGCCTCCCGCTGATAGGAACATAAGCCTGATAAAAATTAACCATATATATTAAAGGGCGCTTGTGTCGCAGATGCCGGGCCGTTCCGCTAAGCGATTGATAAAATGGTATTATTTTGAGGCATTTTGGCCACAAGCGCGGCCATTCGACGCGCTTTACGTTGACTCAAATGGTTAAAGTCGGGATGAATGGGTGAACCTTTCACAGGCGAGGCACTTACGCCCAATAAGAACAGGGCAATGGAGAATGCGATGCGCACGGCTTTGGCTCTAGCTCTAGCGATCTCGATGTCGGCGGCGGCCACGACCGCTTGGGCCGAAGATATGAAGGCCCCGGCCCCCGCGCCGGCTGCGGCAGCTCCGGCACCGGCTCCTGCCGCGACACCGGCCCTCACGCAGGCGAAATGCACCAATCCAAATGCGCTCGGCGTCGAGCGCGTGGTGCAGATTGACACCACCGGAGCGCCGGGTTTCGGCTTCCAGAATTTCAAGGCCTATGACTTCCTGCGCGATCATGAAGTCGTGCTGACCTTCGACGATGGTCCGTGGCCCGGCAATACCGAGCGCGTGCTCAAGGCGCTGGCCGATCAGTGCACCAAGGCGATGTTCTTCCCGATCGGCGAGCACGCCGGCTGGCATCCGGAGATCCTCAAGCAAGACCTGGCCGCCGGCATGACCGTTGGCTCGCATACCTGGTCGCACAAGGACCTGACCAAACTGTCCTTCGATGAGGCCAAGGCCGAGATCGAGAAGGGCATTGCGGCCGTGAGCATCGCGTCCGGCAACAAGCCGATCGCGCCGTTCTTCCGCTTCCCGGCGTTGCGCATGCCGCCGGAAATCTTGAAATATCTCGCGACCCGCAACATCGCTATCATGTCCACTGACTGGGACACGTTCGACTTCAAGATGCGCAAGCCCGAGCAGGTCGTTCGTTCCGTGCAGGAACGGCTCACCAAGCACAGCAAGGGTATCATCCTGATGCACGACTTCCAGCATGCCACGTCCGAGGCCGTTCCTCAGATCTTGAGTTGGCTCAAGCAGAATAACTTCAAGATCGTCCAGGTCGTGGGCAAGGAGCCGCTCGAACCGCTGCCCGAGTATGTCAAAATAGTGGACAAGGAGATGGGCGGCGGCCTCGAGGAAGCGCGCCCGATGTCCAGCGTGATCAAGACCATCGGCGGCGGCGCCAGCAACTAACATAAGCCGCAAAGCGGAGTCAGACCGGCCGCGCAAGGCATTGCGCGGCCGGTTTTTTATTGCGCAAGTGAACCGGAAGCGGCGTTTACGTATTATTGTTGCGGTGCGGGGAGACGAGGAGGAACTGTGCGCATCTGGTCACCGGCGCTGTTGGCCGCATTGATCGTGGCACCATCTATTGCCTTCGCCCAGGATCCGACCGGCGAATGGCTAACCGAGAAGGGCAACGCCCATATCCGCATCGTCGATTGCGGCGGTGTGTTGTGGGGCGTGGTGTCCTGGGAAAGCAAACTCGGCCACGACATCCATAATTCCGACCCTTCGAAACGCGGCCTGCCAACCCTCGGCATGCCGGTGCTGCTGCACATGAAACCGGGCGACGATCCCGGGCAGTGGGAGGGTGAGGTCTACAATGCCCAAAACGGGCGCACATACGATGCCTCGATAGAGATCCACGACGCCGGCACCCTGCATGTCGAGGGCTGTGCGCTTGGCGTGCTGTGCGGCGGCGAGGACTGGACGCGGCTAGCGCAGACCGAGCCACCGCCGGCCCAATCTGGCGACGCCTCAGGCACGACGGGCGCGCGGCGAGCGCCGGCGAGCGCGTCCGTTGCCGACATCTGTGCCGGCATCGCGGGGGGGACCCATTAGCACGGGCTGGAACAGCACGGCGGCAGCGAGCGTGCAGACCAGCGACAAAGCTAGCAGCTTGCCCATGCTCGAGGTGCCGGGGTGGTTGGAAAACCACAGGCTGCCGAATGCGGTGGCCGTGGTCAGCGCGCTGAAAAATACCGCGCGGGTCAAAGGCGATTGCAACACCTGACTTTGCCCGCCGCGCCAGGCCATCACGTAATAGATCTTGAAGGCGACGCCGATGCCGAGCAGCAGCGGCAAGGCGATGATATTGGCGAAGTTGAGTGCCAGCCCGAGCGCCACGCACAATTCCAGCGTCACCACCCCCGCCACTAGCAGCGGAATAATCGTCCGCAGCATGTCGCCGAGCCGGCGCAGCGTCAGCCACAGCAGGACCGTGATCGAGAGCAACGCCCAAAGCCCAGCCTCGATGAAAGCACGGATAATGGTGTGGCCCGATTCCAGAATGGCGATCGGTCCGCCGGTCGCGCGCGGCTCGACCGCAAGCACCACGCTGGCGAATTGGCGGATTTCCGCATTGTCGTTGAGCGCGCCCTTCGGCAGCACCTCGACGCGGGCGCGGCCGTCCGGCGTGACCCATTGCTGGCGCAAGGACGCCGGCAGCGTCTTCTCGTTCACCGGCTGCGGCTGCAGCGCGCTACGCAAACCACCGAGCGCGGTTTGCAAGGGTGTGAGAAATATGGCTTGCACGCGCTCGTGCACCGCGGGATCCGCGGCCGCAAGCTGGCCGAGATCGGCCGCCAGCCGCTTTGCCGCCGCGGGGCCTGCGCCCGCGCGGTTGTCGGCGGCCTGCTCAAGCGCGCGCTGCGCCCGTTTAAGCGCGTCGATGTTGTCTTTATCGCTCGGCGGCGGCCGCCGCAGCGCCCCAATCGCCGGCAGGAGCACCCTGGCTGCGGTGTTGATCAGCACGAGCTTCTTGTCCTGGTCGGCGGGCACAAAGCTCGCAAGCGTACGCACGCTCGAGACTTCCGGCACTTTGGCGAGGCGCTGCGTGATCTGCGCGGCATCTTGCTGCGAGTTCGCCAAGACGTCGACGGCGTTGGCGCCGACCGCCGGATCGCTGCGCACGTCGAGATAAGCCGCGATTGACTCTGCGTGCGGGTTACGCAAGTCGATCGGATTGAAGTCGAATTTCAGGAAATACAACAGCGGCGAGGCCGCCAGCACCGCCGCCGCGCTGCCGATCAAGATCGGCATGCGGTAACGCTCCATGAAATTGTCGACCGGCGCGAGCGCGGCATAACCGAGCGCCTCGCTTTCGCCCGACGGATTGAAAATCATCAGCAGCGCCGGCAGCAAGGTGATGCTGCCGAGAAAGGCGATGATCATGCCAAGCCCGGCGATCTGGCCAAGCTCGGACACGCCGCGATAATCGGTCGGTACGAACGACAAAAAGCCCGCGGCGGTGGCCGCCGCGGCGAGCGCCAAAGGCACCGCGATGTGCTCGCCGGCGTTCGACAGCGCCGCGCGCAGATCGTCGACTTCGTGGCGCTCGGCGCGATAGCGCACGCTGAACTGGATGCCGAAATCGACACCGATGCCGACGAACAGCACCGCGAAGGCCACCGATATCAGATTGAGCGCGCCCACCATAATCAGCCCGGCGGCGGCGGTGAGCGCCAGTCCGATGGCGACGGTCACAAATACGGCGATGATGATGCGGGCCGAGCGCAGCGCCAGCCACAGGATTATCAGTACGATAACGACGGTCGCGATCAGGTTCGGCAGCGCGCCATCGGCAATGGTGGCGAATTCCTCGTCGGCAATCGGCACCGGGCCGGTGAGCCGCACACGGGCGCCCAGTTCACTAAGTTTCAGATCGGCGACGGATTGCCGGATTGCATCGGTTGCCGCCTTGCCGGGCTCGAGCGCGGCAAAATCGAGCACCGGGTGAATTTCGACGAAACGCCGCAGGTCGCTCTCTTCCGGCGCCTTACCCGACACGAGCTCGCGCCACGAAAAGTAGCCGGGCTTGCCGGCCAATAGCGCGTCGAGCGTGGCGGCCGCCTGGTTGAGCGTTTCGGAGAGCGGCGCCAACCCTGCCTCGCCGGCTTGCGCGCCTTGCAGTCCGAACGTCAGCGCCTGAGCCAAACCGCGCAGGCTAGGATCGCCGGCCAGCACCCGGATAAGCGGGGCGGACTGCTCCAATTGCGCACTCGTCGCCGCGACTTGGTCGGCGGGCAAATAGAGCATGGCCTCGCGGGCAAAAAATTGCGTCTCACTGACCGCCTCGACCGAACTGAAAAGGTTCTTGCGGCCAGACAGCGCGTCGGTGAGCGATTGAGCAGCCTTGCTCGCGGCCTCCGAGGTCGGCGCGTCGATGACAGCGATGATGGTTTCCTTACCCTGCGGAAAGGTCGCGTTGAACGTCAATTCGCGCTGCCGCCAGGGCAAATTGGGGGAAATCAGCCGGGTGACGTCGGTATTGATGGCGAAATGACGGGCGGTATAGACGCTTGCCGCGACCGCCAGCAGCACGCTGAACCCAATCACCAGCCACGGCCGGCGCGTGCATAGCTCGATCAGGGTCTTTATCGCGGATTGGACCACGGCGGCCTCGGACGAATATTCGCGCTCTTCGGGACCACCGCGATATCATATTGCGATGACGGACGCTTGCGGGTTTGGCCCCCCGTCCGGTGGTGCTGCCCGGCGGTTTCAGAGCCGGCGCTTTGCCCGCTTTTTCTTGCGCCGCTTGAAGGGCAAAACTTTGGCAGAGCTGCCCACGCTTTTACGCAGCGCCTCCTTCAGGCCGACCGGGCGGTTATGCTTGCGCAGCAGGTCGCCAAAGGCTTCCTCGGCCAGTTCCTGGAACGTCATCATGCGGTCGCGCGCCAAAAGATCGACCGCCGCCCAGGTCTCCTCGTCAAATTGAATGCGCTTGCCCGGCATGCGGCCTCATTGAGGCACGCGCCGCGTGAAAGCGGTCAGGATCGAGGAGGCCGCCGTTGCATGCTCATAAGCGAGACGGCTCGCCACCACGAACAGCGTCATCGCCAACACCACGCGCAGGGCCCGCTCGGGAATGCGAATGGCGAAATAGCTGCCGACGAAAATGCCCGGCAGCGAGCCCACCAGCAGCGAGCCCATGATGTGCCAATCGACCGAGCCGATCATCCAGTGGCCGACCCCGGCGACCAGAGTCAGCGGCACTGCGTGCGCGATGTCGGAGCCGACGATCTTGGCCATCGGCAGCTGCGGATAAAGTATGATCAGCGCGATCACGCCGATGGCGCCGGCGCCGACCGACGAGATCGAGACAAGCACACCGAGCACCAGCCCGACAATGATGGTGCTGGCCGCGGTTTGCCGCGGATCGAGCTCGCTCATACGCGCGCGATAGAACGCCACGATCGGCTGCCCGAACACCAGCACCAGGGCGGTGACGAACAACGCGGCGCTGAGCACGAAAGTGATCAGGCCGCGCGCTACCTCGCTGTCGAGATCGAAATGCGACAGAAGGGCGACGGTCACGATCGTCGCCGGAATGCTGCCGCTCGCGAGTCGCCGCACCACGCGCCAATCGATGCTGCGGGCAAAGCCGTGCACCAGGCTGCCGCCGGTCTTGGTTGCCGCCGCGTACAGCAAATCGGTTCCGACCGCGGTCGCCGGATGAATGCCGAAAAGAAGAATCAGAAGCGGCGTCATCAGCGAACCGCCGCCGACGCCGGTCATGCCAACCAGCATACCGACGAAGAATCCCGACAGCGAATAGAGCGGATCGATCATCAAGTCTGCCTCATACGGCCTTCACGGCCAGCGGCAAGCTAAGCACAGAGCGGCGAGCCGGTCACGGCAACGAATTGACGCAATACGCGTTCCACAGCTTGGCACGTGCTTTTTCATGAAATTTTACGCAAGCGGAAGGCTGTTATCGCGACCGAAAAATACCTATGTTCTGCAGCAGCATGATTGCAGAATAGTTTTCCACCGTAGGCGGCTACCGAACGCAGCAGACCGGTCACGATGCCCGATATCGCCACGATCACGATCAATCCGGCCGTCGACATTTTCGTTAATGTTGAGCGGGTCGAGCCGACCAAGAAGCTGCGCTGCTCGGCGCCCAAACGCGATCCCGGCGGCGGCGGCATCAATGTGGCGCGCGTGGCGCATCGGCTTGGCGGCAGCACGGTGGCGATCTATCCAACCGGCGGCGCCATCGGCAAATTGCTGCAACGGCTGGTCGAGCGCGAAGGCATCGACAGCGTGACGACGCCGTCGCATGTCGAGACGCGCGAGAATTTCACCGCCTACGAGGAAGCAAGCGGCACGCAATACCGCTTCGTGCTGCCCGGATCGGCGCTGCATAAGGCCGAATGGGAGGCTTGTCTCGACAAGCTCGCGACGCTGCCTGAGCGGCCGAAGATCGTGGTGGCGAGCGGCAGCATCCCGCCCGGCGTGCCCGAGGATTTCTTCGCCCACGTCGCGCGGCAAGCCAAGACTTTTGGCGCCATGATGGTGCTCGACACATCCGGACCGGCGCTCAAATCGGCGCTCAAGGAAGGCGTCACGCTGATCAAGCCGAATTTGGCGGAGCTGAGCGAATTCGTCGGCCACACGCTGGCACGCGAGCAGGATCGCATCGCCGCTTGCCGCACGCTCATCGCAGATAAACGCGTCGAGGCGGTTGCCCTTACGCTTGGCGAAGATGGCGCGCTGCTGGTCACCGCCGACGGCGCCTGGCGCGCCGAGCCGCTGCGCGTCGAAGTGGTGAGCGCGGTCGGCGCCGGCGACAGTTTCCTCGGCGGCATGGTGGCGGCGCTCGCCAAGGGTGACCGGGTCGAGCATGCTTTCAAGCTGGCGATGGCCGCCGGCAGCGCTGCGGTGATGAGCCCCGGCACCGAAATGTGCCGCGAAGAGGACGTGCGCCGGCTGCTGGCCGATGTGCGCGTCAGTGACGTGGCGAAAGTGCCGGCGGTTTCCTAGCGCGCGGTGAGCTGCTGCTTTTCGCAGTAACGCTGCGCGTATTTATCGGCCAACCGCTGCATGTCGCGGCCGTAAGTGTTCTTGTCGGTGCCGGTCCATTCGCGCGCGAGATCGGCGAAGGTCACCGGCCGGTGCAGCCGGCGCATGATGTCCTGCACATCGTCCTGCACCTGGCGCGTGCGCTTGGCGACTGGCTGCGGGATGCGCATGGTCGAATACATCAGCACGTGTTGCAGATGCGCGAGCACGCCGGTCTGCACATTGTCGAAATGCTCGCCTGGGCGGCCGGAAATCGTTGCGCCGAGCCCGGCGTAATTATTGTCGCTCGGCGGCACGCCTGCCGGCGCGCCATCCGGCCGGCGGAAGGTGAGATAATTGGTCTCGATGAGCATCTGGAAGAACGCGTAGTCCCAGCGCACGGCGACGCATTTCTCCGGCGGGCGGGCAACGCAGGCGCCGATCGTCTGATAAAGCGAAGCGATGTTGTCGAAGCGCGGCTCAATGACGCGCGGCGTGCGGCGCGCCGCATTGGTGGCGGCAACGAAATCCATCAGCGTGTCGGGCGCGACGCATTTCGGCACTTCGTTGCCCGCGCTCGCAATGATCGGCGGCAGCGAGCCGGCCAGCGCACCCGCCGGCACCAGCAGCGCAAGCAACAGGATCAGCCGTGCCGCCATGGAACCCCCGCGCCCTATTGCAAATCAGGCGGGTGGCATAAACCGATTCGGGTTAATTTTGCGGAATATTGGCGGGGTCCGGCTTACGCAGCCCGCCTTCGCTAAAGCTTCGGCGGGCCGTCTTCGCTACGCGGAGGTTGGCTTGCCAGTCGAAGCTGCGGAGCAGCGAAGGCTGGAGCGGGCGAAGGGAATCGAACCCTCGTATGCAGCTTGGGAAAACGGATTCCCGGCGTTCGCCGCAACCGGCTCTGCGCACTAACGTTTCGTTGGGCCTAATTTAATTGACGTTTTCAGCATTCCGGCGGACGCTCCGGAAAATTAAGCGTTTTCAACGACGTTGTACAATTGTTGTACGGGGGTCCGAAGCCGATGGCGTCACCGCATTACGAGCGCATCCAAAAGAAACTTGGTCTCGCCGACGTGCAGCGCGCGATCTGGATGTCGCACAATCCCTCACCCACGGCGCGGCTCATCGAATGGGCCGACACCGACTGTCCTGGGCTCGTTTTGCGCATCACCAAGCGCGACGCAAATTGGTTGATCCGCCGCCGCGACAGCACGATCCGCATCGGATCGTGTCAGGAGGTCAGCCTCCCGACCGCGCGCCACGTCACGTACAAGACCCGCGACGCCGCCAAACGCGGCCGCAATCTGAAGACCTTCGTCGAAATGCTGACCAGCATGAAGTCCGAGGAGGAATCCGGATACATCGACACGAGCGACAGTGCGTCCGCGTATGCCGATGCCATCGCCGACGAAGGTTCGGAATGGGGCCGCCGCCACCTGCGAGGCGAGCGACAGCCGACCTGGACGTGGCGCAATTTGCGCGACCGCTTCCTCGCAGAGAAACTACCCAAGCTGAAGGCAAGCTACCGCAAGGAGTACGAGCACTATCTGCGCCTTCCCGAATTCGCGCAGATCGACGAGATCCTCGTCAGCGATCTGCGCATCGTTGACCTCGATCCGGTGCGTGACAAGATGCTCAAATCTTACGCGCGATCGACCGTGAACCGCGCCGTCAAGCAGGCCTGCGAAATGCTCACCTGGGCCTGGACCTATCACGTCTCGGCGTCGGGTCTTCAAGAATGCCAGTATCCCTGGTGGTCGCGCTGGAAGGTGGAATATAAGAGCAACGTGCGCACCCGCAGGCCGTCGATCGAGGAGTTGGCCCGCACCATGGTCCTCGCCGACGAATTCCGTCATCTCGCGGAAGGCGAGCACGAAACCTATCCGGGCACGGTCTTCGCGCTGTGGATGGCGGTGCTGACCGCGCAGCGCACGGGCTCCCTGCTGATGCTACGGCCCGATCGGCTGTTCGATCCCGACGCCAAGGACAAGCTTCGCGGCTGGAAGATCGCCAGCTGGACCCTGGAAGAAATGAAGGGCGGGCGTGACGGTGGCCGTCCGCATTCGCTGCCGCTCCCTCCCCGTCTGCTGCAGACCATGAAACGCTTCCAGAACGAATGCGGCGGCAAGTCGGCATGGAAGTCCGAGTGGATGTTCTTTGCCAAGCGGCCAAAGGACCGGTTGACCCAGTCGGCACTCAATCTGTTGATGTACCGCCTGCAGGGGCGCGTCTACGATCACCGCAAGAAGAACAAGCCGGATCGGCCCAGCAAACCCGGACCAAAATCATCGAAGCATGGCAAGATACGGGTCGACCTTTTCGCGCAGTTTGGCATCGAATCCTGGACGCTGCACGACGTGCGGCGCTCGATCACGCGCTTCCTCGACGACAACAATCTCGGTGGCTCGGCCTCGGCGATCCTCGCCCACCAGCTCGACAATGCGAAGATGCCGGAAGAGGAACGCCGGGCGCGCGTCACCGACCAGCACTACAATTCGTCCCAACGCATCGGGCTGAAAGCAAAGGGAATGGCCCTTTGGGTCGACACGATTCTCGACGCCTGCGAGCGCGAGAGAGTGAAGATAAAGAGGCGTGTTCGCGGACGAGCAATATTGCCGACCGCTCTATTGACCGCATCCGGAACGGTCAAGGCCGGCGCCTGATCCTTAGCGATGATGTGGCAGCTAATGCGTCGTTTGCCGATTTCCCTGTCTTAGGCGCTCAGCGGTATCCGCCACAGCGTTCCAAATCTGATGGCCGCGTAGATCGCCTTGGCTCTTGAGGGATTCGGCTTTCTGCCTCGCCCGTGGGCTCGCTCCGGCCCTGTGCCTCGCCACTAAGTGACGGGCGAACATCTCGACGGCTTCATCTTCTGTGGGCATCCACATGCGAACGCGCTCCCTTTACTGGAAACGCAGTGTGGGCTGTCTGGTCGCCAACGGTCAACGGTTTCATGACCATCGTTTGACAAATTAATGACGCTTGAATAAAGACCCGGCAGCGTCACGGAAATATGGCCCAAAGTGCGGGTGAACCACGGACCAACATTCTACGCCCTTTGGCTGTGAGTTCGAACTGCCTGCCCTGAGCATCAACGATCATTTTATCGTCCAGAAGTTGACGCGCTATCACGCTGTCGCTTGTCTGACCTGTTAAGCGAATTTCCTTTAGCGCCAACAATTCACGCCGACTTAATTCGTCTGTATTTGCCATTTGGCCGTCCCGAGGCTGTGACCTTTCGGGTCGGGTTAAATTACATCGATGACGGCAGCACTACAGTAGTGGGACCAAAAGGTGGTGGTGCGCGGATGTCCGCTTTGGGTCACTCGCCGACACTCCCGCTAGTCCTGGCGATGACCGCTGTACCCGAGAAAGCCGACATTCGGGGCCGCGGTCGGAAGGTCCGCTTCGTGCCAGAAACGGACATTACGAGCGGCGGGGCGACGCGCGGCCGGTATCCGAATTGGCGACTTTGCGGCTGTACTCAATAAAACGCTCCGCCAGTGGACTCAGCGTTCGATCCTTGACTGTGATGAACCCGACCGGCGCAGGAGGTGACAACACTTTGATCGGCAGAACCTTGAGGTTCATTTGCTTGCTGTCAAAACGCATGACGGAGGCGGGAATGAGACCAAGCCAACGCCCGGTTTCGATCAAGCGCAGGTGAAGATGGAGCGACACTGTCAGTACCCTGGCGGATGGAGTTTCTAGGCCGCACCTTCGGAAAACTTCGTCATGCAGCGACCGCGCCAGACTGCCGGGTTGCGCCAACACCCATGGCTCTCCAATCAAATCGGCAAGCGTTAGGTTTCGCCGCTTGGCCCAACGACTCTTGGATCCTGCAACGACCACAGTCGGTTCATCAAACAACGGCTCAGCAATCAAATCAGGTTCGGTCATCTTTGTGGGAATGCGCCCGAACACTAACTCCGCTTTTCGATTGCGCAAATTGTCATATTGCTGAACCGCGATGTTTTCATGCAACACGTGAAGCACCGCGTGCGGAAAATCTTGCGAAAACCGTTCGATAATCGCTGGAAGCAAACCGGCATCCGTCACGATTGACGAGCCAATCCGCAGTTCGCCAGCGTCTGGCTGCTTGATGAAATCGATTTGCTGCAAGCCTTTGCGCATTTCATCGAACACCGCGACTCCGGATTTGAGCAACGCGCGGCCGTAGTGCGTTGGCTCGACCCCTGAAATGCTGCGATCAAAGAGCTTGACGCCAAGGGTGTGTTCCAATTCGGAAATTGTCTTGGACACCACAGGGTAGGACACAGCCAATTCTTCCGCCGCCCGGGTCATACTGCCCGCCTCCGCGACCGCGAGCGCAATATGCAGGTCGCGCAGCTTGACGCGACGACCGACGCGATCCGTCCACTTCATCTGAGAGACCTATCTAAATAGTTAGGGGTATAGCCATTAAATAGAACTAATCAGCTATACCTAAATGTGGCAAGTACAAAACCGCAAATTCCAGAGCGCGCGGCTCGCGCGCCAAAACCCGAAGGGAGAACTGACATGACTGGACCTTCAACACCGACCATCGTTCTCGTCCACGGCGGCTTTGTCGACGGCGCCGGCTGGGAAGGCGTCTACAACGTCCTGAAGAAGGACGGCTTCAACGTCAGCATCGTGCAGAACCCGACGACGACCCTTGCCGACGACGTGGCCGCGACCGAGCTCGTGATAGCGCAGGCGCAAGGGCCGGTCGTTCTGGTCGGCCACTCCTACGGCGGCGTTGTCATCACCGAGTCCGGCACCGACCCGAAGGTGAAGGGGCTCGTCTACATCACGGCGTTCGCCCCGGATAAGGGCGAGTCGGTGCAATCGCTCATTGCAAATCCGCCTCCCGGCGCGCCGGTCCCACCGATCCTGCCGCCGCAGAACGGCTACCTATTCCTTGACCGGGCGAAGTTCCGCGCGTCATTCGCCGCCGACGTCGGCGAGGCGAAGGCCGCGTTCATGGCTGACTCGCAAGTGCCTTGGGGCGTCAATGCGCTCGCCGGTCAGGTCACCGAGCCCGCCTGGAAAAGCAAGCCGAGCTGGTATCTGATCGCGACCGAGGACAAGATGATCCCGCCGCCCGCGCAACGTCAAATGGCGGCGCGCGCCGGCGCGACAGTGGCGGAAGCTGCCGGCAGCCACGCGATCTATGTCTCGAAGCCGGAGGCCGTGGCGGCGGTCATTGCCAAGGCGGCGAAGAGCATAAGCTCCAAAATAGCGGCGTGAGCTTGCAAAATGGCAGTCAACTAACGCAGCCGAAGTCCGCCGCCGGTCTCACGTAGAGGCTGGCGGCGCTTCAACGCTTCAAGGCAGCAATCTCCGGTTAGGGTCATGAGCTGACAAACGGTCCCCGGCGAAAATTGACCTTTGTCCGCTATGCCACCGTTCGGGGCTCGTGTTTGAAATGTCGCTAAGTGCTAAAAGCGAACAGAAGGACCCTAGCCGCCCCGCGGACGCGCCAATATCACGTTGACCAATAGCGTAACAAGACAGCCGAGCAATAAAATGAAGCCGCTCGCCCATGCGCCATTCGGTAAGAGCGCGGTGCAAGCTCCTGCAATCGCCACAACTGCAATGATAGTGAGCGCGAATGCGCCATCTTCAACGAAGAGTCCCGCCAGTGCATGAACCACGACGACAAATATCCTCATGGCGAAATAACCTTGCCGCGACTTTTGAGGACTGCGACCGCGCCAAGGCCGGTCATCAGAAATACGGCAATGAATGCAAGGATTGAAAGATCCGAGCCCGGCCAAGGAACGCCAAGCCCCTCTCCGGTCCAGAACAGGCCGAACGCCGTAAGCATCACTCCGACCGCAAACTTCAGTACGTTTTCAGGAACGCGCGCGAGGGGCCGGTGTATAAGCAGACCGATAGTCGCAATCAGAAGACACGCAGTCAGCGCCGCAACGCTGACCGGAATAAGCACGTTGCGGCCAGCGCTAACGGCAATGACGATGAACACCACTTCGAGCCCTTCGAGAAGCACGGCCTTGAAACTCGCGAGGCCTGCGAACCAATCTACGTGCGGTTCGTGCCGCCGCTCCTCCTCGCGTAGTCCCGCTGTCTCGCTGGCGAAAGCAGCTGCTTCATCGTGCAACGGGATGATACCCGCCGCGCGCAAAATGGCCTTACGCAACCAACGCATGCCGAACAGCAACAGCAGAACCCCAATAGCAAGTTGCAGAGCATTTAACGGGATGCGATCAAGCAGCGGACCGAGCGCAACGACGATTATTGCCAGCAGCACAAGGCCTGCGAGCGCACCGAAGCCAGCGGGACGCCAGCCGCGAACGACGGCGACGGCAAGCACAATCGTCAATGCTTCCACGGCCTCGACTAGAGACGCAAGAAACGCAGCCGTTACCGCCGATGCAAAATGTAAATTGTAAATCACGATAGACGCCTTAAATTATCTGCGTGGATTCTTCCCATATCTGCGCTGACGACAGCAAGTAGGTAAGGCACGGGAATTTAATGTTGTTGGAGCGCTCCTCGATGTCGTTGGCATCGGCTTAGTCGGCATTGGTCTTTTGGCGACCGTATTTGCACCATAGCGCCTCAGGAGATGCGATGCGCATTTTCCTGTTCCTTGTTATTTGGATAGGGATTTTCTTAGGTCTGCCGACCATTCTTCACGTTTTGTTTTCCTCCCGTGAGTTTCCCTTGGTATCGCTCGGCGCAGTCACCGGTTTTGTTGGAGGCGCCCTGGTGTCTGCATGGGTCACCGGCTTTTTTGACGATGATCAAGCGTCGCCATCACAGTAGTACTCTGCTCGGCTACCATAGGTTCCCGCCTAGCCAGTAGACGGGGCGGCGCACTCTGCGTCGGCGCGGGACTGATCCGTCATATCAGCTTGGGGTCAATCATTGCGGAGTTATTCGGCCTCCGGTCGGCCCTTTGTCCGCGGTTAGTCCGATAGCGTCTTAGACTTTGCGGCGCAGCGAACACAGCAAAGTGAAATAAGCGGACATTCTGGATACGTTATATCTCCTAAACGCTAAGCATGAGCCTCTCGGTTGCCGTTTGCGGGTGCCAAGTTTACGGCAGTTGTTCGCGCCGCTAGGCGGTCTTGTCAAAACGCGGCAAAACCGCAAAAAAAATCCACAGCGGTTCGAGTTTCATCTGGGGAATTCCGGATAATGATAAAACTCGGCGGCCCCGCCACGATAACGGCCCTGCTCTCATTCAATGCGGGCTTTGTCGACGCCACGAGCTTCCTCGGTCTGCAGGGCCTATTTGCCGCGCACGTCACCGGCAATTTCGTCACCCTTGCCGCCGCGCTGGTGATGGGCAGCCACGGCATCGTCAACAAAGTGCTGGCGCTGCCGGAATTCATTGTGGTGATCGCGCTGGCGCGCGTCGCAGGTGGGGCCTTGCGCGCGCGCAAGGCGCCGGTGCTGCGCGTGATGTTGGTCGTCGAAGTCGCGCTTCTGCTCACCTTCTTCGCGCTGGCGGTCGGCTTCGGGCCCTTTGCGGATACTGATTCGCCGGCCGCTTTGCTCACCGGCTTTTTCGGCGTCGCCGCCATGGCCTTGCAGAACGCTTTCCAGCGCGTGCATTTGGCCAGCGCGCCGCCGACCACGATCATGACCGGCAATACCACGCAAGCCACTATCGACGCGGTCGATCTCTTGATGGGCGCCAAATCAGTGCAGGCCGATACGCGCGCGCGTTTCGTACGCGTGGCGCTCGGCATTTTCTGGTTCGCGCTCGGCTGCGCTGCGTCCGCGCTGCTCTATTGGTGGGTTGGCTTCTGGTGCCTGGCGCTCGCGGTCGTGATCGGCGCTGCGGCGGCTGTGCTGAGGCTTGAGGCGTGAACGACCAACGCTCATTCCCGCATAAGCGGGAATCCAGAGTCACAATCCTCATTTCCGTGTCGGAGCAAGCTCGATCTGTCATGTCCGCTCAGGGTCACTCGCCGACATCCGCGCTAACGATATTCTGGATCGCCACTCACCGGACACGGCCACAACATTCAAACGGTCGCGCAAATAAAATGAAACTCAATGCGCGCTATAGTGCTTCAAAGCTCAGGATAAGCTGTCGGGCATAGATGCGCGCTGCGTCAATTGCGCTTTGCTGTGTCACCGCGAAACCAAAATACGCCGCGTGCAGAGCGGCTATGGCAATCAGAATGAATAACGTAATCGCGCGAAACCGGCGCCCTAGCCAAATGAGGCGCATCAACCAAATGGAGCAGATCCCAACCACGAGGATATCGAGCACAAGCGCAAACGGCTTCAGTCCAAGGAGATTTCGGTGGAAACCGAAATTGATATTTTCGTTGAATAGGATGTTGAATTTCTTGTGATCCCGCGTGTTTTCCCGAAGCCAATTCGCACCACTAGTATAAAATTGATCGGCTGCTGCCGGGTCACTGGCTTCGTCCGCCACTGTCGGTGCTTTTATATTGAGCTTCGAAGACAAAAATTTATGCAGGTGTTCCTTGGTCGTGGAATCGAGCGTCGAATCTGAATATCGCATCATGGTCGTGCTCGGGAGGCCGCCCATTTGTGTAATCAAACCGGGTTCAATTGCATGTCCTCGCTGGCGTGCAAGATCGGCCATCAGGTAGAGTACAATGATCAGGACGATAGATGATCCTAGAAGAGATCCGATGACATTAAACCACCTTAGATGTTGCCAAGGGATGATCGCTGCAAGTAGCAGAGACATCGAAGCGATTGTGATCAACGCCGGGGCTATACGCGCGAGCAGATCGTACCGATCAAAAAAGTCTACTGGCCCCATGACCTCTAAACCCCTCAGCTCCTTGCCACGCCTTAACTGGTGAACGCGGGCTCTAGGTCTTCGTCGTTTACGGCGCGACCGGTGACGACTTCAAACAGAATTTTCATCGTTTTCGCCCGATCAAGATAGGCTAAATATTTGTCCATGCCTGCCCGCCGCTTCGCCGCGTCGAGATCAGCTACCGGACCCAAAGCTTGAGTACCCTGCAAGTGAAGGATCATTGCGGGTTGCGACAAGAACAAGCCGGGCTGCCTTATGGGCATCGCATACTGTAACGTGCCTTCTATCTATGTCGATTCTGGTACGATATCATCCACATGCCCGACGAATAAGTTGAAATGTTTGCCACTCTAGATATACCATTTAAGCTGACTCGATGGGGATGGGGTTCCCCCGATAACCGCTCGAAAGAGCTGATGACCCCTACCGCGCTGCGCATGCGGTGGGGACCTTACTCGGCCCGCCGGAGAGCGGGTTTTTTTGTGCCCGTTTGACAAAGACGGAAAGGACAATCGGCGATGGAAAACATCTGGTTTCAGTCCGCACTATGGATGGCGCTGGCACTCGTGGCTGCCATCGGGTCGTTCTTCGTTACGATTTCGGCCGCGCTGTTTGAGATCGTGGTCGGCGCCATTGGCGGCAATACAATCGGTATGCCGCTCACCCCATGGATCAATTACCTCGCTGCCTTCGGTGCGATTGTCCTGACGTTTCTCGCGGGCACCGACATCGATCCGCATGTTGTAAAAAAGCATTTTGCTTCGAGCGTAACCATCGGCCTGATAGGTTTCTTCGCCCCTTACGTTGGCTGTCTTCTATTGGCTCGATACGGTCTTGGGTGGCCGTGGCCGCAGGCTCAAATTGGCGGCATCGCCCTGTCCACGACGTCAGTCGCGGTCGTTTATGCGGTGATGGTCGAAACAGGCTATAACCGAACTGAACTTGGCAAAATCATACTTGCCGCGTGCTTCATTAATGACATCGGCACCGTGCTGGCGCTCGGGCTTATCTTTGCAAATTACAACATTTATCTGCTGCTATTCGCTATCGTGATGGTTGCCGCCATGGTCGTTCTGCCATGGGTCGTTCCAAGGTTGTTCAAAGCGTTCGGAAAACGAACCAGCGAGCCCGAGATTAAATTTCTTTTCCTTGCCCTGTTTGCGCTCGGCGGTCTGGCCAATTTGGGCCAAAGCGAGGCAGTCCTCCCGGCTTATTTGGTCGGGATGGTGTTGGCGCCTTTCTTTTTGGCCAATAGAGAGCTCCAGCGCCGGATGCGTGCGATTTGCTTTGCATTTCTGACTCCGTTTTACTTCCTGAAAGCGGGTTCGCTTATCGAGGCAAAGGCACTGATTACCGGCGCTGGATTAATCGGTCTGTTCCTCGCAGTTAAGATGGCGACGAAATTTGTCGGCGTCTTGCCTCTCACGCGCTATTTCAAATTTCATCCGCGAGAAGGAATGTATACGACAATGATGATGTCGACGGGGCTGACTTTCGGATCGATCTCAGCTTTGTTCGGTCTGACTCACCACATCATCGATCAAGTGCAATACACAATTCTGTTGACTGCAGTGATCGGCAGCGCGGTCGTGCCCACGCTCATCGCTCAAATTTGGTTCCAGCCGCATTTCGAGCCGTTGGAAGAGGATGCTTAGCTTCGGTCGCCGCGCTGAGGGAAACAAAGAAGCCTGATCTAATTGGCCATGAAACGTCTGGGAAATTTTCAGACCATTGCGGACATCGAGTTTGTAATCGACTCGCCTGTGCCGAGTGATCGCCGTCATACCTGGACCGCATATGGCGTGACTTGTACACGCGCGCTCTTTTCGACAACGGGTGGACTCAGCGGTGAGATGGGCGACAAACTGCGCAAATGGATGCGCGCTCACAAGCAATACGAAGATTCGCCAACACTTGATCCCAAAGCGGTGTGTGAGCGCGCGAGAAACGAATCTTATCGGGCCTGAGCGGAAACGCTTGAAATTCAGGCATTTCTGAATCGCGCGCGATCATTTCGAGGAATTCAAAACCGCGCAAAGACGGCACCCGTCGATCCAGGCGCGAACAGAATCCGTACAGTCGTCGAGTCTAGGCCTTACGAGCGGCGACAAGTGCCCGAGCGATTGCACATGGGACCGCTCGCGCATCGGTGCGCCACCGGACGGAGCATCTCAGGCAAGCTGCGTCGCCGCTCTGGCGAATACAGGCAGGGGTTCGCGATTTGCAGACTAATCTGGGGAAAAGCCGGCGTGGGGTTGACAGGGGATTATACAAGTATTCACGTCCACCAATACTCACGAGATCGACTTTTCTAGGACGTGTACAATCGCACGTTACCCCGGAAGCGGACATTTGCAGTGCACCCTTCCATGTCTGCTTTGTGCCAATAGGCGACACACGCGGTATGGAGAAAGCCTATTTTTAGTTGGCCAACTGCGGCCGCAGCAACTCTTCTAGGTCGCGTTGTGTCACGCCGTCGGCCTCCATAAGAGCCATTATGATCGGCTCCGAGAGGAGGTCGTCGAGCGTCGGTTCGTCAATATTGCAATTGGTTTGGCCAACACGAAACAGCCGTTGATGCAAACACATCCTTGTCCTCGTTCCATTAGCTTCAGAACCGATCACGCGCCTGAAAGGGATTCGCTGCAGCGAACTCTCCAGACACGGCGCGCTCGTGCAATTCCCATGGGGAAGCACCCGCTTTTCGCGCCGCAAGCATCTTGTCGAAATCAACATGCGCGAGGGTCGGCGGCGCGGTCTTGATGTGCTCGGTCGCGGTCCAGTCGGTGCCGTAGTTGTTAACGTTGATCTCGATGATATTGCCATCGGGATCCTCGTAATAGATCGCGGTACCAACACCGTGGTCGGCGGCCCACAATGGCTCGATGCCTGATTTCTTAAGGCGGATATAGGTCCCGAGGAGATCGTCGAAACTCTCGCATTTGAAGGCAACATGCTGCAGGGGCCCTTTCCGCCGTCTTTCGGCGCCGGCTCCCGCATTCGGCATTTCGAAGAACACGATGCGATGGTCGACCTCGTCATTGCTGACGAAGGCGAGCCCGGTGAACGGCGGGCCGCCGGCTGCACCGAACGGGCGCGCCGAGCGGTGATTGACAGTCATGCCAAGCACCGTGCGGTACCACTCGATCATCGAATCGAGGTTGCCTGTGACCAGGCCATAGTGCTGCAGTTTCGGATGGACGATGGTGTCGGTGTTCATTTGCAAATCTCCTCTGCGAGCGATCTTGTGATAAGCTAACTTTCAATGTATCTTACTTTATAAGATAACATCAAAGTAAGTCAAGAGGTGTTTTCATGACGGGGCCAAAAAAAGGATCGTCGCGACGGCCGGGGTCTTTGGATGCCAAACCGTTTAAGGAGCCCGTCAGCCGTGCGGACCGCGTCATTTGGGAAATGCGCAAGTTCATAACGGCCGCGGTCTTTCTCAATGCGCAGGTGGCGGAGAAGCTCGGTCTCACCCTGACGGACATTCAGGTCGTCAGCGTGCTGCAGCTTTTTGGCCCGTCGACGCCGAGTCGTCTCGGAGCGGCGACAGGGCTTAGCAGTGGGGGAGTCACCGTCGCATTAGATCGACTTGAGAAGGCAGGTTATATCCAGCGACGGCCTAATCCCGCGGACCGCCGCAGCTTAATGATCGCACTTGTGCCTTCCGCGCTGACGAAAATCGGCAAGTACTTTGAGGGGGCGAATGCTGGCGCGCGTGAAGCTCTATCGACGCTGCCAGACCGCGATCTTGACGCGGTCATCAGCTTTTTCGAGGCCATGGCTGCACATCGAACAGCCGGCGGCTCTTCTCAGACCTAACGCGGGCCTCTCAATGTCCCATCGGGGCCGGGCCGCCAAGCTTCACCTTGCGCAAGGCCAGCGCAAACGGAATGGCGGAGACTGCAACTAGCATCAAGATCCAGAACACATCGATATAAGAAAGAAACGCCGCCTGGGTTTGGATTTGCTGTCCTATCCAGGCAACGGCCTGCTGTTGGGCTTGAAGAAGCGAGCTGCCCTGCGAGACGAAGTAGTCGGTGATCTGTTTTAGCGTATCCTGGTACTGCTGGCCCGCCGGATTTGCCAACTCGACTAGCCGGTTTTGGTGGAACTGCTCGCGATGCGCCAACACATTGTTGGCGACCGATATGCCGATCGAGCCGCCAATGTTGCGGGCCGCGTTGATCAGTGAGGACGCCTGATCGGTCTTCTCGTGAGGAATGCCCTCGTAAGCAGCAACCGTCACTGGAATGAAGATGAGGGGAATGCCTAACG
>Ga0335081_10004252_pt1 | contig 22601 bp, 22 predicted proteins | sample Lox_Sample_35_FD_206713 | JGI IMG/M metagenome (GOLD analysis project Ga0335081, IMG submission 206713) | Soil microbial communities from Loxahatchee National Wildlife Refuge, Florida, United States - Lox_Sample_3.5 | ecosystem: Environmental > Terrestrial > Soil > Wetlands | place: USA... | reverse complement strand
AGCGCCGCGATTTTGGTTCGAGGAACCTGCTTTTTCACGAAGCGGCAAAAAAGCAGACCCCGCTCCTCCACCCCAGCGAGTGCAACAGCGGCCTCTCGCTGGGGTCCCCGGAATCGCTCGTGATGACAATCTCAGTGGTTCGTCAATGTATTCTGCAATGCTCAACAGAGGGATGGGAATGCCAGCTACAACTGCACTGACGCGACCTGACGTTGAACCGCTGCCCTCCATTGGCAAGCGCCTGGATGGGCTGCCGTGGAAGGAGTTGCAGGAGTCATTGTGGGAGCTGGGATATGCGGTGACGCCACCGATATTGACAGCCGCGGAATGCTCCGGGCTGCGCGGCCTGTATGGGCGCGACGAACTGTTCCGCAGCCAGGTCATCATGGAGCGGCTGCGCTTCGGCAAAGGAGACTACAAGTACTTCGCCAATCCAATTCCCGATATTGTCCGGGAGCTTCGCACCCATGCTTACCCTTATCTGGCGAAGGCGGCCAACGAGTGGGCGGAGGCCCTGGGAGAGAAGGGCCGCTTTCCGGCGGAGCATGCGGCTTTTCTGGAGCGCTGTCACCGGGCCGGACAGAAGCGGCCGACGCCGCTGCTTCTGCATTACGAGCAGGACGGCTACAACTGCCTGCACCAGGACATCTACGGCGCCGTGGCGTTTCCGCTGCAGATGGTCGTTCTGCTGGGGCAACGGGGGCGCGACTGGGAAGGCGGAGAATTTGTGCTGGTGGAGCAGCGGCCGCGGGCGCAGTCGAAGGCGGAGGTGATTTCAGCCGGCGAAGGATGCGCCGTGATTTTCACCACGCGCTATCGTCCGGTGCAGGGAGCGCGGGGATATTACCGGGTGAACATGAAGCATGGCGTCGCGCGGGTGAGGAGCGGGAGCCGGTACACGCTGGGAATTATTTTTCACGACGCGGAATGAAAGCAGGTGCCTCGCGGACTGAAGTCCGCTCGTGACAAAAAAGAGGCTTCTTACGGCGCACCTGAAGGTGCGCCCGTGCTGAAAATTATTTTCATGGTGCGGAAGAAAGCGAGGCCCTCAGCGGCTGAAGCCGCGGCGATTTTGTGGCGGCTTACGGACGGCCTGAAGGCCACCCCCTTCAAGGAATTGAGCGCTCAATACAACAGCGATTCTATTGTTGTCCCACGACAACTCGCGCCACGGCGAGCATGCTGATGGCCTCCTCGGAAGGATCGGGCAGGCGTTGGGAGCGCTGCAGGGCGGCGACGGGATCGACCTGGGCGGCGGCCTCGCTCACCTCCTGAACCACGGCGGGGGCGTCGGTGCCGGAAGCGGCACGGTCGGACCACACCTGCTCGACGGCCGCGAAGGCGATATCGAAGTAGTGGTCAGCCATACGGCGATCACCCGAGCTGCCGCTGGCAAAGCCGCTGGCGGCAGCTTCGCGGGCGCGCAGCGAAGGCGGCATGGACTGCAACTCGCCGGTGCGGTCGCCGGTGTGGTCCATGGCGCGCAGGACGCTGACGCTCTCCTCCTGCGGCGGAGGAAGCACGGCATCCGGGCTGGTGCTGGCGGCCACCTGCTGCACCATGGGATCGGAGCGAAGCACTTCCTGATATTGCTCGTCGCCGAGCGTTTCCCTGAGAGTGCCCGTGGTCATATTGACCGCGACCTGACGCTGGGGAGAATCGGGCAGCTTCGCCAGCCACAGAAGGAAGCTCTTGCCCGCAGTGCTGACGGCGGCTTTGTCCATCTCCGGCGCCGCGCGCACGAACATCGCCGCATAATTTGGCGCTTCCTGCATGTAGGTGGCCCCGTCGGCGGGAAGCGAGGAGAACATCCTGGCGAACATCGCCTGCGACCAATCCGTGTGCATGCCTTCGGCGTCCATCAGCGCGAGGATGGGACGGCCGGCAACGACGCCCTGATTGAGGCCGGCTTCCAGCTTGCGTTTGGCAGCCGCGTTTACCTGTTTGGGGCAGGTAGCAATCGCACCCAGCAGCGACTGCTCGGCATCGAGCACGGCGGAGGGCGGAACGGTTTCGACGAAGGTGGCCGCCGAAGCGCAATCCACGTGCCCGCCGGCGAGCATGGAGACGGCCGGCGTCTGACCTTCGGCAACCAGTTTGCTCTCAATGGCGATGCCATCCCTGGCCAACTGCTGGGCCATTTTGTTGTCGATGGGCGCAACCACATTGGCAGCGGCATAGAGCACGCGCAGGCGATCCTGGGGATCGGTCTGAGGCAGGGAGACCGCGCTGTGGACCACATCGAGAACGAACTTCTGGCGCTGGTCCTGCCGGTTGGCGGGAGTGGCGGGAGTTTTCGCCGGAGCGGGCTTCGCGGCGGTCTGGGCGGCGGCCGGGGGGATGAGGGCAGCGGCCAGAACGATCGGAGCGAACAACAGTTTCAAAACGGAGAACCTCGGCCCGGATTGCGGGCCCAGGCTTTATGGTAGTGAAAATCCAGAGCTGGCTGTATAGGAGAAAGCCCGGAAGACCTTAGCACCACAGGAACCCGGGAGAGAGTTCCGGCAGGGCCGGCCTTCAGGCTGCCTGGATGCTATTGGCTGGAGTAGCGATGAGGAAATGACCGCCCAGGTTCGCTGCTTTAATCCCGGCAAAACGTGCGTCTGTGGTCGTGGGCAGCCGGTTCGTCCCTCCGCCGCTCACCTTGACAACTCTGTTTCCGTCCAAGCTCCCCGAAAGAACCATCGGTAAAACGGCCTGAAACGGTCTTTTTTGGCAGCTCAATTCCTGTACAAGAGAGGTTTTTCCGATGAACAGACTTCGCCTCCTGTTTCTCCCATGCATGTTACTGCTTGTGGGACTGTGCGCCGCGCAATCGACGCAACTGGACCTTCCCCGGCCGAGCCAGCGCGCCGAGGTGACGCAGCGCATCGGCGTCACCGACATCACCATCAACTACCACCGCCCGCTGGTGAATGGCCGCAAGGTTTGGGGAGGGCTGGTTCCGTACGGCCAGGTGTGGCGGGCGGGCGCCAACGAAAACACGACCATCACCTTTGCCGACGACGTAACGATCGAGGGCAAGCCGCTGGCGGCCGGGACCTACGGTCTGCACATGATTCCCGCCGAAGAGCAGTGGACGGTGATTTTCTCGAAGATGCACACGGCCTGGGGCAGCTTCAGCTACAAGGAGGCTGAAGACGCGCTCCGGGTGACGGTGAAGCCGCAGCCGACCGAGATGCACAACGCGCTGACCTACGACTTCGACCAGCTCCAGCCCGACTCGGCCGTGGCGGTGATGAGCTGGGAGAAGCTGGCCGTGCCCTTCAAGGTCTCCGTGGATGTGAACAAGGCGGTGGAAGCAAGCCTGCACAACCAGCTCCGCGGACTGCCGCAGTACACCTGGGACGCCTGGGACGATGCGGCCGTGTACATGCTCACCAACAAGATGGACATGAACGAGGCGCTCAGTTATGAGGACAAATCCATCCAGAACGAGGAGCGCTTCGAGAACCTGATGACGAAGTCGCGCATTCTGGACGCGATGGGAAAGACCGGCGACGGCACGGCGGCGCGCGACAGGGCGCTGTCGCTGGCCAATGCCCAGCAGCTATATGGGTACGGCCGTCAGCTTCAGCGCGAGAAGAAGCAGGAGCAGGCCTTCGCCATCTTCAAAAAGGCGGCACAGAAGGACCCCGACAACTGGCTGTCGCACGCCGGCCTGGCGCGGATTGCGTGTGGAGAAGGGAACTACCCGGAAGCCACCAAGCAGATGCAGTTGGCGCTGGCGGGCGCTCCCGACCAGGCGAAACAGGGGGTGCAGAACCTGATCAAGCGGCTCGAGGCACAACAGGACATCAACCAATAGGTTTTACTCCGCGTTCACTCCCACTCATTCCAAACGCAGGAATGAGTGGGGCGCCCGCGCTTGAGGTTATTAGTGTGCGGCCTGCCTCCCAGGTTGGCGTCCAGGACGGTACGCGAACCAGGGGTCCGGGCCTACTATTCGTTATGCGGGCGGGGAAGCGCGCTTCTCACGATGATGAACAGCGCGATGAGGACGCATTCGAATATCGGGATGAAGAGGTAAGCCAGCCCTTCGAGTGCGGCGGGACGATAGCCGGCAGGAACCTGCGTATCGGCACAAAAAGACTGATCGTAAAGATGACCGCGAACAATGCCCGAGTAACCGATCTTGCCGGCGGTGGTTGTTCGGGAACAGGAATCCACCACAGCAGAAGAAAGGGGAGGGAATAGCAGAACAGCAGCCCGATGCTGCCTCTCCAGAATGCCGGGGGGTGGCGGTCGGCCGCCAGGAAGAACAGATGGCTGAAGGCGAGGGACGCGCCCAGGATCCAGACGAAAATCAGAGTGCGCTTCATGCTGCGTCGCACCACCGGTCGGTAATGGCGCAGTTTGAAAACGGAGGAGTTGCACCCGCTGAAAACCAGCGCCCTTTTTACGGCGCACTGTTACAACAGCGATCACATAGCGCCGCGCTCGAATCTACCTGCGGCGGCAGAGCCACAGGTCTTGAACAGGATTACCCAGTGCACCTTTGGGCGCGAGGTCCTCAACCGTAAACATATCTTCTACCAGTGAACGGAACGCTTTTTCTGAATGATAAGCGGCACAGTCATTCTTGCCTTGTCTGCCGTCCAAGGTAATCACGATTTCTCCCGCCAAATATCTTCTGCGTTGCTCAGAGTCCAGCTTTTCGAAATAGCCATCTCCGCTGGTGCTGGCAATCAAATAGCCACCCGGACGCAGAATGCGTCTCAATTCTGCCAGCCAAGCCACCTGCCGTTCGACGCCCAAATGTGTAAAAACAGAGAAGGCATAGACCAAATCAAACTGGCGGTCGATATACGCTAAGGGTGGATTCGGGTGGTTGACCTGAAAGGCCGCGAAACTCAGGTGTCTCCGACACCACGCAACCAGTGTGCGATTGTAATCACAGCCGTGCAAGACCAACTTTGAGCGCGAGCGAAGATGCCGGATAACTCGGCCCGAGCCGCAACCAAAATCGAGCACAGTTGAGAATTGGTCGAGGTCGGCACCGACCCGTCGCAATGATGTTTCCATAGCCTCAAGCGCAAATCGGCCACTGTCAATAAACCAGTTTGCATCTGTGCTTCCTGCAACCAGATACATCAGGTAAGGAGGTGGCAGGGTGCCTTCCTCAAAAGCCGCTTGGGTGCGTGGGTTGAACGGTTCACCGGAATATCCCGCGAACCGAAGCAGAAAGAGACGCCGCACGAGCTGACGAATAGGGAACTGCATCTGCGCATCCGAAGTGCCGAGGCCGCCGACTCGCTACGCGGCCCCAGGAATGACCCGCTGACCTGCTGATGTAATGATAACTAATTGTAACCAAGGTGTTAACGCTCCCAACCCCGCCAGATGCCGTGAATCCGCTCCCGGCAGGACCTCGCATTCGGAAGTTTTTTGAAACAGGCGTTTTTCATAAGCGGTGCGGCAGGCAAAGAGGTCACTCCCTTTTATGCGCGGAAATCGGCAAAGAGTCCTGGTGGGTCAGGGCAGAAGGGGACAGCGGCATGAGGGCGGCAAGCGCGGGACCACGGTTGCCGGCTGTCAGCTGCCGGTCAGTAAAGGCAGATCGCTCGCGGGGCTTAAGCCCCGCGAGCGATGAGAATTCAAAGGCGCTGCGGCACACGGGCGCTAAAGCGCCGCACAATCCTGCCGCCATACCTAACCCAGCCTGGCGCAAGCGGAGTGTCGTGACACAATTTCCAATGACGCCGCGATATACTGAGGCCACGGCCCAGCGCGCGCCAAAGGCACGGCTGAAGAAGCTGAGGATGGTTGTGAGTTCCGCGCAAAAGACGTTTTACATCGAGACCTTCGGCTGCCAGATGAACTTCCACGACTCGGAGAAGGTGGTGGGCTCGCTCATCTCGCAGGGCTACCGGCAGGTGGAGCGCGAAGAGGACGCGGACCTGATCTTCTACAACACCTGCTCGATCCGCGACAAGGCGGAGCAGAAGGTCTTCCACCGGCTGGCGGATTTCCGCAAGCTGCAGAAGGAAGGGAAGCGGTTCGCGGTGCTGGGCTGCGTGGCGCAGCAGGAGGGCGAGCGGATCTTCGAGCGTGCGCCGCATGTGGCGCTGGTGGCGGGTTCGGCGTCGTACCGCAATCTGCCGGAGATGCTGGTGCAGATCGAAGCCGGCGCCGGGCGGGTCACAGGCCTCGACGACCGGGAGACCGACCAGACGTTCGAGACGGAGTTCACGGCGCGCACCAACCCGCATCGCGGCTACATCACCATCATCGAAGGCTGCGACAAGTTCTGCGCCTACTGCGTGGTGCCGTACACTCGGGGCAAGGAGCGCAGCCGCACATCGCACTCGGTGCTGGAGGAGGCGCGGCGCATGGCCGACGCCGGTTACACGGAGATCCAGCTGCTGGGACAGAACGTGAACTCGTGGCGCGATCCGGCAGGCAAGATGAGCTTTGCCGAGCTGCTGGCTTCGGTGGGCGAGCTCGGGGGAATCCGCCGGGTACGTTTCACCACCTCGCATCCGCGCGACTTCAGCAAAGACATTGTGGAGGCGATTGACGCAGTGCCGGCGCTCTGCGACCATGTGCACCTGCCGGTGCAGAGCGGCTCGTCGCGGGTGCTGCAGTCGATGTTCCGCGAGTACACGCGCGAGCAGTATCTGGAGCGCATCGCGTGGATGAGGGCTGCGCGCAACAGGGAGATCAGCATCACGACGGACGTGATTGTGGGATTTCCGGGTGAGACGGAAGAAGAATTCGGCGAGACGCTGAGCCTGCTGGACGAAGTGGCGTACGATGGCGTGTTCTCGTTCAAATATTCGCCGCGTCCCAACACGCCGGCGTTACAATATGCGGACTCGATCCCCGACGGCGAAAAGGCGCGCCGGCTGCAGGTGCTTCTGGAGCATCAGCGGGAGCTGCAGAGGCGCAGCTATGGCAGGCACCTGGGGCAGACACTTGAAGTGATGGTGGAAAGCAGGAACGCAGCCCGCGGGCAGATGACGGGGCGCACCTCGCAGAACAAGACGCTCAACTTCGTCACCAACGGAGCGCCGGAGCCGGGCATCGGAGAGTATGTGCAGGTGAAGGTGACGCAGACCTTCCCCAACAGCCTGCTGGGAGTGATGACGGGCTGAACCTGCACAAACACGTTGCGCCGGAAACCGGCAGGGAGTATGAAAGAGCAGAAAGGGACCACGATGGAAGTCGAGATGAAAATCCGGGGGTTGATGGTGGACCCGGTGACCAACATGCCCATCGTGGTGCTGAAAGACCAGACCAGCGATACGGTGCTGCCCATCTGGGTGGGGGTTTACGAGGCCAACGCGATCGCGCTGGAGATCGAGAAGATCACGACGCCGCGGCCGATGACCCACGATCTGCTGAAGAACCTGCTGATCGGTCTGGAGACGATGGTGCGCAAGGTGGTGGTGACGGAGTTGCGCGACGACACGTTCTTCGCGGTGATCTGGCTGGAACGCGACGGGCAGGCCATCAGCATCGATTCGCGGCCTTCGGACGCACTGGCGCTGGCCTTGCGCATGGACTGCCCCATCTTTGTCGAGGACGAAGTACTGAAGAGCAGCAAGGTGGCCGGCAGCGTCAGCGACCGGGCGTCGAGCGATGAGCTGCGCACGTGGCTGGAGAACCTGGGCGAGGACGACCTGGGCCGGTACAAGATGTGAGCAAGGCCGCTGTTCGCCCTTCGCGGTTCGCCGATGCTCCAGCCGGTTTGAGATTGTGATGCCGGGCGAGGCGCTCTGAAGGATTCGCGGTGTTCTGATGGATCCCGCCAGTCGCTCACTGCAAGTTGCCAGTCGCTGTTTGCTGCCTTTCATGCCCGATCCCGCCGAACAACTGCAACGCATCTACCTCGCCGGATTTGAACTCGAGACCTTTGAGCGCTATCCGCAGAGCGTCGGGGTCATTCGCGACGGCTGCATTGCCCTGCTGCGGGCGACTCCTGGCGGTCTGGAGATGATCGGAACTCCGGGCTGGCGAATGGGCGAAGTGCTGGGCGTGCTGGTGGAGAAAGATGGCCGGCAGGTTTTCCAGGCAAAGTCGGAAATCGTGGAAGCCACGCACGAGCGGCTGGCGTTGCTGGCCAGGTTCAGGACTGATCTGGAGCAGTTATTGACGTCCAACGCGTAAGCGCACGTATGCCAGCGTCTGCCGCATCCACCGTCTCAAATGTTAACCCGGCTCCTCCATGGCAACGGAATGAGAGCTCCCGCTGCCGCAGTTTCCGGCCGCGAGCGCACTCAGCGGCAATTGGGAAACTTCCAGCTCGAGATGTCAGTGCTCCAGCCGGTCGCCATGCTCATGTAGTACTCCGTGGTGTAAAAGAAGGTGCAGTTGTCCGAGGGATCGATTTCCATGTCGCTGTATTCGCCCCAGGCCGAGGATGTCGAGCTGCCCGTCCCGTTCACCGCGAACTGTTCCGGCGACAGCGTGTTCTGCGCATCGCCGTACTTGCGACCGGCGACGGCGATGGACGGATACAACATGGAGCTGGATTCGCTGTAGCCGAGCAGGATGTCCTGGACATTGTCGCGCGCAACGGAACCCATCCAGCGATAGTTGGTGTCAGCCGGAGATCCTGCGTACGTGCCCTGCTGGAACACCTGCATGAAGGTGACCCGCACGGCCCGCTGGGTGGCAATGAATTCGAACCAGCGGACACCAATCTGTCCGGTGGGAGACTCAACGTCGAAGTTGACCAGCCAGTGCTGCAGCGGCGGCGGAATCGGTGGCGCGGCCGTGACACTGGCGCTGGGCTGATCATCCCAGTAGGCGAAGCGATACATCAGGCGATCGCCCAGCGAGTCGAGATGGCCGCCGCCCGGCTGCGGCACGCATGCGCCGCCGAATTGTCCGCTGCACGAGCCGCTGTAAGGCGCCACCGCAATCAGCTGCGAGTTATTCAGGCCGGTCATGGTGGCGCTCCCGCTTGCCCAGTTGTTGATGTGCATCGAGTACAGCGACAGGTGAGCATTGTCCACGGCATCCACGCTGCCGATGAAGAACTCATCCTCGGGCGCCGGAGGTCCCACCGGCGAGTCGCGGTCGGCCGGCAGCAGGCTGCTTTCGTTCATCGTAAGCTGGAAGCAGATCTGCTCGGCGCCGGGATCGCCTACCAGCAATTTGGCGCGATCGTAGCCGCACATCACCGGACCCTGGTAGCTGGTGCCGCCAGGACCAAAGTTGTTGAAGGTCTGGAAGTAGCCGTCGCTCTGCCCGCCCGACGACCACACGCCCCACTTGGCATAATCCGGCAGGCCGCTCTGCACCACCGGAAACTGGTACGCATACCACAGATTGTCGGAAAACGTGGCGGTCTGCGAAACCGCAATGCAGACGGCATAAGGCGAAATCAGGGCGGTCTTCGCCAGAACCCAGCGATGCGCGGCGCGGTCAAACTTCACCAGCAGATCGCCGAGGTTGTCGCGCCCGCAGAGGCTTCCCGGCAGCAACGACGCCCAGATCTGATTGCCCGAGGTAAAGTCCAGCCCGTTCAGAGGAATGATGGCGCCCGTGCTTTTGTTGAAGTCGGCATAAGAGACATTGGCCCACTGGACCACTTCGCTGTCGCCGACTGCCAGATTGGTATCGGGCGCGCCGCCGGCGGGCTGAAAACCAGGGAAGCCGTTTCCGATGCCCAGCACATGATAGATGAGGTTGAATTCACCGCTCGGAACGTCGCTCCGCTTCACGGCGCCCATGACGGACGCCCGCGGCGCACCGGCCCGGGCGAACTGCAAGCCGTAGCGCTCCACCGGCGGCCCGCCCGTGACCCGTCCGCTGGCGAACGCTGTGGCAGCGCTGAGAATTGGCTGCGCTGCGTTGTCCGCGGCCGTGGCCCGCAGGCCGACGAGCGATATGGCAGCCAGCACAAACAGAATGAGGCGCACGTTGCCTGTTCCTCTCATGTCCATTACTTCTCTCCGGTTTTCCCCCGCCCTTTGCCGGTGTCGCAGGGAATTCTGGTGAACTGCAGCCGGCGTTTCCGGCTCGCTTCAGCCCCAACGCGGGCTCCGCAATAAAAACTGGGGCATTCTGTTGCCAGAATGCCCCGAAGGTCAAGCTCATTACATCATCGGATTGTGCGGCCCCAGGGCCGCTGCCAACTCAGTGACAGGTTGGGAACTTCCAGCTGGAGATATCGGTGCTCCAGTCGAAAGTCTGCGTAACCATGTAGTACTCGGTGGTGTAGAAGAAGGTGCAGTTGTCCGAGGGGTCGATTGCCATGGTGCTGTAGTCGCCCCAGCGGTCTGCGGTGTCCGGCTGCGAGCCGGTGCCGTTGACTGAAAATTGTTCAGGCGACAGCGTGCCCAGCGTATCGCCAAACACGCGCCCGGCAACCGCGACGGCCGGAAACATATTGGGACTCGATTCGCTGTAGCCGACGAGAATGTCATAAGTATTGTCGCGGGCAATCGAACCCATCCAGCGCCAGTTGCTGTCGCCCGTCGTTCCCGCGTAGGTGCCCTGCTGGAATACCAGCAGCGAGGTGACAGGCACGTTGTTCTGGGCGGCGATGAATTCGTACCAGCGGACGGCATTGGATCCGGTGGAGGCGGTCACATCGTGGTTCACAAGCCAGTGCTGCACCGGGTTGGGAAGGGGCGGGGTTGCTGTGGCATGGTTGGGCGGCCTGTCATCCCAGTACAGGAAGCGGTACATCAGGCGATCGCCCAGCGAGTCCAGCTTGTCGGTCGTGCCTTCCTGCGGGACGCAATCGCCACCGTAGGCGCCGTTGCAGGCGGGAGTGAACGTAGAGATGGCGATCAACTGCGTGTCGCCGTTTCCAGTCATCGTAGCATTGGCCGGCGACCAGGTGTTGATGTGCATCGAGTACAGGGACAGATGCGAGTTGTCGATGTCGCCGAGGCTGCCGATGAAGAACTCATCCTCCGGGCCTGGAGGCGGTGTCGGGGAGTCGAGGTCTGCCGGCAACAGGCTGTCCTGGAAGTTGGGAGCGGTGTTGGAGAGCTGGAAGCAGATCTGCTCCGCACTGGGATCGCCGGCCAGCATCTTGGCGCGGTCATAGCCGCAGATCACCGGGCCTACGAAGCCGCTGCCGCCAGGACCGAAGTTGTTCCACGCCTGGTAATAGCCGTCACTGGAGCCTCCCGAGGGCCACACGCCCCACTTCGGGTAGTCCGGGAAACCGCTGTTGACGACCGGAAACTGGTACGCGTACCAGAGATTGTCGGAGAAGGTGGCGGTCTGCGAGATGGCCACGCACACCGCATAGGGGGAAGTGAACACGTTCTGCGCCATCACCCAGCGCTGCGCCATGCGGTCAAACTTCACGATGATGTCGCCGGCGTTGTGGTTGGCGCACAGCGTCCCCGGAATCAGGTTATGCCAGATGGTATTGCCCAGCGTGCTGTTCTGGCCGTTCAGGGGGATGATCGCGCCCGTGCTCTTGTTGAAATCGGCATACGAGACGTTGACCCACTGCAGGACTTCCGTAGTGCCGACAGCCAGCGTGGTGTCCGGCGGAGCGTCCGGCACGGTGTAGCCCGGGAAGCCATTGCCCACGCCCAGCACGTGGTAAACCAGATTGAACTCGCTGGTGGGCGCCAGGCCGCGCTGCTCTACGCGATCGGTGGTCGGCGAGGCGGTTGGTTTGGGAATACGGCGGACGGGATTCGCTTCGTGGAAACCATATTGCGTGTTCGGGAGCACTTCCGTCACCCGTCCCGCGCCGAAGGCATAGGCGTGGTTCACGACCATGGTCGGCTGCTGCTGGTTTTGCGCAGCGAACATGGGAAGGTTAAACAGCAGCAGGACGCCCAACGCTACTACCATGGACGACCACATCGCTTTACTTCTTGTCATTGTTCCCATTCTCCTTTTTGGTCTCCCTCGTCGCCGCCAACGATTTTTCTTGCGCTGCACGGGGAGATTCCTGGCGAACAGCAGAATTCGTTGAATACTGGATTGGAACGGATTTCAAGTACCCTTAGGTATCCCAAAAGTTGTCGCTGTACCCTAGGCAGGCCACAGAAAAGTACCACAGCGCTATCCGGCATGCAACTATTAATTGCGTAGTCACCGCATTATTAACAATTCGGGAAAAATTTCACGAACTTTGCGTGCTGGCACCAAGGTCGTAACCTGAAGTTCTCCACGTAAATCATCAGTAACCAGGTTTGCAGTCGCGAGTAACCCAACCATCCGGTGTTAAGGTACCGGCTGTAGTCACCTAAGAGCTCCGGTTGCGCGTCGTAGCTGTCCTCCTGTCCCTTACTCGCCATTTGGGGACCGAACCGCTTACGTTCAGCGAAACTGATTTGACAAACTCCCTGTGCGAACTTACGCTCTTTGGGCGAGGAATGTCATTGCTCGGAAGTCCTTCCCATCGTTTACATCATGCGCCCGTTCTTGGACCGCTTGAGATTCAGGTGATGCGGGTCGTCTGGACGCATGGCAGCAGCAGCGTCCGTGACGTGGTGGAGAAGCTGGACAGCAGGCTGGCCTACACCACGGTCATGACCACTCTCGACCGCCTCTTCAAGAAGGGCCTGCTCGACCGTCACAAACTGGAACGCGCATTTTTGTATTCCGCAACCATTTCCAGCCAGGAGTGGGAGCGCCGCCGCGCCGGCGATCTGGTGGCCGGTTTTCTTGCCGGTCCGGGCGCCTCTCGCGAGCTGCTGCTGTCTTCGCTGCTCGATGCCGTCGGCCAGCATGACGCCCACCTGCTGGATGAACTGGAAGAGAAGATTCGCAGTAAACGCCACGAGCTTTCGAGGACGGACCCGGAATGAGTCTCCCCTATACCGCACGCCTGCTGTGCCTATGCTGCGCCTCGTTCTTCCTCATCCACGCGGCGCTGGCGGCTGCCGCGCGATTGCTCACTCCCGGCGCCCTGCGGGTTGCCGCGCATATGCAGGCGCGTACCGCGGCGCGTTTTCTTTTTGCGCTCCGCATGTCGCCTCTGCTGCTCACCCTGGTCGCCGTCTTCGGCTTCTGCATTCCCAGCTATCTGTGGCTGGAACCGGAAGCCAGCGGAGAGACCGTCGGCCTGGTCTGCGTGCTGTTGGCTGTACTGGGTCTTGCCGTCTGGGCCTGTGCCCTGGGCCGGGTGATGATCGCGGTCCACCGCACCACCCGTCTCCTGCGCCAGTGCGAGCGGTACGGCCGCAGGATCAACGTGCGGGGCGAGGCTTCCCCTGTCCTGCTGCTGGCGGACAGGACTCCGGTGCTGGCGGCCGCCGGCATTTTCCATCCACAGCTTCTGATTTCCCGTAGCGTCATTCATGGTCTGTCGCGTGGCGAGCGCGAAGCCGCCCTGCGCCACGAGCGCGCCCACTGCGCCTCGGGCGACAACCTCAAGCGCTTCCTCGTCCTGCTGGCGCCCGATGCCTTGCCCTTCCTCAGCACCTTCGCCGGCCTGGAGCGCGCGTGGTCGAAATTCACCGAGTGGGCCGCCGACGATCAGGCCACCGGCGGCGATCCGCAGCGCGCCCTGTCGCTGGCAGCCGCGCTCGTCCGTGTTGCCAGAATGGGATCGAAGCCTCGTCTCAGCTATCTCTCGTGCTCGCTGATCGGCGAGGGCCAGGAGCTCTCCGAACGCGTAGATCGTCTCCTGCATCCGCAACCGAAAGCCGGCCGGCCCGTGCGCGAACTGGTTCCTCTGTTGACCGGCGCCGGTGCTCTGGTAGCCTCGGCTGTGGCCCTCATGGTGCTTTGGCCGGGCACGCTCGCCATGGTGCACGCCGCCCTGGAACACCTCGTCCGGTAGAAGCTCCCGGCTTCCTCACGAATGCGTTTTGAAAGGGCACGGCTTTAGCCGTGCTGGAACGCGGCTTTACTATTGGGCTTCAGCCCCCTGAGGTACATCGAACTCTTCCTGCCGCGGCATTTATCAGATGAGTTTCAGTCAGGCATCCCTCGTGCCGCCATGGTCGGTCTCCACGATTGCGGCAGCCGCCATCCTGCTCTGTCCGGTGCTCGCGCTGGCGTTTGCGGGCGACCGCTTCGTGCGCCGCATCGACAGCTTTCCCCTGGCCGTCCGTCCGGCCCTGCCGGCGATTGCGGCCCTGGCGTACTTCCTTGCCACCTATTCCACGGGGTATTTTCGCTGGGCGCACGTCGCCCTGTATGCGGCGGTGCCGGTATTGCTGGTGCTGCTGCTGCAGCGAGCGGCCGCCCGGGACCCGCAGCAGCTGGGCGACTGGCGCGATTTTGCCGTGCTCGCCCTTCTGGGATGGGCAGTGGAGTTCCGCCTGCTTGAGCCGGCCTGGCCACCCGAGCTGCGATGGCTCAATCGCCTCCTGCTGCTCGGGACCGCGCTATACGGCTTTCTCGCTGTCCGCCGGCTGGCGGGAGTCGGCTTCAATTTCTTCCCGCGCCTGTCCGACCTGAAAACCGGCCTCCGCGAACTGGCCTTTTACGCTCTCATTGCGCTGCCCTTGGGCCTGGGATTGGGATTTCTGCATGTCCATGCAGTCCTTCCTGGCCTGGGCCGTCTGCTGCTCTCCTGGATTTCCATGTTTGCCTTTGTGGCCGTACTGGAGGAAACGTACTTTCGCGGCTGGCTGCAGAACCTGCTGGAGCGCCGTATCGGCCGCCGGTGGTCGCTGGCGCTGACGGCAGTGCTGTTCGGGCTCTCCCACTTCAACAAGGGGGCGACGCGCTTCAACTGGCGTTACGTTCTGCTGGCGACGCTGGCGGGAATCTTCTACGGCAGGGCGTGGCGGGAGAATCGCCGGCTCCTCGCTTCCGCCATCACTCACGCCTCGGTCGATACCATCTGGATGCTCTGGCTGCGATAAGGGCCCGCTGGCTGCAATTCAAGGTTTGGGGCAGAGATATCGCTCCACCAGCTCCCTTAGCGACGCCACCGTGATCTGCGCCAGCATTGAGGCCTGCTCGGCTTCGGGCGAGCTGGCCGCATCATCCCCCGCAATGAAGACGGTTCTCATGCCCAGACGCGCTCCGGCTTCGATGTCGCGCAACGAATCCCCTGCCATCAGGCTGTTGTCCGAGCGCGCGGCCGGAAAATCGCAGAACGCCTGTTCGAACAGGCCGGTCTCCGGTTTTCGGCAATGGCACTGCTCGCTATCGTGCGGACAGACATAGAAGCCATCCAGATGTGCGCCATGGCGGGCGAGGTGCGCCTGCAGCCGATCGTGCATGCCGGCCAGCTCCGCCATCGAATACAGCCCCAGCGCGATCCCGCGCTGGTTGGTAACCACGATGACTCTCCGTCCCGAACGGTTCAGCTCGGCAATGGCCCCTTCAACTCCCGGCAAAATCTCGAGTTCCTCCCACCGGGTTACGTAACCACCGGCGGGCGGCTTTCGGTTCAGCACGCCGTCCCGATCCAGGAATACGTACTCAATATTGCAAAACCTACTGTCGTCACAGTTGCCCATTTGGCTTATAATGCCGCAAGATAGACCCATAACGCAGGTTCTGGGAAGACCCTACACTCGTTGCGCCACGAGGAACGAATGACGTCTTCTTTGAATCTGGCCGGCGTCTTTACCGACGCTATCAAGGAACATCTTTCTATTATTCGGCAGCTCGAAGGGCAGGAAGACAGTTTCGAGCGCGCCGCCATCCTTATAACCGATTCTCTGCTTCGCGGAAACAAGCTTCTATGCTGCGGTAACGGCGGCAGTGCTGCCGACTCCCAGCATCTGGCCGCCGAGCTGGTGGGACGCTTCCGTCGCCGCCGCTCTCCCTTGCCCGCGATGGCCCTGACCACCGACACCTCCGTGCTTACCGCTATCGCCAACGACTGCGGTTACGACGAGATTTTCGACCGCCAGGTGGAGGCCCTGTGTCAGGCGGGAGATGTCGTCATCGGCATCTCCGCCTCCGGCAACAGCCGCAATGTATGTGCCGCCCTGCAGAAAGCTCATCAGATGCATGCCTCCACCGTCGCCATGACCGGCGGCTGTGGCGGCCGCATGGCTTCGCTGGCCGATGTCTGCATCCGGGTGCCGTCGTCCGATCCGGCGCGCATCCAGGAAGCCCACATTCTCTGCGGTCACATCCTGTGCGAGTGGATCGAGATCGCAACCTGTATCAGCCAGGCGGTGGAGGCTGGGAGTGAGGCGCGATGATCGCTGCTTCGCGCGAACTCCTGGCCCTGGTCGAGTCGGGATGGCGGCAGATGCCTGTGCTGGTGGTCGGCGATGTCATGCTCGACCAGTACATCTGGGGCGAGGTCGACCGCATCTCGCCGGAAGCGCCTGTGCCGGTTGTCCGCGCCACTCTGCGGGACGACAAGCCGGGTGGCGCCGCCAACGTCGCCATGAACCTGGCTGGGCTGGGGGCCCCGGTCACGCTGGTGGGTTTTGCCGGCGGCGATCGCGAGCACGCCCGGCTGGACGCGCTGCTGGCGGAGCAGGGAATTGAGTCGCGCCTGACCGCAGTTCCCGGCGCGCCCACCACCACCAAGCTGCGCATCCTCTCCGGCAGCCAGCAGATGATGCGCATTGACACCGAAGCTGCCGCCTCGTTCTCCGCCGCGCAATACGATTCGCTCCTGCAGAATGCCCTAGCGGCTCTGCCCCGGGTCTCGGCTGTCGTGCTTTCCGACTACTCGAAGGGGACGCTGCCCGAACCGGTCTGTCAGGCGCTGATTGCCGCGGCGCGGCAACGGAACATCCCGCTGCTGGTCGATCCCAAGAGCCGCAGCTTCGCCGGCTATCGCGGTGCAACCGCAATCTGTCCCAACCTTCGGGAGCTGTCCGTGGCGACGGGAGAATCGCCAGCCGATCTGGAGCGGCTACTGGGCGCCGGCCAGGCGCTGGTGGCTTCCCTCGGCCTCGAATTCATGGCCGTCACCCTGGGAGAGAAGGGCATTGCCGTGCTGCACCCCGCTGCGCGCTTCCACGCTCCGGCTGACGTACGCGCTGTCTATGACGTCTCCGGTGCTGGAGATACCGTCATTGCGGTGCTGGCGCTGGCGGCGGCTTGCGGCGTCAGCATGGAGTCGGCAGCGCCGCTGGCTAACCTTGCCGCCGGCGTGGTCATCGCCAAAGCAGGCACCGTGCCCATCCGGCGCGAGGAGCTGCTCGGCGCATTGAGCCGGCAGCTTGCCGCCGAAATGGACGACAAACTCCTGACGCCGCCCCGTCTTCTCACCCGGGTGGCGATGTGGCGCTCCTCCGGCGAACGCATCGTCTTTACCAACGGATGCTTCGACATTCTCCATATCGGCCACATCCGGCTGCTGGAGGAGGCGCGGCGCAAAGGTGATCGCCTGATTGTCGGACTCAACAGTGATGACTCGGTGCGCCGGCTGAAGGGACCGCTGCGGCCCATCGTCGGCCAGGCTGAACGCGCTCGCATCCTGGGGGCGCTCAGCAGCGTGGACGCCGTCGTTGTCTTCGACGAGACCACTCCGCTACCCCTGATCGAGGCGCTCCGCCCGGACGTCCTGGTCAAGGGTGCCGACTACACCGAAGATACCGTCATCGGCGCCCGCGAGGTCCGCGCCTGGGGCGGAAGGGTCGAGCTGATTCCGCTTGTGGGTAGCGCCAGCACCACGCGGCTCATCGCAAAATCCGTAGCCAGTGTGTCGGTCAATCCCATGCCCAGGGTTTTTTCGGCGTGAAACCCTCCCCGCTCCCTCCTCTGTTCTTCGCCGTCCGGCTGCCCACCCTGCTGGCCATCTTCTGGAGGGTAGGTTTCAGCCGCAAACTGATCGCCGGCGCCCCTCACAGGCAGCCGCCTTCGTTCCTCATCTTCCGGCTCGACTCGCTGGGCGATGTGGTCCTGACCACCCCGCTCTTTCGCGCCCTCAAGACCGCCTGGCCAAAGTCACGCTGCACCGTCGTGGTGCAGCGGGCCTACAAACCGCTGCTCGTGACCAATCCTTATGTGGACGAGGTCCTCACTCTGCCCCGCCTGCGGCCCTCCTGGCTCAAGCTGCTGCCCGTGCTCATCTTTTACTTCACGCGCTTGCGCAAGCGGTTTTTTGACTTTGCCATCTCGCCCCGTTGGGACACCGACGAGCACCTGGCCACCTTCCTCTGCGTCCTCACCCTGGCTGCGAGCCGCGTCGGCTACAGCGAAAATGCGACTCCGGCGAAGCAGCGGATGAATCGTGGATTCGATGCCGCCTATGACGTCTGCCTGCCGGCGGGAGCGGTGCGGCATGAAGTGCTGCGCAATCTGGCCATAGTCGGGGCGCTGGGCGGCCTGTCCATCGAGGCCCGCCCTGAAATACACCTCACGGAGCGCGACTATCGTTGGGCGGCGCGTCTCCTGAAGGACGCGGTTCATCCCGCCGGACTGGTTGCCCTGGGAATCGGGGCCCGCAGCCCGGGGCGGAAATGGCCGCTGCCACGCTATGCCGAAACCGTCGCGCAACTGGCAATGGAGCACGAGATTCAGCCCGTCATCGTATGCTCTTCGGCCGAACTCGGCGACGCGTTGCAGCTTGCGGAGATGCTGCCGCACCCGCTCATCGTCAGCGGCGCTCCGATTCGCGTAGTCTGCGCCGTGCTGGAACGCTGCCAGCTCTTCCTCGGCAATGACAGTGGTTGTGCGCACCTCGCCGCCGCCGTCAACTGCGCCACCATCGTCATTTCCCGGCATCCCCGCGATGGCGACCCCGGCCATTTCAACAGCCCGCTGCGTTTCGCTCCCGTCGGCACGCACGTGCGCGTCCTGCAGCCGGCCAGCGGCCTGGATGAGTGCACCACCGCCTGTCGCCGCACCGCACCCCACTGCATCGCCGCGGTTTCCGCCGATGAAGCCGCTGAGGCCGCGCGCCGCATGCTGGACGAACAGTGCCGCACGGCCGCTACGCCGCCAGCCGTGGACCTGCCGGAGCGCTCCAGGTTGCTGCTGCACTCGCACTCGGCGGAGGCGATACGGCGCGCGGTCGAAAGCCTTCGCGGGGCACCGGACGCGCCGCCCGTCTGATGGCACACCTATGCTGAAGCTCTCGGCCCGCTATCATCGCATCTTCCAGGCAGTCTGGTCGGGAACTGCCGCGCGCCTGCTGAGCAGCGGCATCACTCTCATCTCCCTGCCGCTCGCGGTGCGTTATCTCGCCGCGGAACGTTACGGCGTGTGGGCCACCGTCGCCACCACCGCCGTCTGGATCAATCTCCTCGACCTCGGCATTGCCGGAACCCTGACCAATCACATCTCGCACGCGTTTGCCCTCGGCGACAGGACGGCCGCAGCACGCGCCTTCACCAATGCCCTTGCTCTCAGCGCCGGCGTTGCTGCCTTCGCCGGGCTGATATTCTCGCTGCTGGTTCACCGTGTCGATTGGGCCGCGTTGTTCAATGTGAGCGCCAAGGTAAGCGCCCGGGAACTCGAATACACGGTCGCCGCCGCCGTCGCCCTGATGCTGCTCGGCCTGCCCTGCAATCTGGGCAACAGGCTGCTCGCCGGCTATCAGGAGCTGCACCGCGGCAACTGCGCCAGTTGCGCCGGCGCGGTGGCCTCTTTGGGCGGACTGGCGCTGGGCATCGTTCTGCGGGCCTCCATGCCGGTGCTGTTTCTGATGTCGGTGGGATGCCTCACTCTTGCCGCGCTCGTCAACATGGTTCTGGTGCTGGGATGGCAGAAACGGTGGCTGCGCCCGCGGCTGTCGCTGCTCGATCCCTCATCGATGAAGGATCTGCTGCATTCGGGCGCATCGTTCTTCCTCATCCAGGTCGCCGCGGTTGTGGTCTTCAGCTCCGACAATCTCATCGTCAGCCACTATCTGGGCGCGGCGGAGGTGACGCCCTACAGCACCACATGGCGGCTGGTTGGTGTTGCCGCCCTGCTGCAGTCGCTGATCTTTCCTGCGCTATGGCCGGCCTATGCCGAGGCCTGGGCCAAAGGCGATTACGTATAGATCCGGCGGACCTTTGCCGTGACCATGAAAGGCACCATCGCCCTGAACCTGGTCTGCGCCCTGGCACTTGTGCTCTGCGGCCGCCCCCTGATCCGCCTCTGGGCTGGTCCGGCTGCCGTGCCCGGCGCCGCCCTGCTGCTCGCCATGGCAATCTGGGCCGTGGTGAACGGTTTCATGAGCATGGAGTCGTGCCTGCTGGCAGCCCTCAATCGCACCCGCGAACAGGCCGCGCTCTCCATCCTCGCCGCGGCCATGAACCTGGGTCTGTCATTGGGGCTGGTCCGCCATATCGGCTCGCTGGGCGTGATTGGCGGGACGATAATTTCCTATCTCATTGTCCTTGTCGTTCCGCAGTCTCTCATCGTGCGCAGCCTGTGGAGAAGGGAACTGGCCGCGCAGCAGGAGCCACACTTCGCTCCTCAGCCTGCGCTCTTCACCAGGGCGGGAATCGGCGATTAGAACGGTTCGCGCATTGTCTGTCCGCAAAGCGCGGGAGTGCCAGCGGCGTCAGTGCCGCTTCCTCACACCAGAAATGGATTGCTCGCGCACTCCTCGCCGATGGTGGTCAAAGGCCCATGGCCGGGGACAACAATGGTCTCGTCCGGCAGCGCCAGTACCGGCCCGTGCAGCGATCGCATGATTTTCTCGTACGAGCCGCCGGGCAGATCGGTGCGGCCGATGGAGCCGGCAAACAGGGTGTCGCCCGCGATCAGCTTCTTCTCCGGAGCGAAGTAGAGGCAGATGCTGCCCTCGGTGTGGCCGGGGGTGTGCAGCACATCGGCCACAAGACTGCCGGTGCGGACCTGGTCGCCGGCGCCCAGGCTGGCCTCGATGCTCACCTGCTCGGGAGCGCGCATTCCCACCCACGCCGCCTGCATGTCCAGCATCTTCAGCAGCGCATAGTCATTCTGATTCAGCAGGACCGGCGCACCCGTCAGCCGCTTCAGCTTGGCCGCGCCGCCGATGTGATCGATATGGGCGTGCGTCACGACAATCTGTTTCACCGTCAGGCCATGGCGCTGCACCACAGCCAGCACCTGCTCGATGTCGTCGCCGGGATCGATGACCATGGCTTCCCTGGTCTGCTCATCGCCGACGACGGAGCAGTTGCACTGCAGCGGCCCGACGGGAAAAATCTCGTGAATCATGCCTCAGGCTATCACGAAGCCTGCCTGCCCCGCCCAGCTCCAGCTCCGCTTGAGTCACGTCATTTTATGCAGTAAACTGCGCCCACTTGCAGGCACGGTTCTCCCTGGATGGCAGGAGCAGTTTATGGATCGCATACGCTTTGTCACGTATCGCGAGCAGCGGATCCTGCTGCTGGACTTTACAAACTGCAGGGCTGAGGAAGTGGCCACCGTATCAGACCAGGTGCCGACGGTGGTCACCAGCGAGCCGGCTGCCTCGCTGCTGGTGGTGGCGGACTTCACCGGAGCGGAGTTCACACGCGAGGCCGTCGAGCGCATCAAGATCGCGACCGCGCTCGACCGTGCGCACGTGAGGCGGTCGGCCTGGGTGCTCGACGACAACTTGCCCAAACCCCTCTACGACTCCATACGCAGCTTTTCGGCGCGCGAATTTCCCGTCTTCGCCACCCGCGAGGAAGCTTTCGATTACATCGTGAGCTGAACGCGTCTTCCTGGCAATTCCAGGATGCGTGATGCCTACCGGCTGGGCGTCGTCGGCTGCGGCTCGGGAGCGGGCGGCTTCTGCGTCGGCGGCGCCGGTTTGATGGAGGCTGGCCGCGAGCCTTCCAGAATGGAACCGGGACGGTGCGAGCGCCTGGCAGAAATGGAAAGCGTGATGGAAGTAAGCATGAAAATGACCGCCGCCCACGTTGTGGCCTTGGTGAGCACCGTGGCCGCGGTGCGGGTCCCGAACGCCGTCTGGCTGCCCATACCGCCGAAGGCGGCAGCGATGTCGCCGCTCTGCCCACTCTGCAGCAGCACAATGATGATGAGGAAGGCACAAACAATAATGTGGATCGTCGTAATCAGATAAACCATGTAACGCTTGACTCTTTCAGGCGGGCGTTGTCGTTGCGGCGCCGGCGAATCTTCGGATTTTTGAATTTTATCATGTTGAAGGGAGGGGAAGCCGATAGGAAGATCAAAGAACCCTCAGAGGCCGCGGCCACGCCACCGCACGCCCGGCCACCTTCATGCGATGGGGGCGGGAAACAGAAGAAGTACCAGGCAGCAGAGGGTGAGCGCCCGCACGAAGCTGAAACATAAGCACATACGTGCCAAGGCTGAGTGCTCCGCCGCTGATCTATTCCAGGTTGGGCAGAAACAATAAGGGTCACTCGAGGAAGCGAACTCTGGCCGAAATTCGCGTCCGAGTGACCCTATGCGCCACTTCGTCTGTTACTTGGTGTAGCACACTTAATACCAAACTGCCTCCACAGACAACAAAGGACTTACTACGTCATCTTTTGGACCCACTCTGTAGAACTTTCCAGGGGTGTCGTAAAGTTTTCCATCCAACTAACGTGCCCATCCAACTAACGTGCTAATCTCTTTGCTTTCAAAAGAATGAACCATTTCAGAATGAAGCTTCTTACTGTCCGGCTTCCCCACGCGACCGCCCCTTAACCGCTGCTCACGATTGGGCCGCGGCAAGCTGCGAAATCCCCGTCAGGTTACGATAAGCTGCTCTCCATCGGAGATGACCTCATGCCCGATCCCATCGGCCAATTTGCCCAAGCCAGGTATATGAATCTTGAGACCTTCCGCAAGACGGGCATGGGCGTGCGTACGCCCGTGTGGTTTGCCCAGGCGGTCGCCACCGGTGGCGGGCTCGCCGA